>Ga0181529_10003398_pt1 | contig 18160 bp, 8 predicted proteins | sample PEATcosm2014_Bin_36_FD_119763 | JGI IMG/M metagenome (GOLD analysis project Ga0181529, IMG submission 119763) | Peatland microbial communities from MTU Mesocosm Facility, Houghton, MI, USA - PEATcosm2014_Bin10_30_metaG | ecosystem: Environmental > Terrestrial > Soil > Wetlands > Peat | place... | reverse complement strand
TGAACACCAACCAGAACGTCGCCGGGGGAGGCGCGTTTGCCTCCTTCCTGCTGGGACAGGTCTCCGGCTACTCGCTGGACACGCCGCGATACCTGGCCACCATCTTCCGTTCTCACGAGGCGTATTTTCAGGACGATTGGCGTGTGAACCATCGCTTTACCCTGAATTACGGGGTGCGCTGGTCGTTGTCCCGCCCGCTGCTGGTAGGGAACTACGAGGCCAGCGATTTCGACCCGACCTTGCCGAATCCCGGCGCCGGCGGGCTTCCGGGCGCGCTGATTTTCGACGGTTTCGGCGCGGGGAGGATCAACAAAGACAGTCTGACCTCCGGCTGGAACGGCTGGGGACCGCGCCTCGGCTTAGCTTACTCCATCAATGACAAGACTACCATCCGGGCCGGCGCCAGCCGCAGCTTCGGGCCGCTCACTTACGAAGGCAGCTCCTCGCACAACCTGGGAATCGTGCAGCGGCTCAGCGCGAGCGACCAAAGCACGGGTCTGAATCCCCTTTGGGTGCTGCAAAACGGCGCGCCGGCATGGGGCCAGGTGCCCGATATCGATCCGTCGGTAGGCAACGGCGCCAACGTCCCCTATTACAACGGGAAATCGGCTTCGACGCCATCCGATGAGATCAATTACTCGATCAATATCGAACGCGCGTTGAGCAACAATATGATGCTGGAAGTGGGCTACCTGGCCACCAATGCAGCCAAAATCCAGTCAAATCTGTTGTACTATAACCAGCTCAACCTGGCGACTCTGCCGGCCAACCTCAATCCATTCACCTCGTCGGGCCGCACTTTGCTGTCCTCGCAGGTGACTTCGGCCACCGCCATCGCGGCCGGAATTACCCCGCCCTGGGCGGGCTTCACCACTCTCTGGGGCACCGGGTCAAGCGTGGAGCAATCGGTGCGTCCGTTCCCACAATATGGCAGCGTCGATACCGTCAACGGCCAGGGCGACAAGATCGGTCACTCCACCTATAATGCGATGCAGGTGAAGTTCACCAAGCGGTATTCCTCGGGCCTGACCATTGGGGCGTTCTACGTGCTCTCGAAAATGCTGACCGACGCGGACAACAGCAACGGCGGCACGGAAAACCAGGCTGACCGCGCGCTGGAAAAGTCGATTGCATCCTTCGACCAGACGCACGTGGTGAAAATCAACTACGTTTACGAGTTGCCCTTCGGGCATGGGAAACATTTCCTGAGCAAACCCGGCGTGGCGCAGGCTATCCTTGGCGACTGGCGCTTCGGCGGAACGCAGCAGTACGTGAGCGGGACCCCCGTGGGCCTGGGAACCACTGTCAGCATCCCCATAGCCAACGGCGGAAACCGGCCCACGATCACCACTTACGATGGATGGGCCGGCACCTACACGGGAAAATTCGATCCCGGTGCGGACAGCTTCTTCCAGCCGGCTTCGTGGTTCGGCACCCAACCAACTACCTCTCTTGGCAACGCCACGCGGTACAACCCGAAGCTGCGCTACTTCCCGAGCTTCAACGAGAATGCTTCGCTGAACCGCAGCATCAAGATCAGCGAGTCCAAGCACCTGGATCTCCGGTGGGAGTCCTTCAACTACCTGAACCGGACCCAGTTTGGCAACCTGAGCGGCGGCACCACGCTGCAGAACGCCAATTTCGGCAACTGGAAATCGCAGTCGAATTCCGCGCGCCGCATGCAGGTCTCGATGAAGTTTTACTGGTAGTCCCCGAGGTGGGCGGGCCCTCGCTCGCCCACCTTCAACTCAAAGGGGAGGTGCGAAAACCGCGGCGCGGTTGGTTTGAGCCGGCCGCGCAATGGAACCATGAGCGGTCGCAAGACTGGCTTTACAACGTGATCGGGGCGGAGAAGAGGGAGCAAAACGGGTAACCCCCGTTGGAGTCGCCACACTCGTTCGCGATTGGTGCCCGGGGCCGAGCCATTTCACGCTCGCTCCGGGCGCTTCCGTCTGTGCGCCCCCTCGGCGGCCGGACGCCGGCGCGAGGCCGTGCCGAAGTATCCGCCGGCTTGCCGCAGCCGCACGGCCACCGCCTCGGCAGCCTGGTGTGCCGCCGGGCGCGTGCGGGAGTATCTGCCGGCTTGGCACGCCCGCACGGCAACACCCGGCAGCAGCGGCGCAGGCGCCGAAGTGCCAGGAAGCATCTGCCCTTGTCGCGGCCCACGCGGACAGCCCCTCAGCGTGGCGGGGCAACCACCGAATCGTGCGGAAGTATCTGCCGGCTTGGCATGGCCCGCACGGACAGCCCTTAGACTTAGAAGCGAGGTGCCCGCTGGGCGGGGCCATACGGGGGAGGAACTGCGGCGTCCCCGGCCGGCGAAACGGGCGCAGGAGTCGCCTTTTTCCGGCCTTGCATTATCAATAACTTGTAGGCAGTTCCTCAAAAGCAGCGGGGCAACCACCGAATAGAGCGGAAGTGTCTGTCAACTTGGCATGGCCCGCACGGACAGCCCTCAGCGGCCGTGCGCGACCACCGAATCGTGCGGGGGAACCTGCCCGCTGCCGCGCAGCCTGCGCGGCCCGTGCCTGGCGCCCCGGCGCGGGCGCTAACGTCTCCGGAAATCCCACCAGCGCGGCCGTTCCGGGACGGGCGCGAGGGAAACGATGGAAGCCGGGTTCCCCCCGGCGATGACCACAGATGGATTGGATGTGAACAGCAACTCGGCAATCTCGGCTCCCATTTTGCCGGCCACCAGATTGAAAGCGGCGTCGAGCCTGGGCGAGCGATATTGCGGGTCGTGGCAATCGCTGGCCACAAAATGAACCAAGCCCCGCGACAACATTTTCCACCCGGCGGCCCGAGGCCCTTTCCCAAAGCCCCCCTCCAGCGATTTGGCGGTCACCTGCACGAAACTTCCGCGTTCCACAAGGGTAGCCAGCCGGTCCGGATTGCCGGCCAGGATGGGATTGCGCTCCGGGTGGGTGATGATAGGGAACATGCCCCGATCCATCAACTGTCCGAAGATCTCGGCCGTAGCCTGCGGAACGTGAATGTCCGCAAACTCCACGAGGAGGAAATTCCCGCCGTTGATGGTGTACTTCCGGGGATTCTGGAGTGCGTCTTCGATGTTCTCGTAGCTCAAATGAAAATCACAGCCACGATGGAGACCCGGCCTCTCCGCCGCGGGAACCGATTGGAGATCGTGAATCCGGTCTTCGATCGCCTCCGGCTGAAAGGCGTACTCCGAATTGGCGTGAGGCGTGGCGACGATATCGGTTGTGCCGGTTTCACGGGCGATTTTTAGCATCGCCAGGCTGGTTTCACGGCTATCCGATCCATCGTCCAGGCCCCAAAGAAAGTGGCTGTGAATATCGACCATTCCTCAAAGTACACCGATTCGCCGGTGCCTTGGGGTGTTGCCGCGCAGCGGGGCCGTGCGGCGCGTTGGGGGCGTTGCCGCGCAGCGGGCCTTGCGGCGCATTGGGGTGTTGCCGTGCAGCGGGCCTTGCGGTGCATTGGGGGCGTTGCCGCGCATTGGGGTACTGCGGCGCATCGGGGGTGTTGCTGCGCAGCGGGGCCTTGCGGCGCGTTGGGGTGTTGCTGCGCAGCGGGGCCTTGCGGTGCATCGGGGGTGTTGCCGCCCAGCAGCCGGTTCACCGAAGCCGAAGCCCCAAGTCGTACCACGGGCGTTCGGCGGGGAGCCTGTTTTGTTCGTCCTGCCCGCCGCCAACGCCTTCGTCCGGTCCCCAGGCCACCACCGCGGCTGGCGGTCGCGGGCGCCGGAGGGCGCAGCGCCCGGCGCCGCGTCCGCTCCGGCATGGGACCCCTACCCGCCCGCCTCCGCCGGCGGGGACCAGTCCGCCAGGCCGGCAAGCACGGGCACGGCGCCCCACTCGACCAGCGCGCCGCAGGCCGCGCGCGCCTGGTCCCGCCGCGCGGCGTTGTCGAGCCCCCCGAAGGCCGGGCCGACCGGGTCCGCAAACACCCCACGCGCCAGAATCTCGGCCATGCGCATTTCCAGGATGACGCTCTCCGGGGCGCCGGGCAGGATCTCGTCGTCGGCCGCCAGATACCGGAGCACCCAATAGTAGGCCAGCAGTTGCCCCGGCGCGAGGGCCAACTCGCGCGCGGCGATGGCGCGCAGCAGGGTCGCGCGTAACTCCTCGTCCCCGGCCAACGCATCCACGGCGTCGCGCCGCCCCCCAAGCCGCCGCGGCTTCCACAGGGGCGCCCCGGAGGTGTAGCCGTACTCCTTGCGGCCCCGCTCCACCGTGCAACGCAGGACCCTCAGCAGGGGCGCGAACAACAACACCTCGCGCGCGCCCTCCGCCCGGCGGGCCGACTCGTCGTCGTAAACCTCCAGCTCCTCGAACTTACCTTCCCAGCCCGTCGAAAGATGCAGCGGGATTTGGAAATGTTCCTTGCCGATCTGCCGGTCGACGAGCGCCCGGTAGAAGTCGCGGTAAGCCTGGTGGCACTCCCGGGTGATGGGGAGGGCGGCCAGCGGGAAGGCGTAGTCCACAATATACAGGAAAACCCCCCACGGCCTGCCCGTCAGAACCGGCGCCGCGCAGCCGATTTGCAGCCACGCGGCAAGCCGCCTCTCGACCTCGTCCGCGAACTCCTTGTACTTGGGATCGTAATAGGGGTTCACGGCCAAGCCGAGATACGCCACCCGGCGCACCCGCAGGTCATGACCGGCGATCTTCCTGTCCTGCCGCGCCAACGGCAAGGCGGACCGGACCAGCCGGCCGATGTTGTCCGGCCAGTTGGCGGTCATCGAAGGGTGGTTGAGGACATCGACGTCACGGGGATAGGCTTCGAAATCCTCCCAGAAGCGTCTATCGCAATACGCCCGCAGCAGCGCGCACACCTCCTTTTCGCCGCGCCGGTTCAGCAAGTCCAGCAGTTCCCAGACGCCGCCGAGAGCCGGCCGGCCTCCCGCCTGTGGCCTCGCCAGGAACTGCTCGCACTCCGCCCGGACGTCCACGGGAAGCCCTTTGCCATCGTCCGCGCCCAGCCGGTAGCACCACTCCCAGTCCTTCCGCTCATCGAAGAGCCGGATGGACAGCACTTGCTCGGTGACGCTCAGGAATTCCGCTTTCTGAATCCGGCACGCCTGGGCGATGCCGTCGAGCTTCCAGTAAGCCGCATCGCAACCGCTCAGTTTCCTCTCGATGCACTGGACGGCGGCCTGCGCCACGATCTTCGACTGTTCCAGCAGCACCTCTTCGGCGCGGGCCAGACAGTATCCTTCCTCGGCCTCGCGGAGCCGGTTGAGCAGCAGATCGACCGCGGCGCGGCGCGAACCCAGAAGCACCAGGCCCATGCTGGAAATCGCCGTCCCGATCTCGAGCAGCAGATTCCGCTTGTGCTTGCGCAGAAAATCCGCGTCGGCGCGCGCACTGGCGATCGACGAATCGAAAACCGCCGGGCCGCCGCCGGGCGCGGCCACGTACAGCTCCTTGACGCATTGCGCCAGCAAAGACGCATAGCCAGCGGGGTCCACCAGCGCCCCCAGACCGCGCGCGGGATCGTCAAGGGTCTTTCCGAACCACTGGTGCACATCGTTCTCCACCGCGGCGACCACCTCTTTGGTTCTCGCGCGCAGGAACGAAGCGGTCTTGCCCCACCTCTCCGGTGCGGCCCCCTCGGCGAAGACGAGCTCGGCTTCCGCGGCGGCTAGGGCCGCCTCCAGCGGGGGTATCTGGTCCAGGCGATCGAGCGCCTCTCGCGGCATCGCCTTGGCGACGCCCGCGCGAATCATCGCTTTCCACTCCGCGCCGAAGCGCGCCGGCAGGCGGTCCGCATCCAGCCCGCAGGACTTTTGATCGGCGCGCATCGTGTCCCGAATGTTGGGATCGCCAAGCGGCCGGTTGATGTAGCCGGCGATTTCAGAGGCCAACTGGGCGGCGCACGCGGCCTTCAAGCGATCCATGGGGATCTCGATTTTGGCCATCCCGAACGAGGCGTAGCGGCGCGCGAAGGCCTGCGGCAGGGAGACGTTCTCGAACGCGATGTTGGCGCCCATCTGGCTCGCCAGATACTGCGCAACACCCCAATAGTGCGCGCGCTTGGCCGTGGAGAATTGGCCGGGCATGAAATCCAGGAACAACGTCTCGGCCACCATGTCGAATAGCTCGGCGCGGTTGCTCGGGTTGAGCACCAGGCCCGCCTCGTTCTTCATCTCCACGACGTAGGAGATGGCAAACGGGGGCCCCTGCACCCGCACGGGTTTGCCCGGCTCCCACTCCACGCGGAAGTCCGCCGCCGCGTCCACGGCCGGATCGCCGCGCCGCACCGTGAAGAATTCCAGCTCCTTGAGCGCCGCGTAGGCGTTGGCATAGCTGCGTTGGGACAGTTCGTCGGCCCCGGCGCCGCCATAGAAGACGTTGGGCATGAAGAAGATGCCGATCACGCGCTCGATGGGTCTCCCGCCGGCCTGCGCCATATGGGCCAGGTGGAACGCCGCGTCCAGGAAGATGCCGGAGCCGGTTCCGCCGGCCAGCGAAGCTACCACCACCACTTGCACCGCAGCCCCGTCCGGGAAATCCGGGGTGCCCATGTTCCTGGCCTTAAAGAAAGCCTTGGTGGCGGTTATCGATTCAAACGCCGAAAGCCGGGCGATCATGGCGTTCAAGCGCATGTCGATTTCCCGGAAATGGTTGAAATACGTGAGCCGGCCCAGCGCGCGGACAGCGGCGGCCCCGTCCGCAATTTGGGTGCCGTAGCGCGCCACCTCGGGGTAAAGCCACTCATGCACGTGCGGCCAATGCTCCGGGTTGTCGACGACATTCGCGAGATCGGCCCCCACGGGGCCCTCCAGCAGCGCGATCTTCTCTTCCTGGCAGAACGCCACGGGTGCATATTTGTCGCCGATCTTCTCTCCGGCCGCCATGCAATCCCGCATATCCGTATCCAGCCAGAGATATGCGGTGCACGGCAGGCCAGGCACGCCCAGCGCATCGTAGAACTTGCGCCGCAGCCGCAGCAGCACTTCCTTTCCGGTCCCGCCCAGGCCGAGAAACAGCGTGGGCCGGACGAACCCGCCCGGCACGTCTCGTTCTAATGGCATGGTTTCTCCTCGTTGGCTCCTTCTAAGGCCCCGCCGCAGCGAACGCCCGCCGCGTGTCGCGTTGAGCCGGAATCGCGCCGGGATCGCGCTCCGTGGCCTCGCCGGGCCGGCGCGCGAACGCCTCTCCGCCGCCCCAAGGCGAAATCGTCTGGCTCGCCGGTCCGCAAAACCGGCCCGCATCCGGCGCGGCTTCGATCATGACGACGAAGCGGGAAAGCTCGCGGGGCCAGGCGCAACACGGGTGGTTCCTCGCCGGGCCAACACACCGAGCGGCGCCGGTGGTGCGCTCCATGTTATGCACGCAGGCCGCCAGACACGGCAAGTCTCTCAACCGGCCGCGCGCCTCAGAGGGCATCGATCCATGGTAACCCCAGCGGTCGCCGCTTACCAGCGAGAAGTTCACCGGCGCGCTTGCCACTCACGCCGAGAGACATGCGCATACGGCCTATGAGAACCTCGTGCGCCTCCCCCGATGTCTCGTACCCACTGTCAACCATAGTACGCACTAGAACGACGGAACCGTCGCCTCCGCGGAGCGCCGTTGCGTCTATGTCTGTTTGTGTCCGTTCCAGGATCTAGTGAGCCAAAATGCCGGCTGAGCCCAATGATCTCGCGTACGGCCTCTGGGTATTCGCCGGCAAGGTTGTCTCTCTTCTCCTAAACCTCGGGCAGGTGGTGAGCGACGCCAGTACTAGAGAGTAGCCCCCCGAAACGTGTGAGCCCCGTCGATATTCCGGGCCTCACGTGGACCTACGGTGAAAATCAGGGTACCTGGAAACCGTATAATTGACAATCGCACGTAATAATCCTATATTCTGTCTTCGCCGGCATGGGAGAATCGGAATACGGCGCGCGCTTCTTGGTTGGCGGGCCGGGACTTTGCGGACGTTGGTTGAGGTAATAGAATGAGCGAGGCGGCGGTAGCGGCGGCGGTGAAATGCGCGTATCCTGGCTGCGACGGGGATGCGGGCGCGGCGCGTGGCGCCGGGCATTGCGGAAAATGCCTGCGCCCCTTGCGCATTTGCGGGGATTGCGGCGCCGCCAACCAGTCTCTCGCGTTGTTCTGCCGCCGCTGCGCGAAGGAGGTGAAATACTCCGGATTCGGCGCCGCGGCGCTGGGGCCGGATGTCCTGGCGGGGGCTTTCTCGCGAAGCCCGAAGGTCACTCTTTTTGGACAGACGTTCGCCTGTGCGCCCGCCGTATTCGGCGGGTTCGTGTGGGCTCTTTCCTCCACGGGCGAACTGTGGCGCTTCACGCCCGCCAGTACACTCGATCCCAAGGGTGGGAGGGTGGCGAGTCAGTGTTCCCTGGGCGCGGGCTTTGGGGACTCTCCGATGGCCTTGGGTCACTTCCCGGGGCGGGGGGGTGTGCGCGTCCCGCTGGTGCTGGCCATATCGGAGGGCGCGATTAAGGCGTGGAACCTGGTGACTGGGGAGTCGCCCTACATCGTCGCCGAGAGCGGCGCGGGGCGTTTTTGGGCGTCCATGAGCGCCAAGGACGACGAGCGCTACGTCGGGGTGGTCTGTCACGGCGCCCGGGTTTTCGCGCTCTACTCCGGTAAGGAGGAGGGGGTAGCCCTCTTCTCCGCCGGGACCGAGGGTGGCAACACGTGGCGCGGTGAAATCGGAAAAGGTCCGATTGCGGGCCCCCTGGTCATCGATGACCGGGTTTGCTGCTACTCGCAGGATACGGTGTACTGGGAGGATGAGGGCACTGTAAAGTCGCAGAAACTGGGCGCGGGGATCGTCCGGCTGATTGTGTCGCCGCGGGAGGCGCCCGGCTTCCAGCGCCCCGCGGGCGCGTTTCCCTGGGTATTGGCGCCGCGGGGCGCCTATCTGCCGGCCCAATCGGATGGCAGGTACGGTCTCGCATGGGTTCGATTCAGCAATGGGCGGCCGGTGTGCCAGGTCATCCGGCTGGAGCCGGATTCCTCGTATTCCCAAGCGGCGGACGGCCGTTTGCTGGTATGCAAACGCGGATGCCTGATGTTGTACGAGGACGGCGGTGGGGCGCCGCAGTTCGACGACCAGCAGATGTCGCCGAGCGGCGTTGAGTTCTTCGACGACCCGCTCTACCTGTACCTGGCAAGTGTCGCGGGCGGCAAAGTGCTGCGCGCGAGCGTGGGCAGATCGTTCTCGCGGGACGAGCAAATCCCCCGGGCAAGAGGCGCGGTGACGATGGTCCGCTGCGCCAACGCCGGCGGCGCGTTCGTGTTGCCTTTTTTCGACGCGGGTCTGGACATTGGGGTGGCGACATGGCTTCTCTGAAACTTCTCATTCCCCTGGCGTTGTCGGGTGCGTTGTACGCCCAGACGCACACACTGCTGATCGACCGCTCCGGCAGCATGAGGCCGTTCTACGACAGCGGCCTGGTGCCACAACTGGCGCGCGACATTACGGATTCCTTCACTGGCCGGGGGCCGGTGAGGCTCTACGCTTTCGGAACGACGGTCGGACAAATCGACTCTCTCAACCAGTTGCTCACATTGCCGTGGGGGCAGGACACCTACCTGGACCGCGCGGCGAAGCGGGCCATCGACGATGGGGCCAACGTTGTCTGGATTATCACGGACAATATCGAGGACCGTCCGGAAGACGGGAGTGCGGGGAACACGGAGGCATTTTATGAAATCCTCCGCGGAAGTTCGGTGAGCAAGGTGGTGATCTTCCCGCTGCCAATGTCTCCGGGTACCACGGGAATCGCGGTCTATGCCCTGCTTCTTGCCAACCCGGCGGGCTCGACCTTCGAGGACGCGTTCGAGAGCGAGTTGCAGAACTTCCTGAAGGTGGAACGCGGCGAGCGGCAGGTGGAAGCCCTGCGCATGAAGCCGTTGGATAAAGACACGGTCGGTGTGGTGCTGCGCAACCAGGGGGCTGCCGGGGAGCCGAAGGTGTTTGAGGAGGGGGACGTGGTCTCCGCCAAGGTGCGCATCCACTTTCAATCCAAATTCGATCACCTGAAGCTTGTGAACACCGATCTGCGGGCGGTGCCGGCCGAGGCACGTTTCTCGGACGCGTCCCTGATGGCTCCCGAGCGGCGCAGTGCCGACATTAATCCCAAGAAGATGCGCGATCTCGAACCGGGGGAAGAAACCGCCGAAGACTACGAGGTTTCCATCGACCTCGGGCCAATCCGGCTCAAGCCGGGTTTGCTGCCCCTGCTCAAGTCGGGGCTGCGCGGGAAGACCGAAGAGATCGATCTGCCGGTCAGCCTGCTTCTGGAAGTGCCGGCATCGAACTTCCACTTTCGGGAGCCGTTTCTCAAAGCCTACCACGCGGACTCCATGGAAGAGGCCAAGGCGACCGGCAGGATCTATGGCCTGGACAAGCTCCCCATTCTGCTGTCGGACGCGGCGACGCACATCGAGACCGAGGTGCCGTTCCATTTCCGGGTGAAGGACCCGAAGCGGGGGGCGGTTGCGGTTGTCCTGGCCGCTGTGTTCGGCCTCGTTGTGCTGGCGTTGGGGATCTTCGCTGTGGTGATGGTGGCCCGCCGCATAGCGAGCGGCGGCCATTGGGACGCCGACGTAGCCGACGATTACGGATCGCCGGTGAAACCCGCCGGGCTGGATAAGGGCGGCACGCTGATGGTGCTTGGGACGCCGTTGGGCGAGATCCGGCGTTCCACGTTCGTGCCGGCGGACGGAGTGGAGTTGATCGACCCGCCCGATGGTAAGGCTCCGATTTCCGAAGGGGCGGTGGCCAAAGTGCGGCGCGGGCGTCAGACCTTCGTCGTAACCTTCAAACGGAAAACGAAGGCGCCGGACGAAGGGGCGGATATCCAAGTAGAACCCAAGGAGAGGTGATTATGGCGACGACTGCACGTGAGATTGAGAGCGCGAAATTCAAGGCTGGTTTGCTTTTCGGATTTTTCCTGTTGCTGCTGTGCGTGGTGGCAGGCTTGGGCTCGGCGCATCCCGCCAGACCGGTGACACTGCTGTCGGAGGACGTGCCCTTCTTGGTCCGGCTGGGGATTGTGCTTATCGGGTGGGGTTTGAGCTGGTGGGCCGGCAAGTCCATCTTCAAGTTCCTGCTGGACAACTGGATCCCCGTAGGGGAGGCCACCGGGGGCGGTCTGAGTTTCGTCTTCTTTATGGCTCTTATGTTCCTGCTGGTGGCGGGGTCCGGCGAGCTGCATTGGGCGGTGGCGATCCTGCTGGTGATCCTGCTGGTCTGTTTTTCCATCCCGGTGCTGTGGAGGCTGGTAGGCGGCGGGATGATGGCGTTTATGCTGGTGCTGGGGCTGGCGGCGCTAGTCGCGGCGCATTTCCTGGCCTGATACGGCCGCGGTAAATCGGTTGCGCGATTGATGAGGAGGAATGTGACATGTTTCCCGGACAACAACAAAACGATGCGCATGCTGGCGCGATCCGCCCGACGCTCTTTCTAGCCCTTGGGGGCACAGGCAAAGAGGTGCTGCTGCGCTTGCGCCGCAAATTCTACGAGAGGCTCGGCGTCCCGGGTCTCCCGTGCACGGCCTATCTGTGGCTAGACACGGATACGCGGGATTGCATGGCGGTCGGAGAAAAGATCGACGACATCTACAACGCGGTGGCATTCAGTCCGCAGGAGAAACTCCCGCTTCTGGCCGGCTCCGTCAAGGACGACCTGGCGCAAGTCATGACGAACACGGAGCACTGGCGCCACGTGCATAAGTGGCTTTACCCCGAGGTGGCGCGCTACGGCACCCAGATTGCGGACGGAGCCGGGGGCGTCCGCGCGGTGGGCCGGCTCACATATTTCCACCATTTCGCCGAAATCAACAACCGCTTGAACAACATGATCGACGCGCTGTCGCAGCATGAGTCGATCAACGGAACCAGGGACTTCTTCCTGAAGAGAAACATGGGCGAACCGGAATTTCCGGAAGACGCGGTGGCGCAGGTGGTCCTGGTCTCCTCACTGGCCGGCGGGACCGGTTGCGGGACGTTCCTGGACGCGGCGTTTCACCTGGCCCACATGGTGCAGGCCGACAGGAAGCCCATTGAGCGCGTGATCGGCATCCTGTTCATGCCCAACATCTATTACGGCGGCGCCACCACCGACGAAGTGGCCCAGCGCAGCTATGGCAACGCCTACGCGGCGCTGAAGGAGCTGGAGTTCTTCACGGTGCGGCGGGGCGATCCCGGCGTGGACGCGGCGGCGGATTTCCCGGTGGAGTGGGAGCGGGACCTGCCGCTCAAGGTGCAGGGGCCTCCGTTTGCCATCTCTTACATTCAGGAGATGAAGAACGAGGCGGGCCTGATGCTCAACCAGAACAACCGCGCCGAGGTTTTCAACATGGTGGCCGAGGCGCTCTTCCTGGATTTCATGCCCGGGGCGTTCTCGACGGCGAAGCGCTCGCACTATTCGAATGTTGCGCAGTTTCTGGCGGGCCAGGCGGGCACCAACATCTCGTTCGAGAACGTCTCCCTGCCGCAGGCGTTCGCGCGGCGGTACGCTTCGTTCGGGATGGCCAAAATCGAGATCCCCATGGATCAGTTGAAGGCGGCGTGCGCCGCCCAGTTGGCCTACGAAATCGCCAGCTACATCAAGCGGCCGTTTAGCGACCCCAACATTCACGACACGACGCGCGCCGATCAAATTGCCTGCGCGCTGGATAAGGATCGCCTGCCGGCGCGCTTCGGCGAGGAGTGGAAAGCCATGATTCGCGCGGGCGTCGCCAAGCCGATGCCGAAAGGGACCCTCGACCGCCTGGACCAGGTGCCCCCGCTGGAGGCGGCCCTCACCGCCGCGGAGACCGAACTCGTCTTTGCCGAGGGAGCGGCGCCGGAGAAGTGGGGCAGGGCCGTTTCGTTCCTGCGCGAGAAAACCAAAGACGTGATCGCCGCGGTGGAGAACGACGTGCACCAGTGGGTCAGAAAGACCCTCGGCGATCCGTCTCGCGGTCTGGGGTCGCTGGTGGAAACCAGCGGCTACGCGTATTTCCTGGAGCAATACGTCAAGGAGCTGTATGTGGCCGCGCGCGACGGCGGCCCGTCGATTTTCGATTCGCAGATCGCCAGTGCGCGCGGCGACGCGGATTCCCAGCGCAAGCGCAAGCAGCACCTGCTGCTCGAGCTCAAGACGGCCATCCCCAGCATAAGCCTGGTGCTTCTGGCTTCGCGCCGCCCCGCGGTCGATCTGCTGCTGGAACGGCTCCGCGCGGCCGAGGAACAGTATTGTCTGGCCCGCGCCGAAGAGGTGCTGCTGGAACAGTCGAAGATCGTGGCGCAGGCGGCCGTGGCATGCATCGAGAGGGAACTGACCGGTTACAAAGAGGCCTACCAGAAGCTCGACGGCATCGCGCAGGCGTGCAAGAAAAAGAAGGCGGAATTCCTGAACGTCACGGAGCAGGTACTGTTCATCCGGTTCTTCAATGAGGATAAGGACTGGGAGCGGTGCTACCGGCTGGGCGGCGGAACCGGGCGGGAAAGTAAGGTGGACGTACGCGCGGAGTACGAATTGTTCCTGGCGTATCCGCCGCCGGGCGCGAAGCGCGGTCTGGGCGGCGTCTGGGAGCTGCTGGACCTGCTGAACCGGCGCGGCGAGAAGGAGGTGTACGCGCTGCTGCAGGCGTATTGCGACAGCCGCTTCTGGGCGGACTTCGAGGCCCATCCGCGCGACGTCGACGTCCTCAAGCACCCTTCGATGACCGACAATTGGTCGGGCAACATCGACCGGCTGGTCCGGTCCGCCATGCCGTTGGCGCGGCGGGACAGGAGCATCGCCGGGCAAAACCTGCAGGTGCGCCGGGTGGCTTATCTCGGGCTGGCCGTGAAACCCGACGACGATCCCAAGTACAAAGAGTTTGCGGACGAGGTCACCAAGCGGCTTACCGCCAGACTGCTGATAGAGAAGGTGGAGCCGGCCGTTACGAACAAGCCGTGGGAGGTGTACCTGTACATTGTGGCGTACGCCTTCCCGACTCCGGCCCTCCCCATCACCCGGGAGTGCCAGCGGGCCTACAGCGATGTCTACCGGGCGATCATCGACCAGCAGATCGGCAAGGAACATTTCCATATTCCGCTGCATCTTTCGAAGGGCTGGGAGGGTAAGTTCGAGGAACTGGCGGTGTACGACGACGAGTCGGCCCGCCGGGCGAAGGGCGCGCGCGAAGTGTTGTTGTTCGCGCCCCTGCTGAAGGTCCTGCGTTGCGCCGTGGAGCAGGGCCGCAAGGACTACAGCTACACCTCCGGGGCGCCCCTGTGGAAGCCGCGGCAGCTTGGGGCGCGGCGCGACGCAGAGGATGCGTTGGCCAGGGACGTGGATTTGCGGGCGGCGCTGCTGCGCGCGGTGGCCGCGCGCGAGGCGGCCCTGGAGCCGGATCAGTTGCTGGCCTATTACTGGATGCTCCAATATCTGGCGGCCGACGACGACCGCATGGCCCGCGACGCGGAGAGCGTCATGCTGGAAAAGCGCATGGAGGAAATTCTGGCTCGTAAGGTGTTCGCCGATCCCGCCGGTCCGGCCTTTGCGGGCCTCGCCAATGGCGCGCGGCGGGACCAGGCGCGCGCGGCCGGCGGGGCGCTGGTCGAGTGGGGCGCCGTGCCCGTGCTGGCCGGCTTGGCGGATTGGTTCCCGCCGTCGCCGGCGGACAGGTAGGGGTCCCATGCCGGTACGGACGCTGCGTTGTGAGCGGTGCGGCTGGCTGGCCGCAGAAGACGACATGTTCTGTCCCGGGTGCGGGAAGCAGTTGTTCGATCTGACGGTGTGGCCGCCGGCGGTTATGTTCTACCTGGACCGGCGCGATCCGGCTTCCTCGTACGAACGGGCTATTAAGGTGTCGGACGGCGGGTGGGGCGCGCCGGGCATCGCGTACGAAAAGGGACCGGCGTGGGTTTCCTACCCGGAGGAGGGCGTGCTTCGTTTGGACGCCGGCGGGGACGCCCTCAAGGTGCTCCCCAAAGGGCCCGAAAAGGCGGTTTTCCAGGCACGCCCCAGCTCGGTTCGCGCCGAGATCGAGGTTTCGGTTTATCCGCCGCCGACGATCACTGTCTACGACATGACGGTTTCCAAGGGGTTCACGTCGGGGGTCCCTAACAGGCTGCCGCTGGAGGTTTTCTCCCCCATTTACGTCGAAAGCCTGACGTTCGAGCCCAACTGGTTTACCCCGCGGCCGGGGCTGCAATCGAAGGCGCTGATGGGGGAGGCGGACATCCCTGTTGAGGTCAACATTCCGCCCAGCGTGACCGCCGATACGCCGGTTGCTTACACCATGACGGTGCAGGGGATAAAGGAGCCGTTCCGGGGCAACTTCCAGGTGCTGTTCAGTGAAGCGCCGCAACTGGTCGTCAAGGAAATCAAGGAACGCAAGCAGCTTCCCGAGCTGTTGGATGGTTATGGCGTGTTTGAGCTCACGATCCAGAACACGGGGGGCGGGGACCTTTGGGTGGATGGCATCGCGTTCCGGGAGAAGAGCGCGCCCCAGGCCCTGGACCTGGTGGCCGACCTGACGTGTTTTGAGATCAAGGCCCGGGAAATGCCGCGGACGATTCAAGTGACGGCCCGGCCCAGGAATGGCTTGAAGGCCGTCAGAGGGTCGTACTTCTACCAGATCGTTTTCCAAAGCAACGACCCGAAGAGCGAAGAACGGCCTCTCACGCTACAGGTGACCAACGACACTTATACGCCGTGGGTGGCGCTCGACTATGGCACCACCGATACGACAGCGGCCATCTTCGACGAAAACACAGGCCAATTCGTCAACCTTCTTCTGGACGAATGGGGCGATCCCAGGATCTATTCCAACATTTACTTTCAGCTTCACACACCCGACAAAGACCCGCCGTACCGTTGGGTGATTGGGCAAGCCGCCCGCGTCCTGCGGACGGCCCGCCAGGCGCCGCAGAGGCTGGTGCAAGCCATCAAGGTCCGAATTGGTATGCACTACGGGAGGCGCATCGTCTTCGAAGAGACCGCGCAGGAAAACGTCCTCCCGGCCGAGGAGATTGCGAAGTATATTCTTCAGGACCTGTTGACGCGCATTCGCCGCTATCTGCGGAAGCATCCGATCCACTTTGTTTTGTGTGTGCCGACGCGCTTCTCCCTGCGCCGCCGGCAGGCTCTGTGCGACGTGTTCCGGGCGGCGGCGGCGGGCGTGGGCGTCAACGTCGAGTTGCTGGAAGTGGTGGACGAATCTCTGGCCGCCGGTCTGTATTCGCTGTCGCTAGGCCAGGGGGCACAGGCGGGCCAGGTGACCACCGCGTTGACCGTCGATTTCGGAGGCGGCACTACGGACGTCACCCTCTTCCGGGTCAAGTGGAAGGCGGAAGGTACGCCCGAATCGGCAGAGATCGTCGGCGCGTGGGGGGATCCGAACATGGGCGGCGAGGAAATCACCTTCCAGATCGCCCGCTTGCTGCTGGCTAACTATCAAAAACTGCAACGCAAGGTCGAAGCACAGGACGAAGACCTTTGGCGCGCGCTGATTCCCCAGGCCGAGAGCCTCAAGCTGGCTGTTTCGGAGATGGAGCGCGCCAGACGAGGGTTGGGGGCTGCACAGCCCGAGAGTATTCTGGGACGCCTCGCTCCCGAAGGGCTTCAGGAGATCGACGACATCACGAAGTACTATGAGATCGGGGACGAGAAAATGCGAAGAGTGGTGTTCATCGACTCTTATTTGAAACAACACAAGATCGAGCTGGTTTCCAAGGAGAACGAGCACATTGAGGTCGCGCCCGAACAGGTCATCGACATCTTCACCCAGAAGGTGACGTCCCTGCACCAAGCGCTGGAGTCCTTGCTGAAACTAGAGAATCTGACAAAGGTCGACATCCTAATGCTGGCCGGACAGTCTTCCCGTTTCCCCGTGGTGGAAGAAACCCTGAAAGACCTGGCGAAGCGCCTGGAGTACGTCGCCGGCAAGGATGGCAAATGGATATTGAAGGAGTGCGTGTCCAGGGGAGCGTTGATTCTGGCCGACGCCAGGATCGACGTGAAGGGCCGCGACCGAATCTGGACCACTCTGGGCTATTGGAAAGCGCCCACCAAGTTCGAGGTCCTGGTGAAGTGGGGCGCCAGTTGTTCGGCGGCGGCCGGGACCCAGGCGGTTATTTTCACGCTGCACAGGGTCAAGGTGGCAAACGATGTCCTGAGGTTCGAGTTGCGCGAGAAAACCAATCTGGTCGGAGACGTCCAGACGGAACTCTACGGCGTGTTCGAGTTGGATGTGGCCGGCGCGGCGCAGAGTCAGTTTCCGTGCCGGCTGTCGATCGGAAACGATGGCTCGATCAAAGTGCATTGCGATGTAGCCGGCGAGTGGAAGGAGATGAAGTCGGTCGATCGGGAAGTCGGCTGATCCGTCCGGTGCGAATACGCCGGAACGGGCAGAGCAGTGGCGGCCTGCGGGGCTTGGCTTTTGCCTGATTGGTGGTGTTATCTTTACGGGGCGCCGTCTGCCGGAAGACCGGGGGGGCCCCAACTGGAGTGTTGGTATGAAGATCAACGCGTGCTCTCTACTTGCCGTTTCATTAGCGTCCGGTTGCCTGGCCGCGGGGGTCACAATCGATCCCTCAATGGCCCCGCTCCCGCCGTGTGCCGTGCAGAAGTTCGAGGCCAAGGTGGATGGCGGTGGGAGCCCCCGGGTAACCTGGAAACTACCAGAAGGTTCCTTAGGGTTTATCGACCCCAACGAGGGTTGGTACTTCGCGCCCGAATCGGCCGGAGCCGCCGCAAAGGATTCGATAATCGCCACGGTCAACGGAAAAGATTCCGCCCCCGCGAGCGTGACCCTCGTGCCTGCCAAGGACGACCGCTACATTTGCGCACAACCGCCGGGGCAATTGGGCGCCCAGACGAAGCTCATCCTGAAGGGAGCGAAGACCGATCCGAGTAAGCCGATCGCGTGGAAGCTCGAATCTGACGGGCTCGCGGTTGGGACAATCGTGTACCCCGGAAACGAAGGGATCTATACGCCCCCGAAACCTGCGATGGCTGGCCGCACGGTCACTGTCATCGCGACGTACAACGGCCAAAAGTTCGAGCGGACTTATCCTCTGGCGAGGGAGAATCCGCAGCCGGCAGCGACTGGCGGGCTGCTGGTATTTGGCTTGCCTGTTATTACATGGGTTCTGATAGTGGCTGTGCTGTTACTGCTTGGGGTGGTGGCTGTTTTGGCACGGCTTCTATTTGCGGGCAGATCTGCTGCCGTGCCCCCGGCTCG
>Ga0181529_10003397_pt1 | contig 18162 bp, 11 predicted proteins | sample PEATcosm2014_Bin_36_FD_119763 | JGI IMG/M metagenome (GOLD analysis project Ga0181529, IMG submission 119763) | Peatland microbial communities from MTU Mesocosm Facility, Houghton, MI, USA - PEATcosm2014_Bin10_30_metaG | ecosystem: Environmental > Terrestrial > Soil > Wetlands > Peat | place... | reverse complement strand
CTTCGCAATGGGGAAACCGGTGGCCTTCGAGGCCAGCGCCGAGGAGCGCGAGACGCGCGGATTCATCTCGATCACCGTCATGCGCCCGTCCACGGGATTCACCGCGAACTGCACGTTCGAACCGCCGGTCTCCACGCCGATCTCGCGCATCACCGCGATGGCGGCGTCGCGCATCTTCTGGTACTCGCGGTCGGTGAGCGTCTGCGCCGGGGCCACGGTAATCGAGTCGCCGGTATGCACGCCCATGGGATCGAAATTCTCAATCGAACAAATGATGATGACGTTGTCCGCGAGATCGCGCATCACTTCGAGCTCGTACTCTTTCCAGCCGAGCACGCTCTCTTCGATCAGGCACTCGTGGACGGGAGAAAGATCGAGGCCGCGCGCCAGAATCTCCAACAGCTCTTCGCGGTTGTAGGCAATGCCGCCGCCCGTGCCGCCCAGCGTGAAGCTGGGACGAATGAGCACCGGGAAACCGAGCTTGCCGGCGAAGTCCAGGCCGTCGCGCAGGTTGTTCACCAGCGCCGATTTCGAGACTTCCAGGCCGATGCGCAGCATGGCGTCCTTGAAGAGCAGGCGGTCTTCGGCCTTCTTGATGGCTTCGAGGCGCGCGCCGATCATCTCCACGTTGTAGCGGTCGAGAATGCCCGCGTCGGCCAGATCGACGGCCAGATTGAGCGCCGTCTGCCCGCCCACGGTAGGCAGCAGGGCAAACTTGCCGGGCTTTCCCGTCGCGCTTTGAAAGGGCACGGCTTCAGCCGTGCCGTCCGACGCCATAGAAGAGTCGGCGGGCTTTAGCCCCGGCCCATTGGCCAGCATCTCCGCCTCGATGCGGATGATCTCCTCGACGTACTCGCGGGTCAACGGCTCAACGTAGGTGCGGTCGGCCAGGTCGGGATCGGTCATGATGGTGGCCGGGTTGGAGTTCACCAGCACCACCTCGTAGCCCTCCTGCTTGAGAGCCTTGCAGGCCTGGGTGCCGGAGTAATCGAACTCCGCCGACTGCCCAATCACGATCGGCCCCGAGCCGATCACCAAGATCTTCTGAATGTCATTTCTGCGTGGCATGGTCTAGTTTGAGGCTCCTGTAATTGCCATGGCTCGCGCTTTGAGCGAGGTTAAGAGGCTTTCAAAACTCAGTTCGTTCGATGGCTGTCGATAGCTTCCATCTTCCGCGGAAACTTGACTGGAAAGCAGCAATGCCGCACTGTCGTAGAGCCGTTCTCTTACCAGCTTCGTCATCATGATCTCGTACCGCTTGGCGTATGAAGCTTCGCGAAACTCAGGAAATACTTTGAAATGAGGCTCTTTCACGCCCACCGGGCTTTGCGATTTCGCGACATCCTCAAGCACCATCACATAGCCCAACCAAGGCCGCAGCGATAGGGAGAATGCACCTTCCCGATATGCCGTCCAGATGTCTGTTGCGCTTCCCAGAGACTCTTCAGTCCGATTATTGAAGTTGTTGCCGAAAGAACCCACTTGCGACTTGAATTCCATTGCGGCGATCAACTGGCCCTTCACAACAACGAGCAAGTCCCATTTCTTCTCAGCCCGAAACCAACCCGGAAGCTCGACAGCTTGATTGCAGAAGATGCTCGCTTGATCGATTCCACACTCGACGAGGAAATCCTTGACCAAGCCGACGAACCCATCCATCTGCTTGCCGCCAGTTACAGCTGTGCGGTTTCCAGAATCCCTAGCTCCGGATTTGGTCCCCTGGCGTTGAGATTGACTCCCGCGCATCGACCAGAAATGCTTGACGGCCTCGCGTAGGCGCTCATCCCAACAAGGCTGCAAGCTCATGGCTCCTCCACTTGCGTCACTTCCGGATGCCAGAAGAGCCCGCCGGTTTCACGGTAGAAGCGCGAAACAGACATCTTGTGGTACTTGTTACTGATCTCATAACCGACGCTGTGCCGTCCGGTCCGGGCTGCGGCAATCGCATTGGTCCCCGAACCCGAGAATGGATCGACCACCACATCTCCGGCAAAACTGAACATCCGGATCAACCTCTCAGCCAATTCGGTGGGGTAGGGCGCGGGATGGTCTTTGGTCGAGGCTCCGGTAAGTCCCGTCCAAATTTGCTGGAACCAACTCTGGTAGTTCTCGGCACTGATCACAGAGAGCAACCGCTTGGCGGCTGTGGGCTTCCGGTATCCGCCCGGTTTGCGGAACATGAGAATGTACTCAACATCGTTCTTGATGACCGAATTTGGCTCATACGGCTTGCCAAGGAATCCACCGCCGCCACCCACCTCATAGACAGCATTTGCAATTTTGTGCCAGACGATCGGGGCAAGATTATCGAAGCCAATCTTGCGGCAAATCTCCTGAATCGACGCATGAAGCGGCACGACTGTGTGCCGGCCATCGTTCTGCTTTCTCGACAAGCACACGTCGCCAACCACGCAGATCAGCCGTCCACCAGGCACCAGCATGTCGAAGCAACGCCGCCAAACCCGCGTCAATTCCGCAAGAAATTCATCGTACTCGCTGACGTGGCCAAGCTGGCCATCGGCCTCGTCGTACTTCTTGAGCGTCCAGTAGGGCGGCGAGGTCAACACCAAATGTGCGCTCTCTGTGTCCAACGAACGCATTTCCCGCGCATCGCCTCGCACCAGATAGTGACTCGTGGGAATGCGAAGCAAGGACTCTTCAAGCAACTTCATTGCGGCTGAGTCGCGCGCCAGCCGTGGAATCTCGGTCTGTTCCAGCGATTCAGACTGTAGTGGCTCTGGCAGGAAGGGGGAAAGATCCAGATCCGGGATAACAATGAATCCGGGATCTGGCTCTTCCCTTCTGGCTGCGAGTCCGCTCATGATTTCCACTCCTCCATCATCCGCCGGAAGTCGCGGAAGAGGTAGTGGGAGTCGTGCGGGCCGGGGGCGGCTTCGGGGTGGTACTGCACGCTGAACAGCGGCAGCGTCTTGTGGCGCAGCCCTTCCAGCGTCTGGTCGTTCAGGTCCACGTGGGTCAGCTCGACCTCATTCGCGTTGATCGAGTCGGGATCGACGGCGAAGTTGTGGTTGTGGGCCGTGATCTCCACCTTGCCGGTGACGTTGTTGCGCACCGGGTGGTTGCCGCCGTGGTGGCCGAACTTGAGCTTGTAGGTCTTGCCGCCCAGCGCCAACCCGGTAAGCTGGTGCCCCAGGCAGATGCCGAAGACCGGCACGCGGCCCAGGAACTGGCGAATGGCGCGCACCGCATAGTCCACCGGTTCGGGGTCGCCGGGGCCGTTGGAGAGGAAGATGCCGTCCGGCTTCAGTCCCAGCACATCGTCGGCGCTGGTCTCGGCCGGAACCACCGTCACCCGGCAGCCCTCGCGGGTAAGCATCCGCAGAATGTTGAGCTTGATGCCGAAATCGTAAGCCACTACATGGAGCAGCCGCCCGCGCGCTTCCTCGTTCTTGACGAAGCCATCGGCCAGATAGGGGTCCCCCGCCTGGTTGCGGCTGTCGGCGGCGTCGAAGGTATAGACCGACTTGGTCGAAACCACGCGCGCCAGATCGGTCCCATCCATTTTTCGGATGCTGCGCGCCTTCTGGACCAAGACATCGGTATCGGTCTCCGAGGTGGAGATGATGCCGCGCATCACGCCAAACGTGCGCAAGTGCCGCACCAGGGCGCGGGTGTCGATCTCGGCCAGCACCGGCACGGAATAGCGCTCCATGTACTCGTCGGTGACCTGTTCGGAGCGCCAATTCGAGCTGATGGGGGAGAATTCGCGGACGATCAGGCCCTCGATATAGGGCTTGGCCGACTCGTTATCTGCCTGATTGGTGCCGTAGTTGCCGATTTGCGGGTTGGTGAGAACGACGATTTGTCCGGCATAGGAGGGATCGGTTGCAATTTCCTGGTAGCCGGTAAGGGAAGTGTTGAAAACGACTTCGCCCAGGCATTCGCTGGGGTGCCCATAGCCGAGGCCACGGAAGATGCGCCCGTCTTCGAGCGCTAAGATCGCCTGCATCGCGTCTCCGGGGAGTGGATTCAACCGATTCTAGCAGTTTTCCGCGCCGGAAGATACCGGATAACGGCGGCCGCTCCAGGCGCCCTGCGCTCTTGAGTTTCCAGAGGCCAGGCCGCAGTCGAACTTGCGCCGCCTTCAGAAGGGATGCAGGCCTCCACCGTCGGCCGCACAACAGCGCTCCGGCCTTGCTATCATTGGCTCATGACCACGGTGGAAATCCTCTTCTCCTACGCCACGCCGCCCGCCGAGCGCGTGACTCTTGCGCTGGCCAACACCCGCGAGGTCTACGGGATCCGCAACCTCCGCTTCGACCGCGCGGCGCGCACCCTGCGCGTGGAGTACGACGCCACCCGCCTCAACGCCGCAACGGTGACGCGGCTGGTTCGTCAGGCCGGCCTGGAGATCGAAGCGGAGTTGCCGCTCATCCCACCTCAGCCGGTGGCAGAATCGGCGCCCGCCGCTTGACCGGCAACCACAAGGCAATCGGCGGAATTGCGCCGCCGCCAAAACCCTGATAATCTGTCTTTGGTCGTGATGAAGACCACGGTGTGCGCCCGTAGCTCAGCTGGATAGAGTATTTGGCTACGAACCAAAGGGTCGGGAGTTCGAATCTCTCCGGGCGCACCATTTAAACTATTTATTTCATTCAGCTTACCTATCACCCGCACAAAACACGAGAGACCGGTCTGCCGCATTTCTGCGCCAACTTCCTGAAATCCCTGCTCTTCCAGCCGGTCACAACTCCCGGAATTCGACTCCCGCCTCTTTCAACATCCTCTGCGCCAACTCGCACTCAACCTTCCAATGTTCGGGCGTGGCCCCGGCAACGGTAATCACCCGCGCTATGCCGGCCTGGATGAGCAATGCGGCGCACTGCGGACAAGGGCAGAAGGTGACGTAAGCCGTGGCGCCCATCAGCCGATGGCCATTGCGCGCCGCCGCCGCGATGGCGTTGGCTTCCGCGTGGACAATCAGTTTCAGCTTGATCTCCCGCTGCTTCAGCCGATCGTCGTCGGCAATTCCTCTGGGGAAACCGTTGAAACCCTCCGACAGTTGCGCGTGGTCGGAATCCGCAATCACGCACCCTACCTTGGTCGAAGGATCCTTCGACCAGGAACTGACCAGCTTGGCCATTTCAAGAAACTTCTTGTCCCAACCGTTCATCGAGTCCTCTCGCCCCTTTTTACCATGCAAGGGCGAGATTGTCCCGGCTGAAATCGTTCATCGGTTCGGTCTCGTCTGCGGCCCTGGCCCTACGGCTTGAACTCCGCCGCAGTTTCCACCGCTACGGTCGTCTGAACGGGCAGCCTGTCGCTCGACCCGCCGGCCAGCAGCCGTATCTCTTCTTTCTCCACCCGCCAGGCATGACGCGAAGCGTCCCAGTAAGCCAGGTCGCGGGGCTTCAGTTCGAGCGTGACATCCCGCTCTGCTCCGGCCTCGATCCGCACCCGCTTGAACCCCTTCAGCTCCAGTTTGGGCCGTTCCACCGCCGATCCCAGATGCTGCACATAAAGCTGCACCACCTCGTCTCCCCCCCGGCTTCCGGTATTCCTCACCTTCACTGTCACCTGGACCGTGCCTTCGGCATTCACCTTGGGCGCATCCACGGTCAATCCGTCGTAGGCAAAGCTGGTATAGCTGAGCCCATAGCCAAAGGCATAAAGCGGCTTCTGCTTGCTGTAAAGATAGGTCTCGCCATGCGGCAGGTAGTAGTCCAGAATGGGCAGCAACTGCGCGTCGCCCGTGGGCCAGGTCTGCGTCAGCCGCCCTGCGGGCGAGTAGTCGCCAAACAGCACGTCGGCCAGCCCGTGGCCCTCTTCCTCGCTGTTGTGAGTAATATGCAGGATGGCCGGCAGATGCTCCTGGCTCCAGACGATGGCGTACGGAAAACTGGCCCGCAACACCTCGATCGTCCTGGGATTGGCGGCGAAAACCCGCTTCACCAACTCCTCCTGCTCCAGCACGATGGTCTTGCGGTCAACATCCTCCTTGCCGTTCGACGGAGTGGGGCACTGGTCCCACCCGGCGTTGCACACCGGATGATTGCCGACCACGACAATCGCCACGTCCGCCGTGCGCGCCAGCGCCGCCGCTGCCGCCGGGTCGGAGCCATCGGCATACGACACCTTCACGCCCCGGCCGGCTGCTTCGCGGATGCCCTGAAGCGCGCTTACCGAGTAAGGCGGGGTCCCGCTGTACCAATCCAGAAGCACCTTGTCGGCCCACGGTCCGATCACCGCGATGCTCTTCAACTTGTTCCGATCCAGCGGTAGCGTTGTCCCGTCGTTCTTCAGCAGAACAATGGACTCGTCGGTCGCCTGCTGCGCGAGCGCCTTGCTCGACTCCCGCTCCCACGGCGGCCGCGTTCCATCGGCTTCGCGGCCAATCTGGGCGTAGGGATCCACTCCCGCAGGGTCCATTTCGCCCAGCCGCAGGTAGAGCCGCAGCAGATTCTTCAGCGAGGCATCCATATCCGCCTCGGTCAGCAGTCCGTCTTTCAGGGCCTGGCGCACGTCGTCGATGTAGGAATCGAGAAAGTGGTTGATGCCGGCCTTGATCGCCGCCGCCGACCCCTGCTCCTTGTTGGGAAACCTCTTGTGCGAGGTAATCAGCAATCCGAGCGCGCCGCCATCTGAGCAGATCAGTCCGTCGTTGCCCCACTCCTCGATCATTACCTCTTTCAGAACCGGGTGAATCAGCATGGGCGTGCCGTTCCACGAGTTGTATGCGGCCATCACCGCCCGCGAACCGCCCTGCTCGAACCCCATGCGGAACGGCACGGAGTAGTACTCGCGAAACAGCCGCTCGCCGAAATCCGAAGAGGTGTGGGTGCGGCCATTCTCGTTCTCGTTGGCCAGGAAGTGCTTCATCAGCGAAGCAGCCTGAAAGTGCTTCGGATCGGGGCCTTGCAACCCCTGCGCAAACGCCACGGTCAGCGTTCCCACCAGGAACGGGTCCTCGCCGTAGGATTCCTCCGTCCGGCCCCAGCGCGGATCGCGGCTCAAGTCGGCGTTGGGCGCGCGCACTACCACCCCGCCCCGGTCGAAGATCGGGCTTTGGTAGTAGTAGCGGGCCTCATAGCCCTCCAGCGAGGCAATCTGCTTCAGCAGTTCCGGGTCCCAGGTAGCGCCCAGCCCCTTCTCCTGGGGAAAGGTGGTGGTCGGCAGCTGCGGCTTGCCGTGCCCGCCCCATTCCGCCGGCCCGCCCAGCGCAAGCCCGTGCAGCCCTTCCACCTGGCCGGAGAAGGCCAGCCCCAGCCGTGGAAACTTCGGATGGTCCGACATCAGCTGGATCTTCTCTTCCAACGTCAAGCGCCCCAACAGGTCGGCGATCCGCTGGTCGTCGGCCAGTTTGGGATTGCGGAAAGGGTAATCCGCCTGTGCCCGCGCCACTTGCGCCAGTCCCGAAACCAAAACCAGCCCTGCCAAACAACCTGCAAACAACTCCGCCAACTTACGAACACGCATCGCCGTCTCTCCCTGGTTCCAACCAGCGAAGATTATCACAATTTGGCCTCTGTTGCTTTCAGGTAAATCGTTTGACGATGGGTTTTTTCTTCCAAAGCAAAAAGAGCGAGGCGCCCATGCGCCCCGCTCTTTCAACTCGACCCTTCAGGCTTTTAGTACAACCGGAAGTTGACCTCGATGTTCACCATCACCGGCACCGGCGTCTTGCCGTCCTTCATGGCTGGCCTGAACTTGTATTTGCGCACTGCCTCCAGGGCCTTCTCGTCCAGCCCCATGCCCAGCGCCCGCACCACGCGCGGGTTTTGCGGATTTCCCTGCGCATCCACGATCACGGATATCACGCAAATCCCCTGGTACTTGGCCCGGCGGGCTTCGTCGGAGAACTCAGCCTCGGGTTGAAACAGCGGAACCGGTGCTGAAACCCGGCCGCCAATTCTCTCCAAACCCCCGCCGGTGTTTCCGCCTCGACCCGGTCCGTACCCATTTCCTTCCCCGGAACCGATTCCACCGCCGCTCCCGGTGCCAAAACCGCTGCCCGAGCCCTGTCCGGCCGAGGCCAACGATACATTGGGCGAGTTCTTCACGCCCAGATTCGGCAGCATCGCGTTATCCGGCAGCTTGATGTCCTGCTGGACATTGATGGCCGCTTCCATCGCGAGCTTGGGGTTATCGACCGTCACCACCTGCGGGGGAACCACCGGATCCTTTTCGATCTTGGGCAGCTTGCCTTTGATGGGATCGACAATGCTGTGGTCGCCGCCGCCGCCGCCGCCGCCGTTCTGGTTGGCCGCTTTGGGTGCGTTGAAGTCGCCCACATCGATGTCCGTGGCCGTCAATTTGTTCGGAGCCACCGTGTCGATGATCTTTTTGCCGACGAAGAAAAGTACAACCAACAGGATGAGCAGGTTGACCGTGGTGGAGATCCCGATCGCCCATGGATTTGGCTTGACCGCCATGCGGTCGGGCACCGGAATCGGCTTCGAGGTCAGCTCCAGCGGGGGCAGCTTCTTGGGGAAAAAAATCTCCACGATGCTCTCGTAAAGACCAGCAAACGTGCCCTTCTCGTCAAAGGCTTTGCCGAGGAAAGCGTCGAGTTCGTGGCCGCCCACGGGGGATGCGGTGGCTTGGGAGTCCGTTTCCGGCTGTGTCAGTAAGTCGTTTGCCATATTCGCTGCTGGCTCTACCACCGTGGGAGATTCGGAAGTGAGCCTTCCCGGTTCCCGGCCCATCTGTCCATTATGCTCGACTCCGCCCGCTTGTGTCTCGTGTTCCAGAGTCTGAATCTCCAGGGTCTCATATTCAGGCGAGGTCAAGGTTCCCATAAACAATAGACGAGCGAACCCCCAAGTTGTAACGGTAATTTTATCGCCCTCCCATTTACACTGGAAAATGAACAAGTTCGCAGCATCCCAGGGAGTGACGATGTCCTCAGTGCCAGAATTGAAGGCAACCCTAACCTTGCCTCAAACCGCCTTCCCCATGAAGGCCAATCTGCCGCATAATGAACCGCTTAGACTGGCTCGCTGGGCCGAGATCAGGCTCTACGCCGAGCTGCGCAAGGCCGGCATTGGGCGTCCTGCCTACCTGCTCCACGACGGCCCTCCCTACGCCAACGGCCCCATCCACCTGGGCCACGCCCTCAACAAGGGGCTCAAAGATTTTGTCGTCAAGTCGAAGTCCATGGCCGGCTTCGACGCTCCCTACGTCCCCGGCTACGACTGCCACGGCCTGCCCATCGAGATCAAAGTGGACGAACATCTGGGCCGCAAAAAGCTGGAAATGCCCGTGCCCGCCGTGCTGAAGGCCTGCCGCGAGTACGCGCAGAAGTACGTGGACCTGCAAACTTCGCAATTCGAGCGCATCGGTTGCCTGGGCCGCTGGGACCAGCCCTACAAGACCATGTCCCGCGGCTACGAAGCGCGCACGCTGGAGGCGTTCTACGGATTCCTGGAGAAGGGCTTCGTTAACCGCGGCCTCAAGCCTGTCTACTGGTGCATCCACGACCATACCGCCCTGGCCGAGGCCGAGGTCGAGTACGACAACCACACCAGCCCCTCGGTCTACGTGCGCTACCGCCTGACTTCCGACGCGGCGGCCATCGACTCAGCCCTGGCCGGCAAAGAAGTCTACACAATCATCTGGACCACCACTCCCTGGACCCTGCCGGCGTCCATGGCCGTGGCCTTCCATCCTGATTTCGAGTATGTGGCGCTGGCCGCCGAGCCGGGTGCCTCTGGTCCCGATTCTGGGACCAGGGATGGCACACAGCCCGTTTACATCGTCGCCGCCGAACTGGCTGCGCAAGTCGCCACCGCCTGCAACCTGGGCGTAACCACGGAACTCGCCCGCTTCAAGGGCAGCCGGCTTGAACGCGTCACCTTCAAGCATCCCTTCCTGGAGCGCAGCATCCTGGGCGTGCTGGCTACCTACGTCACCGCCGACACCGGCACCGGCGCGGTTCATACCGCGCCCTCCCATGGCGCGGACGACTTCTATACCGGCGTCCGCTACGATCTGGACAAGACCTGCCGCGTCGATGCCGCGGGCCGCGTCCACGTGGACCCCGAGGCCTGGCCTCTGGCCGCTCCGCCTGCCTTCGACGGATTGAAGGTATGGGCCGCCAATCCGGTGATCGTTGCCATGCTCGAAGAGTCCGGCGCGCTGCTGGCCTCCGCCGACCTGAACCACTCCTATCCGCACTGCTGGCGCTGCCATCATCCGGTCATTTATCGTGCCACCGAACAGTGGTTCATCGGCCTGGAAACCCCGGTGAAGCGCGCCGACGGCACGGAGACCACTTTCCGCCAGCTCTCCATCGAAGAGATCGACAAGGTGGTCTGGGACCCCGCGTGGGGCAAGGAGCGCATCACCAACATGATCGCCACCCGCCCCGACTGGTGCATCAGCCGCCAGCGCATCTGGGGCGTGCCCATCGCCGTCTTCCTGTGCGAGGGCTGCAACCAGCCGATTGTGGACGCGACACTCAACCGCGGCATCGTGGACCTGGTCGAACGCGAAGGCGTCGAATCCTGGCACACCACGCCCATCGATTCCCTGCTTCCCGCCGGAACACAGTGCGCGCATTGCGGCGGCAAGGAATTCCGCAAGGAAACCGACATTCTCGATGTCTGGTTCGACTCCGGCACGAGCTGGTACGCCGTCTGCGAATCCGACTCGGAGCTGAGCACCACGTACAAATCTTTCCAGGAAGGCAACGGCACCGAGGTCTTGTACTTGGAAGGCGGCGACCAGCATCGCGGCTGGTTCCACTCGTCGCTGCTTACCTCGGTGGCGCTGCGCGGCCATGCGCCCTATTCGCACGTCTCGACAGCCGGCTGGACGCTGGACGAGCAAGGCCGCGCGATGTCGAAGTCGCTGGGCAACGGTGTTGATCCGGTCGATATCGCAAATCGGCTGGGCGGCGAGATCGTCCGCCTGTGGGTGGCGTCCATCGACTTCCGCGAAGACATGGCGGCCAGCGAAAACCTCATGCAGCGCTGCGCCGACATCTATCGCAAGCTGCGCAACACCTTCCGCTTTCTACTCGGCAATTTGAACGGCTTCAACCCCGGCACCGACGAGGTAAACGAGCGCGAGCTCTTGCCGCTGGATCGCTACATGCTGGCCCGCACCCGCGAACTGACCGAAAAGATCCGCGAGTGGTACGCGGCCTTCGAGTTTCATCGCGTCTATCACGCGGTCAACGAGTTCGCCATCGTCGATCTGAGTTCGTTCTACCTCGACGTGCTTAAAGACCGCATGTACACCTTCGCGCCCACGAGCCGCGAGCGCCGCTCCGCGCAGACCGTGCTGTGGAAGATCACCGAAGCGCTGGTGCGGCTGGTCGCGCCCATCCTCAGCTTCACCGCCGACGAAGTGTGGGACTACCTGCCCCAAGTCGAAGGCCGCGAGATCAGCGTCCACCTGGCGCAGTTCCCCAAGCCGGAAGAGGTCTTCTCAGAGGATCCGGCGAATTTGCTGGAGGAGTGGAAGCAGATTTTCGATGTCCGCGACAATGCCCTGCGCGTGCTTGAAGAAGCGCGCCAAGCCAAGCGCATCGGCAAAGGCCTTGAAGCCGAGTTGGAAATCTCCGCGGCCGGCAATCAACTCGCTTTGCTGCAACGCCACGCCTCCGGTCTCAAAGAGATCGTCAATGTCTCCAAAGTGACCGTTGTAGCCGGCACGGAACTGCAAGTTACCGCGCTGCCTGCCACCGGCACCAAATGCGCCCGCTGCTGGAACTTCATGCCCGAGGTGGCCAACTACGGCATCTGGCAGAACGTCTGCACGCGCTGCTCCGACGCGCTGACCGAGATGAAGATCGATCCGCCCCAGCCGACGGAGACCGCCCAATGAACAACCGCTCAGTGAACAACCGCTCCGTACCCCATCCATGTTGTCATTCTGAGCGAGCGCAGCGAGTCGAAGGACCTGCGTCTTGCTTTCTGATGAATGGTTGGGAAAGCACAAAACTCAACGGCAACATGGTTCGCAAGGAGCCCCTTCAGTGAAGTTTTCCATCCCCCGCCGCCTGCCTTGGCTGCTCTTGATCTCCGCGCTGGTGATCGCCGCCGACCGGCTGACCAAAACCTGGGTCGGCGGCCATTTCAATCGCCTCACCAAGACCTGGTCGGGCGGCCACATCCCTCTGGGTGGCGCCATTCCGGTGGTGCCGCACTTTCTGCGCATCAGCCATTGGCTGAACGACGGCATGGCGTTTTCGCTGTTCGCCGATTCCGCCTCGCCCAACACCGTCCGCTGGTGCCTGGCCGCATTCGCCTCCTGCCTGGCGATCGTTGTCTTGATCGTGCTCATCCGTCTGGGCAAAAGCTTCAGCCTCATCACTGTCGCCCTCGCCCTGGTCCTTGGCGGCGCGCTGGGCAACCTCCACGACCGCATCCTCTATGGCTCGGTCGTCGACCTCATCGAAGTCCACATCTTCGGCTACCACTGGCCCGATTTCAACATAGCCGACTCCTCCATCGTCACCGGCGCGTGCCTGTTGATGCTCGACTCGCTGCTGCCGCAAAAGAAGGCTGGGAGCTGAGAAACTTCCGCGGCGCGTCGCACGTATCAACTGAAGCGCCCGATTGCGTTGGGGTGCCAATTTGTGCCGGAGGTTCGGCCCAACACAACACTGTCATCCTGAGTGCCAAGTCGAGTCGAAGGACCTGCATTTGGCGGCGCCCGTTCAAGCAGGAACTTGAGAGACAAGAGAATACCCCGCGGCGGATAACTCCGCCGCTGTGAAGGGTACGGGCTTCAGCCCGTACATTAGCTCCAAAGAATAGGCAGGGCTTTAGCCCCCGAGGGATCGCAGATTCCCTGCTTGCCAAACTCTCCGAGGATTTTATGAAGATTTGCTGTCTTGCCCCGTCCGCCTGCGTTGCTTTCGCAGTCTGCCTTTCACTCACACCGGCGAGTTCGGTCCAGGCCCAGCGCCTACCCTCCACGGTCCTTCCGGAGAGCTACACGCTTACCCTCACGCCCGACCTCAAGGCCGCCACCTTCGCCGGCGTTGAGACCATCGACGTGACCATCAAGGAACCAGTCAGCGCCATCAAGCTGAACGCCGTCGAAATCGCCTTCCAAAGTGTGACCGTCACCACGGCGGGAAAGCAGCAGACTGCTTCCGTCGCTCTCGACGCCAAAAAGGAACAGGCCACCTTCACCTTTCCCGAGCAGTTGTCCGCCGGCAAAGCGACGCTCTCGATCGCCTACACCGGCATGCTGAACAACGAATTGCGCGGCTTCTACTTGTCCAAGACCGCCCGCCGCAATTACGCCGTCACCCAGTTCGAGTCCACCGACGCGCGCCGCGCCTTCCCCAGTTTCGACGAGCCGGCCCTCAAGGCCACCTACGACGTTTCGCTCGTGGTGGACAGCGCCGACACGGCCATCTCCAACTCGCCCATCGTCTCCGACACCCCCGGCCCGGTGGCCGGCAAGCACACGCTCCATTTCGCCGCCACGCCCAAGATGTCTACCTACCTGGTAGCCTTCTTGGTGGGCGACTTCCAATGCACCGCCGGCGAGCAGGATGGCGTTGCCATCCGCGTTTGTTCCACGCCCGATAAGGTTGCGCTCACGCCCTACGGCGTGGATATCGCTAAATACGTGCTCCACTTCTACAACAACTACTTCGGCATTCCCTATCCGCTCAAGAAGCTCGATCTGATCGCCCTGCCCGACTTCGAAGCCGGGGCCATGGAGAACTTCGGCGCCATCACCTATCGCGAAACCGCGCTGCTCATCGATCCCAAAACCGCATCTGTCGGCGCCAAGAGAGAGGTCGCCCTGGTGATCGCCCACGAGATGGCCCACCAATGGTTCGGCGACCTGGTGACCATGCAGTGGTGGGACAATCTCTGGCTCAACGAAGGCTTTGCCACCTGGATGGAGAACAAGGCCGTAGCCGCCATGCATCCCGAGTGGACCATCGATCAGACTGTCGCCTCGGACGCCGACACCACGCTCAATCTCGACGCACAGCCCACTACTCGCGCCATCCGCGCCAAGGCCGACACCCCCGACCAAATCAACCAGATGTTCGACGGCATCGCCTACGGCAAGGCGGGAGCGGTGCTCAATACCGTGGAGAACTACCTCGGCAAGGAGACCTTCCGCCAGGGCGTGCACAACTATCTCGCCGCCCATCTCTACGCGAACGCCACCGCGGAGGATTTCTGGAACGCGCAGACCGCGGTGAGCCACAAGCCGGTCGATAAGATCATGGACAGCCTGGTGGCCCAACCCGGCGAGCCCATCCTCACCTTCGCGGAGCCGGCCAATGGCAAGGTCGCTGTCGGCCAGAAGCGTTTCTTCCTCAGCCCCTCGATGCAGCCCGACCCCGCCCAGAAATGGACACTCCCGGTCTGCTTTAAAACTGGCGCCGACGGTCAGGACTGCCAGATCCTCACTCCCGCCGATGCCGCACTGCCGGTACCCGCCAGCGGCCTGTTCTTCGCCAACGCGGGCGGCAAGGGCTACTATCGCAGCGCCTACACACCTAAAGTCTATGCGGCTTTGGTAGCCAGCGTTGAAACCGCGCTCACCCCGGCAGAACGCATTCGCCTCATCGGCGACCAATGGGCGCAGGTCCGCGCCAACAATGCGGCCATCGGCGACTATCTCGATCTAGTCTCCGCCGTCAAGGCCGATTCCAACTCCGACGTGGTGAGCAAAGCCCTCGAAGGCGTCAATACCGCCTACGTCCGGCTGGCCTCCACTCCGGAAGAAAAAGACGCGCTCTCGGCATGGATTCGCGTGACCTTCGGTCCTGAGTATGCCAAGCTCGGAGCCCCAGCCGACACCGACTCCGCCAACACCCGCGAACTGCGCGCCCAGCTCTTCGGTGTGCTCGGCTACTACGGCAAGGACCCCGCTGTCCTTGCCCAGGCCAACCGCATCGTCGAGCAGTATCTGGCCGATCCCGCCTCCATCGACGCCACGCTGGGCGAGACCGCCCTGGCCGTTGCCGCCCGCAACGGCGACGCGGCGCTCTTCGACAAACTGCAAAAGGTCTATGAGACCTCGGCCAACCCGGAGATCCAGGAAAGCGCGTTGCACTTGCTCGCCGAATTCCAGGACCCCGCCCTTATCCAGCGCTCGCTCGATTTTGCCGTCAGCAGCAAGGTCCGCAACCAGGATGCGGCTTCTCAGTTCATCATCCCACTGCAGATTGACGAGAACCGCGACCAGGCTTGGCAGTACATCCAGAGCCATTGGGACAAGGTCCAGGCCCAGCTCACCACCGCCACGGGCGGCTATCTGGTCAGTTCCACGGGCAGCTTCTGCTCCGAGGCCAGCCGCGAGAACGTAAAGAGCTTCTTCGCCGCGCACCCGGTGCCCGCCTCCGACCAGGCCCTGCGCCACGCCATCGAGCACATCGACGGCTGCATCGAAATGCGCAGCCTGCAAGAGCCGAACCTCAAGGCCTGGCTCGCCGCTCAGCGCAAGCCGTAGCGCGGCAGCGATCGCCCGGCAGAAGTGCTCCGTGCTCCATCCTTGGCGTAGTTTGATCGCGCCAAGGGTGGGAAAGCACGAATGCCGGCTTACCGGATGTACCCCACCCCGACCGATTCGCTACCATAGACACATGCCCCAATTCCCTCCAGGCCAGACCCTGCTCCTCGACGCCGACGATACTCTCTGGGAAAACAACATCTACTTCGAGCGGGCCATCGCCGCATTCATCAGCTATCTGAACCACCACGAATACACGCCTGGCGAAGTGCGCAAGGCGCTGAACGCCGTCGAACGCGAGACTATCCAGGCCCACGGGTACGGCCTTTCCAGCTTTACCCGCTCGCTGGTCACCTGCTTCGAGCGCCTCAGCCCCGCTCCCGTCACCGAAGAGAAAGCCCAACGCATCCGGGGCTTCGCCCGCTCCATCGCCGAGCAGGAGATCGAACTGCTCCCCGGCGTAAAGGAGACGCTGGCCGAGCTGACCACGCGCCACCGCCTCATCCTCATGACCAAGGGCAACCAGGCTGAGCAGGCCGACAAGTTCGCCCGCTCCGGCCTCGCCGGCTACTTTTCCGCTGTCGAAATCCCCGCGGAAAAGGATCCGGCGACCTATCGCGAAGTCATGTCCCGCCACGAGCTGGCGCCGCACACCACCTGGATGATCGGCAACAGCATCAAGAGCGACATCAATCCAGCCCTGGCCGCCGGCCTCCACGCCGTCTTCCTCTTCCACAAAGACACCTGGGTGCTGGAACACGCCGCCCTCGACCCCGCGCCCGAAGGACAGCAGTTACTCGAACTGGATGCGTTTGCCAAGCTGGCCGCCATTTTCTAGCTTTCACACGGAGCCAGCTAAACAAGGGCGACATCCTTGTTTATGCTGGTTGCATGAAATCCAGGCTCATTATCAGGCTTTTTCTCATCGTGGCGTCCGGTGCGCTTTTTGGCCGGCACATGCAGTTGGATTACGCAAAGTGGCACCAACTCGGGCGCGAGGCTTTTCTTTCATATCAAGCGCATCGGTTTGACCAATGCATTGCAACTCCTGGAGCTGCCGCGCATTACGTTTTCATCATGGCCATCTTTGCTTTGGGCTTGGGCGCACTGTTCGAGGGATTTGCCTACGCTGGGGATAAGCTCATAGGCTATATTTCTAATCGACTTCGCTCCTAATGAGCGCGCGTGTTTCACAGCGCCCCTACGGGGCTAGGACTCATTTTTGACTTGCGACCCAGGGCTGCGCTTCGCTTGCCCTGGGCTATTCTCCAGCTCTCCCTCCGGGAGGCTTTCACCCCGTTCATTCCCTGCCTAACTCTCCCCGCGAGTCAATCGCTCAGGATGACAACGCTGTGTTGGTGCGTTGCTTTGCGACCGGACCAATAGAAGCCAGAAGATCAGCCCGTCAACCTTGACGCTCCCCTTGCGCCTCTGCTCTACTTCAATCAGCGCGATGCATCTGCCCGGCTCCAACTCGACCTCTTACCCGGCCATGCACGCCGTCGCGTCCGTTCTCGCCTTTCGAATTACCATCCCCAATGCCCACGCGGCGAGCGGAGCCTGACGAACCAGATTCGAGATTGATCGGCACTCAGGCCACCTCCCGCAAACGCGGCTGGTGGCTTTTTTCATTCCCCAACCCACTTATCCAGCAGAGGAGATATCTCTTGGAATCCGTTACCCTGGCCAGCATCCAAACGGCGCGCGCACGCATCGGCGAAGCCATTCACGTCTCTCCCTGCCACCTCTCGCACCATCTTTCCGAACTGACCGGCCTGCCGTTGCACCTGAAGCTCGAAAACCTGCAACGCACCGGTTCCTTCAAGGAGCGCGGCGCACTCAACAAACTGCTCACCCTCAGCGAGACCGAGCGCAAGCGCGGGGTGATCGCGGCCAGCGCCGGCAACCATGCCCAGGGCGTGGCATTTCACGCTGCCGCCCGCGGCATTCGCGCGCAGATTGTCATGCCCCTGGCCACGCCGCAAATCAAGGTGGCCAGCACGCGCGGCTACGGCGCCGAGGTCATCCTTTACGGCGCCAGCTACGACGAAGCCTGCGAAGAAGCCCTGCGCCGCCACGCTATCGAGGGCCGCACCTTCATCCATCCCTTCGACGACCCGGAGGTGATCTCCGGCCAGGGCACCATCGGCCTCGAACTCCTGGAGCAGGTACCCGATATTGAAGCCGTGGTCGTCCCCATCGGGGGCGGAGGACTGATCGGCGGCATCGGCTGCGCCCTCAAGGAGACCAACCGAAAAATTCGCGTCATCGGCGTCGAGCCGGAGAAGCTGCCCTCGATGCTGCGCGCCCGCGAAGCCGGCGCTCCGGTCACGATTTCCGCCGAGGCCACCATCGCCGACGGCATTGCGGTGCGCCGCTGCGGCGACCTGACCCTCCCCTTGGTCAACCGCTATGTGGACGAAATCGTCACCGTGGACGACGAAGAGATCGCCAGCGCCATTCTCATGCTGCTGGAGCACGAAAAGACCCTGGCGGAAGGCGCGGGAGCGGCGGCGCTGGCGGCGCTGCTTCAGGCCAAGACGAATCTGCGCCATCGGCGAACCGTGGTGCTGGTCACGGGCGGCAACATCGACGTCACGCTGCTGGCCAAGATCATCGAGCGCGGCCTGGTGAAAGACGGCCGTCTGCTGCGCATTCGCGTTCACCTGCAGGACCGCCCCGGCGCGCTGCTGGCGCTAACCCAGGTTCTGGCCCGGGAGCGCGCCAACATCGTCGAGACCATCCACAATCGCGCCTATT
>Ga0181529_10003396_pt1 | contig 18162 bp, 13 predicted proteins | sample PEATcosm2014_Bin_36_FD_119763 | JGI IMG/M metagenome (GOLD analysis project Ga0181529, IMG submission 119763) | Peatland microbial communities from MTU Mesocosm Facility, Houghton, MI, USA - PEATcosm2014_Bin10_30_metaG | ecosystem: Environmental > Terrestrial > Soil > Wetlands > Peat | place... | reverse complement strand
TCGCTGGCGCTGGCACAGTCGCTGGGCGAGAACCGGACCATGGTGGTGATGGCGCAGCTCGATCCCCACGTGGATACGCCGGGGCCGGACGATCTGTACCAGACGGGCACGGTGTGCGTGATGCACAAGGCCATCCGCATTCCCAAGGACAACCTGCTGCTGTTTTGCGAAGGAATTTCGCGCGTGCGGGCGCGCGAGTTCACTTCCAACGATCCGTTCCTGCGCGCCCGCGTGGAGCGGCTGCCGGACGTGGAACCGGCCATGACGAGCGAGATCGAAGCGCTGCGGCAGAATGTGATCGGGCTGTTCCAGCAGATTGTGGCGGCATCGCCCAATATGTCGGACGATCTTTCGGAGAGCGCGTTCCACATTGCCGAGCCCGGCAAACTGGCGGATTTCGTGGCCGGCAACCTGCCCTCGCTGGCGCACCCGGAGCGGCAGGAACTGCTGGAACAGATCGACGGGCAGGCGCGGCTCACCATCATTCACCGGCATCTCACGCGGGAGCTGGAATTGCTCGACCTGCGCAACCGGATTCAGTCGCAGGTGCAGGGGCAGCTTTCGCAGAGCCAGCGGGAGTTTTACCTGCGCGAGCAATTGAAGGCGATCCAGAAAGAACTGGGCGAAGGCGACGACTCGCAGCGCGAGCTGGACGATCTGCGGGGCAAACTGGACGCGGCGGGCATGACCGAAGAGGTGAAGACCGAAGTCCTGCGCGAACTGAACCGGTTGGGGCGCATGTCTCCGTCATCGCCGGAATACGGCGTCACGCGGACCTACCTGGAGTGGATGGCCAGCCTGCCGTGGAGCGTCTCGTCGGCATCGCAGGTGGACGTCCTCAAGGCCAAGGAAATCCTGGACGAAGACCATTACGACCTGGAAAAGGTGAAAGACCGCATTCTGGACTACCTGGCGGTGCTGCAGTTGCGCCCGGTTCTGAAGGGTCCGATTCTCTGTTTCGTGGGGCCTCCGGGAGTGGGGAAGACGTCGCTGGGCAAGTCGATTGCACGGGCGCTGGGACGCAAGTTCGCGCGCATTTCAATGGGCGGCATGCATGACGAGGCGGAAATCCGCGGCCATCGGCGGACGTACATCGGGGCACTGCCGGGGCAGGTGATTCAGGCGCTGCGGCGGGTAGGAACCAACGACCCGGTGTTCATGCTGGATGAGGTGGACAAGCTGGGGCGCGATTTTCGCGGCGACCCGGCGTCGGCGCTGCTGGAGGTGCTCGATCCGGAGCAGCATTCCAGCTTCCGCGACAACTACCTGGACGTTCCTTTCGACCTGTCGAAAGTGCTGTTCATCACCACCGCGAACGTGCTCGATCCGGTGCCCGATGCCTTGCGCGACCGCATGGAGATTATTCCGCTCGAAGGGTACACGGAGCAGGAAAAGGTGATCATTGCCTTCCGCTATCTGATTCCGCGGCAGACCGAAGAGAACGGACTGAGCGGGGAAGCGGACATCCGGTTTGACGACAGTGCGGTGCGGTTCATCGTGCGGCGCTACACGCGCGAAGCGGGCGTGCGCAGCCTGGAGCGCGAGATCGGCACCATCTGCAGGAAGCAGGCGCGCAAGATCGCCGAGAACGCTCCCGGGGCGGAGCGCGAGACGGTGATGGTGACGCCGGAGCTGGTGGAGACGCACCTGGGAGCGCCGCGGTATCGCACCGATACGGAAGTGGCGGAGCGGACGCGCCGGGCGGGAGTGGCCGTAGGACTGGCGTGGACGCCGGTGGGCGGCGACGTGCTGTTCATCGAAGCGGGGCGCATGCCGGGCGGCAGCAAGGGGCTGATCATGACCGGGCAGCTCGGTCCGGTGATGCAGGAATCGGTGCAGGCGGCGCTGACGTGGGTGCGCGGCAACGCCACGGCGCTGGGCATCGACCCGGAGCTGTTCAAGACCATCGACATCCATATCCACGTGCCGGCCGGGGCGATTCCCAAAGACGGGCCGTCGGCGGGGATCACCATGGCGGCGGCGCTGGTGTCGATGCTGACGGACAGGCACCTGCGGCCGAACCTGGCGATGACGGGCGAGATCACGCTCACGGGGCAGGTGCTGCCGGTGGGCGGCATCAAGGAGAAAGTGCTGGCGGCCAAGCGGAGCGGCGTCCGCGAAGTGATTCTGCCTTTCGAAAACGAAGTGAACGTGAAGGAAGACCTGAAGACGGAGCAGGTGGGCGACGTCACTTTCCACTACGTGAAATCGATGGAAGAAGTGGTGGAGCTGGCGCTGGAGAAAGCTCCGGGCACGGCTCCGGCTTAATTCGACGAAGGCTTTTCGGCGTGGTCGACCACCAGTACGTCGAGGCTAGCCTTCTGCGCTTCGAGCTTCAGGCCGAGTTGGCGCTGCAGCGCTTTGAAGAGCGGCGGTGCGGAGCCGGAGCCGTCGTCGGGCGGATACACCAGATGGAAGTCGAAACCGCCGGTGAGTGAAGTGCGGTCGAGCACGGGACGCCGCAGCAACTGCGCGAGGCCGCCGGCCAACATCGCCATGGTGGCGTTCTGACCAGTGACCAGCGTGGCCATGCGATCGATCGGGCCGGTATGGCTGGAGACCAGCGAGGGCGCTTTGGTCTCGTCCGATTTCTTGAGCCGCGAGCCGCCTTTGTCGACAGTCAGCGCCAGCACGGAGTCCAGCTTCGAATCCATGTGGACTTTCAACTGGAAGCGATCAGCCAACAGCGTCTGCAGCATCAGACGGATTTCCGAAGTGATGGGCGCGGTGGATTTGAGGGGCACATACTGGCCGGATTGCGACGATTCGGGCGGTTTGGCTTCCAGATCGAAGCGGTCTTGATCGAGCCAGGCGGGGCCACCCAGGACTTCCATTTCGGGGGCGCGGGTGTCGAGTCCGTAGGCGCTGCGGATGAGCTGCCGCAGGGTGCAGTTCGAGCCGACGATGCGGCCTCCGGGATAGATGGAGAGGCCGCGCGGTTTGGGCGAGAGGGGCGGGCTGGGCTTGAGGGATGCGGCTTCAAACGCCGGACGATCCTGGCCGAGGGCCGCGCCGGCCAGTGCTGCGAAGACGGCTGCTGTGAGTAGGCGGCCCACTGCTGTCACTGTAGCAAACGGGCGAGGGCGAGTGTCGAGTGGTAGCGACGCGACGAAAGAGCGTTCCGCCCCGTTCCGGAAATTCCGAGCGCCGGCATCTTTCCCGTGGCTGACGCCGTAGGCTAATTCCTTGCGGTGGCGTCAGGATAGCAACTGCGGGAGGATTTCGCCGGCGGAGCCGCGCAGGGCGCAATCCACCAGGTTCGACGCGGCGGTCTCTTCGGTGTTGATCTCGATGACTTTGGCGCCGGCATGTTTGGCGAAAGGGATGAGACCGGCGGCGGGGTAGACGACGGCCGAGGTGCCGATCACCAGGAAGACCTGGGCGGAGCCGGCGGCGTGTTCGGCTTCCTTCATCATGCCCTCGGGAAGCGGCTCGCCAAACCAGACCACTCCGGGACGGGCCAGGCCGCCGCAGGCGCAGTGCGGCGGCAGTTTGGGCAGCGGGGCGCGGCGATCGGGCCAGTTGGCGCCGCAGGTAGTGCAGCGCATGCGCCAGATATCGCCGTGTAGCTTGAGAATTTTGCCGCTGCCGGCCAAGTCGTGGAGGCCGTCGACGTTCTGCGTGATGAGGGTGAAGCGCGGCTTGCGGATTTCCAGTTGCACCAGGGCGCGGTGCGCGGGATTCGGCTGGGCCGGCTTGATGAGCTCGCGGCGCCAGTTGTACCATTCCCAGACCAGGCGCGGGTCGCGCGCGAAGGCATCGGGAGTGGCCAGGTCTTCGGGCTTATAGTCCTTCCACAAACCGCCGGCGCCGCGGAAGGTGGGGACGCCGCTTTCGGCGGAGATGCCAGCGCCGGTCAGTACGGCCAGCGACGAGCTTCCAACGAGCCAGTCCCGAGCTGCTTCGAGGTTCGACACTCTTACAGGTTTAGCAGCTTTTCGAGGATCTCGACCTGGCGCTCGGCCTTGTCGGAATAGTCCCTGAAGGCGGGCAGGTCGCCGGCATTGAGGGCGTCGCCAGCGGCCTGCAGATAGGTGTTCATGAGGCCTTCCGGCTGCGTGAATCGGGCGCTCAAGCCCATGCCTTTCGACTGCATGGAGCGTTTGAGGTTCAGCAGGCCGTCGCGGACGGCGGAGACGCGCACGTTCAACTTGGCGGAACGCTCGCGGGCGTGCATCAGCTCTTCGCGGCTGGGACCGGCGGGAGCGGGCGGCGGCGCGGGCGTCTGCTGGGCTTGCTGAGGCGCCGGTTGCGGCGCGGGCTGGACCGGTTGCGGCGCGGGGTTCGACGCGGGCGGAGGCTGCGCGGGTTTGGCGTACGCCACCTGGTTTCCGCCGGGCGCCTGGCGCGCGGGCGATTGGGACGTGGGCGCGGGGGTGGAGGCGTTGGCAGCCATGGTGGGCTGCGGCGGCGCGCTGCCGGGCTGGGGAGCGGACGAAGCGGCTTGATCCGGCGGCGGCGGCGCGACATCGGCCTGCACGACTGGTTGAGCCGGCTGTTGGGATGCCGGGGGAGACTGCTGGACGACGGCGGCAGGCGTCCTGGACGAATTGGCGTGCACGCCTTTCCAGGGTCCGAATTCGATGACGGCGACAATCGCGGCGGCCGCCGCAATTCCGCCGAGCGCCATCCACAATCCGCGGTTGCTGCGCGATGGCGAAGCGAGAACCTGCGGATGCATGGGTGCGGCGAGCGGGATGGTAGACGCTGCAGAAGGGGCGACGCTGCCGCCAGCGACGGTGGCAAAAGGCGCGCGCGCCGCGGGTTGCGAGGGCTGGATGGTGGACCCCACGGACGCCAGCGCGTTGCGGAAGGCGGCGGCGGTCTGGAAACGGCCGTCGGGGCTCTTGGCCACGGACATCAGAATCACATCGTTGAGCGCCTGCGGGAGGCGGGGATCGATGGAGATAGGCGGGATCGGGATCTTCTCCAGGTGGGCGGCCATGATGGCGTGCATGCTGTCGCCGTCGAAGGGCCGTTTGCCGGTGACCAGTTGGTAGAGGGTGACGCCGACGGAGTACAGATCGGTGCGGGCGTCGAGGGTCGCGAGGCCCTGAATCTGTTCCGGCGACATGTAATAGAGCGAACCCATGGTGGCGCCCGTGCTGGTCAGCTTGTAATCGGCGGCGGCCTTGGCGATCCCGAAATCCATGAGCTTGACGACGCCCGTCTTGGTCATGATCATGTTGGCGGGTTTGATGTCGCGATGGATCACGCCGTGGGCGTGGGCGAACTCCAGGGCGGATAACACCTGGCTGATGGCATCGATCGCCTGCGGCACGCGCAGCGGCCCATCCTTGAACACTTGCTCGAGGGTGACGCCGTCGATGAACTCCATCACCATGAGGAGCTGATTGCCGGCGCGGAAGGCGGTGCGGAGCTGTGCGATGTTGGGGTGGTCCAGGCTGCCCAGCACCTTGATCTCGCGCTGGAACCGCTCGGCCAGCTCGGGATTGCCGGAGAGATCGGGCAGCAGCACTTTCATGGCTTCCAGGCGGTCGGAGATGAGGTTCTTGACCTGGTAGACCGAGCCCATGCCGCCGGCGCCCAGGATGCCCACAATCTGGTAGTCGCCTACTACAGTACCGATTTGCAATTCCATGACACTGCCTTTACTTGTTGCTGACGCTGTCCTTGACCTGCGGAGTGCCGGGACCGCTGAACTTGCCGACGGCGGAGCCGGCCTCCACCTCGGTAATGGTGACGGTGCCGATGGTGTCCTCCACCACGCGAATGACCTTGTCGGTGTCGGGGTCGCGCACTTCGCGCACTTTGCGGCGGACATTCAGAACGTCGCCGACTTTAATGCCGTTGCGGGAGCCGACATTGAGGATCAGGGTGCCGTCCGGGGCGGCATCGGCGACCAGGCCGCTGACTTCGATGACGACGTTGGGCAGGGTTGTGGCTTTGGCCTCCAACTGGGTGGCGGCATCGGTAACGGCTTTATTGGTAGCTTCGCCGAGGATGGTGCTCTGGAAGCCGCTGGACTTCATGTCGAATGCGCCGCCGGCCGACGGTCCCCACTCTTTGCCGCCGGCGCCGAGAAGTCCTACGCCGCCGCGCGAGGATTCGCCTTTGCCCTGGGCGCTGGCCAGAATTTCGGCGGTACTGGTGTCGATGAGGCGGGCGGTAATCTGCACCACGGCTTTGGAACTGGACTTGGAGGCGCCGCCCAGACCGAAGCGGCCGGTGACGCCGCCCAGCGCGCCGGCACTGGCGCTCTGGCTCTTATTGTCATTGCCGAACTGGGTGATGCTGCCGACGATGATGGCGTTGACGCCGAGGATACGGGCGATCTTGGCGGCGCTGGCGGGATCGGCGCGGTCGCTGTTGGAGAAATTCTGCTCGGCGATGATCTTGTCGAGCTCCTTGCGTTCGATTACGGAGTAGACGCCGTCGTTGACCAGGCGGTCCACCAGCATATCGGCGATGCCTTTGCCGACGTCCTGGTCGCTGCCAAAGAGTTGGCGGACGCTGGCCGAGACCGTCCCATATTCGAAATTCATGACGGCTACGCGCTTTTTCTGGGCCTGTGCGGAGAACAGGAGCGTGAAGAATAATACTGGCAGAAGTAGGGTGCTACGTCGCATCGGAACATTCCTCCAATAGGACAAACATAGGCGACTCAGGGGCCGGAGTCAACCGGCGCGAGAGGATTGAGTACTGGTGAGAAACGCCGGAGATGAGCCGGAAGGGGATCAGAGGGTGAGCATTAGATTAGCTGCCGCTCGCTAACGCTCGCGGTTCCAGGCGCCGAGGCGCTACCAGTTTCAGGTTCCCATGGAACGCGACTCGACGCGGTGCCCCGGCTGAAGGCCGAAGGCTGAGGGCTGGCACTCCCCAGAAGCTCCCGATCCGCGCGCGCTGGGCAAATCGTCTGGCGCTCGGGCCGCTCGCTCACGCTCACGGTTCCAGGGAATCGCCAACCGGCAGTTGGTGGAAAGCCATCAGCGCGCGGCGGACCTGGTCTAGGACTTCGGGCGGATCGGGGCGCTCGACGCGGATGACGGCGCAGCGCGGACCGGAGGGGCGCCAGCGATCGAACATGCGCGGGGCAGGGAAGCCGGCGAAGATGCTGATGAGCGGGATACCGGCGGCGGCTGCGATGTGCTGGCCGGCGGAATCGTATCCGACGTACAGACGGCTTTGGGCGATGAGGGAGGCGAAGCCGGCGAAGGAGCCAGTCCAGAATTGTGCGTCGACGCCGGCGTCTTGGACGGCGCGGTCGACGCGTGCGGCTTCTTCGCCGCCGGCGCCTTTGTCGATCCACAGTGGGGCAGCGGCGGCTGCGACCAGAAGGAGCAACTCCTCCTCGAATGGGTCGGCGATGCGCTTGGCGGGGTTCTCGCCCACGCCCAGGCTGACGGACACGCCGCCGTGCGGCTGAGGAGTTTCGGCCAGTGCCAGGTAGGGCCGCGCGCCGGAGATTCCCAACGTTTCGAAGGCCCAGGCGGCAGTGAGTTCGGGTAGGGAGCGAGGGGTCTCGGCCCCATAGGAACGGCTCTCGAACAGATGGTACCGATGCTCGTCGCAGACCGGCAAGAGGCCCAACTGGGTGAGGCGGCTGTCGGGGTCGAGGACCAGGGAATCGGGATCGGCGAAGAGCCCGCGCAGATCTGGGGCAACGGCCAGGCGGTCGTGCCATCCGCCGCGGCGATAGGTGACGGGGGCGTGGCGGAGGCGCGGGTCGCCCGAGAAGAGCTGGTAGTTCTTGAGCGGGCCGACGAAGACGAGTTCGGCGTCGGGGAAGCGGTGTTTGGCGGCGTCGAGCAGCACGCTGGTGACGGCCACGTCGGCGCCGAGGGTGACGCGCGAGAGCACGAAGACGCGGCGGGGGTCGATGGCGACGGGGCGCGGATGGCGTACGCGACGATAGCGGGCGACGAGAGCGGTGGGGTCGCCGCCGGCGATGGCTTGGGCGAACAGGTGGGCGTAGGCGTCGCACAAGGACGGCTCGAAGCGGTCGGCGAGGCCTTCGGCGAGGATGCCAAAAAGGGACTGGCCGCCGGGGTCGTCAATGAGCGGGCGCGGCAGTTCGTCAGGGACCGATCCCGCCAGGCACTGGTCCAGGACGTGTTGCGCCAGGCGGCTAAGCGAAATACTTGTCAATCAGGATCCCCAGCTTGAGGCGGGTGGCTTCGGGCACTTGTTGGCGATCGGTAAGGATGGCGTGCTCGAGGGCCGAACCGCAGCGGCAGTTGCGGCCGATGGGCATGCGGGAGACGGCCTCGGCCACCACTTTGCACGCGTTGGCGGCGTTCTGCACCAGGTTGGCGACGATGTCGTTGACGGTGACGGCATCGTGCTGCGGATGCCAGCAATCGTAATCGGTGACCATGGCGGCGGTGACGTAGCAGATTTCAGCTTCGCGCGCCAGCTTGGCTTCCTGCAGGTTGGTCATGCCGATGACGTCCATGCCCCAGCTTCGGTAGACGTTGGATTCGGCCTTGGTGGAAAACGCCGGACCCTCCATGCAAAGGTAAGTGCCGCCGGTTTTGGCGTTGACGCCCGAGGCCTGGCAGGCGGCCATCACGACCTGCGCCAGTTCGGGACAGATGGGGTCGGCGAAACTGATGTGCGCCACCAGGCCTTCGCCGAAGAAAGTGGAGACGCGGCCGCGGGTGCGGTCGAAGAACTGGTCGGGGATGACGAAATCGAGCGGGTGGTGTTCCTCCTTGAGCGAACCCACGGCGCTCAACGAGAGAATGCGCTCCACGCCGAGGCGTTTCATGCCGTAAATATTGGCGCGGAAATTCAGCTCCGAGGGGGAAATGGAATGGCCGCGTCCATGGCGCGCCAGGAATACCACGCTGCGGCCGGCGAGTTTCCCTAACACATAATTGTCGGAGGGCGGACCGAAGGGAGTCTCGATGAAGACTTCCTCCCGCGCCTCGAACCCGGGCATGGAATAGAGTCCGCTGCCGCCGATGATGCCGATTTCCGCTTTCACGATACGCTCTCCTGAATCAATTCCAATAAGACGCCGCCGGTGGAGGCGGGGTGCACGAATACGTAAATAGGACCGCCGGCGCCGGGGCGCGGCTCGTTGAGAAGACGGGCTCCGGAAGCGCGCAGGCGGGCGACGGCGGCCGCGAGATCGGGGACGCGCAGAGCCACGTGGTGGAGTCCGGCGCCGCGCTTCTCCAGGAACTTGGAGATGGGCGAATCGGCGGCGGACGGCTCCAGCAGCTCGATGCGCGAATCGCCGGCGGGCAGCATGGCGACGTGGACCTTTTCCCACGGCACGGTTTCGCGATGGGCGACGGCCAGGCCGATGGATTGGTAGAAGGCGATGGCCTGTTCGAGATTCTGGACGGCAATGCCCAGGTGATCGATTTGCGGGGTGCGTGAGGGATGGCTGGGGCCGGCGGGCAGCGCTTTGCCGAGGGCGGCTTTGTCGATCGCGGCCAGTAACTCGTCGACGCCCGTGCCCTCGGTGGCTATGGTGCGGACGATGTCGGGTTTGGGGCCGTCGGCCAGGCTCAGCATGGCCTGCAGTTCACTCACGACGCGCTCGGCACCGGGCTGGTCGGCCTTGTTGATGGCGAAGATGTCGGCGATTTCCATGATGCCGGCTTTGATGGCCTGGACGTCGTCGCCCATGCCGGGTACCAGCACCACGACGGTGACCTGTGCCAGCGAGGCGATGGCGATTTCGTCCTGCCCCACGCCCACGGTTTCGATGATGACGTAATCCTTGCCGGAGGCGGCCATGAGCCGGGCCATGTCGGCGGTGGCGCGGGCCAGGCCGCCGGTGGATCCGCGGGTGGCCATGGAACGGATGAAAATGCCGGGGTCGGCATGGTGATCCTGCATGCGGATGCGGTCGCCCAAGATGGCGCCGCCGGTACGCCGGCTAGTCGGATCGACGGCCAGGATTGCGACGGTCTTGGCTTGCTCGCGCAGGGCGCGCGCCAGGGCGTCGACCAGGGTGCTTTTGCCTGCGCCGGGCGGTCCGGTGATGCCCACGATGCGGGCGTGGTTCGGATCGCCCGACAGTTCGGCCAATTCGGCGATGGCCGCCAGGGCTTCGGGGTCGCGATTCTCTACCGCGGTGGAAGCGCGGGCCAGCGCGCGCGCGTCGCCTTCCCGGATTTTGCGAGTCCAGTGGTTCATCAGCTCTTGAGGAGTTGCCGGGCGATGACGAGACGTTGAATTTCGCTGGTGCCTTCGCCGATGGTACAGAGTTTCACGTCGCGATAAAATTTCTCCACGGGGTAATCCTTGATGAATCCGTATCCGCCGTGGATTTGCACGGCTTCGCCGGCGATGCGCACGGCGGCTTCAGAGGCGAACAGCTTGGCCATGGCGGATTGCCGGGTGACGCGTTGTCCGCGATCGAGCATCCAGGCGGCGCGGTAATTCAGCAGGCGGGCGGCATCCAGGTCGACGGCCATGTCCACGAGTTTGTGCTGGATGGCCTGAAATTCCGAAATGGGCCGGCCGAATTGTTTGCGCAACTTGGAGTAGCGCAGGGCGGCGTCGTACGCCCCCTGGGCCATGCCGATGGAAAGCGCGGCGATGGAAATGCGTCCGCCATCGAGGATTTTGAGGCTGTCCACGAAACCCTCGTGGAGCTTGCCCAGGAGCTGCGACGACGCCAGGTGGCAGTTTTCGAAGATCACCTCGCCGGTGGCGCTGGCGCGCAGTCCGAGCTTGTTCTCCTTCTTACCCAGGCGGAATCCGGGAGTGCCTGTTTCGACAAGGAACGCGGAGATGCCGTGTTGCGCGGCGGTGCGGTCGGTGGTGGCCATGGCGACGCACAGGTCGGCGTAGTGGGCGTTGGTGGTGAAGGTCTTGGCGCCGTTGAGAATCCAGCCATCGCCATCGGGCACGGCCTTGGTGCGCGTGCCGGCGGCATCCGACCCGGCTTCGGGTTCGGTCAGCGACCAGCAGCCCAGCCATTCGCCCGAGGCCAGTTTGGGAAGATAGCGGCGGCGCTGCTCGTCGGTGCCCATTTTGAAAATGTGATTGGCGCACAGGGAGGTGTGCGCGGCCACGATGATGCCGACCGATCCATCGACGCGCGACAGCTCTTCGATGATCAGCGCGTATTCGATGTAGCCGAGGCCGGCGCCGCCCAATTCCTCGGGAAAAATGGCGCCCATGTACCCGAGCTGGCCGAGTTTGCGAACCACCTCGGAGGGAAAGGTCTGGGCTTCGTCCCACTCCATGACGTGCGGCAGGATTTCGACTTCGGCGAACTCGCGCACGGCCCGTTTGAGTTGCAACTGCTCCGATGTGTACTCGAAATCCACGGCGTTACACGATCTCGGTTAAACGATTTCTTCCTTGGAGGCGTCCCAGCGCACGGTGCGCTGCAGGCGATAGCTGTCGACGGCCATGCGGCAGGCGATGGCGATGCGGAAGCCGAGATCGAACGGGCAGGCCAGTTGTTGGCTGGCGCCGCGAATGTTGTCCAGGAAATTCTGCATGTGGGCCTTGGGATCGGCCTTGGTCATGCCTGTCATTTCGTTGCCGTCGGGGCGGGTTTTCTTTTCGGGTAGATAGCGGATGCTCTGCGGGGTGCGCGAAATGGTGCCGTTGTCGCCCAGGACATCCTCGGTCACCTGCAGCCGCTCGTTGCCGAAGCCGGAGTCCCAGGTATAGAGCAACTCCTCGGAGTGTTCCATGGAGACGTTCATGGTGTCGGGGACTTCGCGGCCGTCCTTCCACAGGTAGAGGCCGCCGGTCATGGTGACTTTGTTGGGGATGGAGAGGCCCATGGCCTTGTACCAGAACGATAGCTGGTGGCACAGGTTCTCGTAGACGTTGCCGCCGGAATAGTCCCAGAAGAAGCGCCAGTTGAGGTAGCGATTGGCGTCGAAGGGACGATCGGGCGCTTCGCCCAGGAACGACTTCCAGACGATGTTCTCGGGCGTCATATCGGGATAAATCTGCCGCGACCACTGCGGTTTGCCGTGCGGCGTATTGCGGTACATCTGGGCGTGGATGAAGGTGATTTTGCCCATGAGCTCGGGCTTGAGAAAGCTGACGGCGTCGGGAAACTGGCCGGTGGAAGTCCACTGATGGCCGATCTGCACGATGCGCTTGGAGCCGGCGCGCTGGTAGGCGTCGCGCATGCGCTTGGCGTGGGCCACGGTAAACGCCATGGTCTTTTCCTGATAGACGTGCTTGCCGGCGTCAAGCGCGGCGGTGAAGCAGGCGGCGTGCTGGTGTTGCGGGGTGGCGATGAGGACGGCGTCGATGTCCTTGTCATCGAGGAGACGGCGGTAATCCAGATAGGTCCTGGCGGCGGGAGCGATGGCTTTGGCTTCGTCCAGGCGGCGGGTGTAGACGTCGGCGGCGCCGATGCAGTCGACATTGTCGAGGGCCAGCGCCTGGCGCAGAATCTCCTTGCCGCGGTCGCCGGGGCCGATGATGCCCAGGCGGATGCGGTCGTTGGCGCCGAGCACGTTCGACGCGGCCAGGCTGCCGGCCAGGCCGGTGGCTACCTTTCCAATGAAATTGCGACGCGACTGCTGCATGGAGAGACGCTCCTTAGGGACAACACGATTATAGCGAAAGCCGCAACCTGCGCTTTTTCCTACGAATGCCGCCTGCCGGCATACCGACTCTCAGGGATAAACCCAGTTCATCGCCGTCACGTCTCACTGAGTGGAGGGGAAATGGCGCGAATCGGCAATCCAGGGTCCGGGCGGCGGGAGGTGGTCGAGCGATGCGCCTCCTGCGGACATCGGGAATCGGATCATGGGCAGACCGGTCTGCGTCCGTGCCTGGCGATGAGCGGCCGCCTGTTGCATCGTAACTTCTGCGAATGCGACAGCTTCCAGCCGCCAGCCACGGCCGCGCCGGCGCCGTTGACCGCCAAGCCCGCGGCGTGACCGTTCCCCGGGGAGGACACTGATATGTTTGAGCAGAGCATGATTCCCAGGGGAGGGCGCAAGCCGTGGACCATGGCAGTCGCCACCCTGGGTCAACTGGCGGTGGTCTGTCTGTTGGTTCTGGTTCCGTTGATGTACGTGCAAGCACTACCGGCGCCGGACCTGATGAGCCTGCTGGTGGCCCCGCCGCCGCCCGCTCCGCCGCCTCCGCCACCGCCCGCCGCGGCGCAACCACGCGCAACGCAACCAGTGATCACGCGGCATTTCGACGTCAATGCTCTGACCGCGCCGAAGGTGGTTCCCAGTCAGATCGCGGCCATTCAAGATATTTCTCCGGCAGCCGCGCCGGAGGTGGGTGTGGCGGGAGGCGTTCCGGGTGGCGTCCCCGGCGGGCAGCCGGGGGGAGTGTTGGGATCGGTGTTGAACGCGGTTCCTTCGCCCGCGCCACCCCCTCCTCCTCCGCCTCCCGCCGCGGCGGTGAAGCCGCCCGCGCCCGCCCCAGCGCAGCAGACCATCCATGTCGGCGGCAACGTGCAGGAGGCCCTGCTGGTGACGGCGCCGCAGCCGAGGTATCCGATCCTGGCGAGACAGGCGCACGTGCAGGGCACGGTTGAGCTGAAGGCGGTGATCGGCGCCAATGGACGGATCCAGGATCTGTCGGTGGTGAGCGGCAATCCGCTACTGGTCGAGGCCGCGATCGACGCCGTGAAGCAGTGGGTGTACCAGCCGACCATTCTGAACGGGCGGGCGGTACAGGTGGCTACCGAGATCGCGGTGCACTTTCGATTGGGATGACGCAACGCGAGGCGGGGCTATGTGGCCGGCTATCCCCCCGATCGGGATTGCTCGCCAGCAAATCCCGTCTGCGCTTCCCCGGCACCCGCAGATTAACATGCAATCCCGGAGGCTCGGACAGATGGGGCATTTCTACTTCGCTGGGAAGGGCGAAATCTCTGCTTTGCGTCGACACCACGGGCTTACCTTTTTTCGCCTTTGCTGTAAGCCTGTTCCAGCGCGCGCACAATCAGGGAGCGGATCGAGGTCCTGGCGCGTTGCGCCTGGCGGCGGATCCTGTCGTGCAGCGGATGTGGAATATCGACGGTGGAGCGGACAGCCATGACTTAATTATGTCGCATGCTGCCGCAGCAGCCCCACGATCTTCTCAAACAGCCGCGAGCGGACGCCGAATCTTTCGTGCGCGCGGGTGATGTAGCGGACCTTCACGTCGAGGCCGGTGAGACCGGGACGCAGGTCCACTACCGGTTTGGCGGAAAACGGGTGAACGCCGTATTGGTGGGTGACTTGTTCCCAGTCCTGCTCGGCCAGCACGGTATCGGCCTGCGTTTCCGCTTCCACGACGGCGCGAATTTCCTCCGCCAGGTGGTAGGGATCGCCCGCGGGCGGGACCGTCGCCTGCAGTTCGTCCCATAGCCACTGGCCCTTGGTGGAGAAATTGAACCAGTGGTTTTCCAGTGCGTAGCTGTTGGCGAAGGACACCTGGCGGCCGGTGGGATGGCCGCTCTCGGCCCAATTGCCGACTTCGAGCAGCACGGTTTTCAATAGACCGATATCGATGACTTCGCCCGAAATGCCGTCGATTTCCACCCAATCGCCTACGCGCACGCCGTTCCTGCCCATGAGCGCGAACCAGCCGAAAAACGACACGATGAAGTCCTTCATCACCACCGCCAGTCCGGCGGTCGCCAGGCCGAGAAAGGTGGTGATTTGCGTGGGCGGGCCGAAGACCACCAGCAGAATCAGGATTGCGGCCGAGAAATCGGCGGCGACGGCAGTGATGAGACGCAACTGATGAAGCCGTTTGCGATCGGCGTCGGAGAAGGCTTTGAGGACGGCGCGATCGGCCAGAACCAGCACCAGGAGGATGGCCAGAATCAGCGCCAGGGACCGCAGCAGACTGTGGAGCGTGGCGCGTCGGCGGGCGCCCACCAGGCCGTTCCAGGTTTCGTAGACGGCCGTCAATTGTTGCGCTGCCTGGCCGCGCCGGTCGAACTCGGCCAGGGTCTTGCGCTGGTCGGAGATCTGGCGCAGTCGCGCCAGCACGGTTTCGGGATCGGTAGCGGCGGCGGACGCGGGCGCGCTCGCTGGCGCGGCAATCGCTTCCAGGGCTTTCTGCTGCATGAGCAGCGCGGCGGCCTGTTGCGTAGCTTGGCGGGCGGCGTTCTGCAACTGCTCCTGTTTGGACCGCAGCGAGAGCCAGACGCCGATCTGGTCGCGCATGGTGGCGCTATTGCGGTCCGCGATTTTGGGGAACGAGATGGGCTGTTGCTGCTCGGACTGGTGCCGCTGGAGGGCGCGTTCCAGGCGCGCTTCGGGGTCGCCGCCCTGGCGGGCAAGGTCGCGCTGGGCGTTAGCGAGATCATCCTGGTCGAGCGAGAGCTGCGCCTGGGCCAGTTGCATCGCGTCGGCGCCTTTCGGGCTGGCGGCCGAGTCCTTGGTCAGTTGAGCCAGGCGGGTCTGCTCGGCGGCAATCTGGGGTTTCAAGCGGGCGATGCGGTCGGCCAGAGTGCGCAAGGGGCCGCTCGCGGGCGGCGGGGCGGCGGCAGCGGTCCGCAGCGCGGTGGCGAAGGCCTGGTCGATTTCCTGGTCGGCCAGATGGATGGCGTCGCGCGCCTGCACCTGCTCGTCGGCGGTGTCGGCGAGGGCGGCCAATTGCTGCGCCGTCTGCAGGAGTTGCTGGTCCACGGCGGCAGCGGCGGAAGATTTCGCGGGCGCGGCGGGCGCAGCGCCGGGGCCCGCCGACCAGAAGACAGCCGCCAGGCAAGCCGCCAGGAGCAGTCCGAGAACGATGGGGAACAGGTTGCGGGGACGTCGCATCGGGAACTATCCCAGCATACGCCGTCGACGGCTGGATGGGAGATGGTGCGGGCTGGCGGAGGCTACGACCCGGAGTTGGCCGCGGTCAGGTCGCTGTTGGCCGTGACCCAGATTCCGTGCGTGGCCTGGCCGGCGCCGTGAATGAGGGCAATGAAGGCGAGCGTGACCCAGGTGAGCAGAATAGCGTACTCAACCATGCTTTGGCCCCGCTCATCGCGGTCGGAGGTCTCCTCCGATTGTGGGACAGGCTCAACAGCCCCGTCGGGCCTGCTGTCCTCGTCGCGCCAAAACGTCAATAGGAATCGGAACACGCGTTCTCACCGCTTCTCCGTTTTACTGTAGGGGGTTCGTGAGATGCCGCACAAGCTGTCGAAAGTTATGGTAGCGATGCTACCGGACCAGGGGTACCGGACGGTCTCCGAGCCCGCCAAAGCAGCGGTACAACGGCCAGAGAGGCAATAGCTAACCAACTGAGCCAGCGGCAGATACGCAGTTCCCAACCGCCGTCGTAATCGAGCACCACCTGGCAGGGGCCCTGGCATTCGGGACGGAGCCACATCAATCCCAGACCATCTTTGAAGATCTTCCCCGGCTTTCCGGCGACGGTGGCGTGCCAACCGGGATGATAGGATTCCTGGACACTTAGCACCTGGCCGGGAGCCACGGTGGTGTGGATGCGGATGCGGTTGCGGCCTTCCCAGTCGAAGGACGTTCCCGGCAGCGACGGGTCGTCCAGACCGGCGACGTACTTCTCCAGGTCCGCGGTTTCGTCGGGATCGCGCGGGACGCGGCGCACGATGGCGCTTTCTGGAACAATGTGCGCCAGCGTGAACTCGCGCAGAGGGACGCGATAGATGGTGACGCCGCCCGAGGTCCACAGCGCCGGCAAGACGCCTTCGAATTTCTTGGGACTGGAAAACGCCTTCCAGAACGATTCGCTGTCCTTGCCGCAGACGGCGATGGCGCCCACGCCGTAGGCCTTCAGCCAGTCGACGGTCATGGTCATTTCCTCGCGAGGCTCGCCGCTGCCGAAGGTGACCGCGGAATAGGCGCGCTGCGCCACCTGGTTGACGGACATAGTGAAGGACTCGCCGGCAAACTGCTGGATGTCGGTAAAGGTGTTGGTCCACTGGCCGATGGATCCAGCCATGAAGAAGCGGACTTGGGGATAAGTTTGCTGGGCCCAGAGGGCCGCGCGGTACTCCACGGTTCTGGTAACGTCCACGGGGAAGGTGAACATCTTCTCGGACTTGCGGAAGGTGGCGATCTGCTCGATGGCCAGGGCGAACAGGAGGACCGCGGCCGCGCGCCGGATGGGCGTGGGAATGCGCCGCAGCCACGGCCGCACGGCGAAGACGATGACCAGCGAGAGCGACAGCTCCATCTCGAAATCGTAGCGGCCGGGCTGCGGCAGGAAGTGGTCGTGCATCAGTTCCTGGCAGAGCGGAACGCTGGTGGTCAGCCAGCCGAAGAGGCAGAAGAACTGCATTCGCCAATCCTTGGTCCAGCGCGTCAGGTAATACCAGAGCAGCACCCAGCCGAACAGAGTGAATGCGATGGCGGTGAAGGATCCGACCGACCAGCCTTCGTCCGCCGCGGCGGCATTGGCTTCGCGGATGGCGGACATGAGCGAGGGCGAGAGGAACGGCGCGGCGATGGCCCATCCCCAGACGCCGATACCAGCCGTCAGCAGCAGATTGGCGCGCCACGTCTCGCGGCGCAGAACGAACAGCAGACACAGCGCCGCCATCACCACCATCACCGGTCCGAAGGCGCTCGCCAGCGCGGCCCCGCCGATGCAGGCCGCGGTGGCGGCATAGTAGATGGGGCGGCGGGTCTGGATGGAACGCGCCAGGAACAGGATCATGAGCGGCAGCAGCGTGAGGGCGGCGACGTGCGGCGTGTCGTCCCAGACGGTGGTGATGTAGAGGCGGCGCGGCTGCCAGAAATTCCGCAGCGAGAATTCGGCGTCGGGCACCAGGATCTGGGACACGGAAGTCAGCGAGTAGAACAAGGCGGCGCTGAAACTGGCGGCGGGAAGGCGCGTCAAACGCCACGCGGCGAAGAACAGGGTCAGCGGTCCGAGAATGTAGCAGAGGCCGTTGACGCTCATGAATCCCATGCCGGCGGAGACGCCGCGCAGCGCGGCAATGGCCGCGGCCAGTCCGGGAACCAGCGGCGGATAGGCATATTCGAAGGGCATGCCCATCTCCCAAAACGGCCACCAGTTGGCGTGGAACCAGCTAGTGCCGGCGCGTTCCGCCATGGCGGTCCAGAAACCGTGCATGGCGCCCATGTGGGACGACGATCCGAAGAACATGTCGCGGGCGATGTAGGCGTTGATCCACAACAGGATCAAGGCGAACAGGGCGGCGCGCACGGCTTCGCCGCGCGAAGTTTTCTCCAGGAGCACAACTTCGAGTATACCGGCGCGGTCAGTTACAGGACGTGGGCGATCCAATTAGTTTTTCTCAAAAAATTC
>Ga0181529_10003395_pt1 | contig 18164 bp, 15 predicted proteins | sample PEATcosm2014_Bin_36_FD_119763 | JGI IMG/M metagenome (GOLD analysis project Ga0181529, IMG submission 119763) | Peatland microbial communities from MTU Mesocosm Facility, Houghton, MI, USA - PEATcosm2014_Bin10_30_metaG | ecosystem: Environmental > Terrestrial > Soil > Wetlands > Peat | place... | reverse complement strand
CGTCGTCTCGAAGCCGATGGCATAGAAGACGACCTCACGCTCCGGATTCTCCCGCGCGATGCGCAATGCGTCGAGCGGCGAATAGACCATCCGGATGTCCGCTCCGCGCGCCTTCACCTCTAGCAGGCTGCCTCTGGATCCCGGCACGCGCATCATGTCGCCGAAGCACGTGAAGATCACGCCCGGCCTCTCCGCGATAGAGATGCCGTCGTCCACGCGTCCCATCGGCAGCACGCAGACCGGGCAGCCGGGCCCGTGCACCAGCTCGATCTGCGGCGGCAGGAGATCCTTTATGCCGTGCCGGTAGATCGTGTGCGTGTGTCCGCCGCAGATCTCCATGATCTTGTAGCGCCGGCCAGGCTCGACCAGCGAGTGGATCTTCGCCGAGAGCGCCTGCGCCAGCTCCGCATTTCGGAAATCGTCAACATATTTCATTGCTAGTCTCTCCGCCCCGCGCCCGACCGTCCCCGGAACAGTAGCGGGAAGCGGTACTAACCCTCGGTCAGTCCCCCCCTCCCCGGACCCCGGACGAGGGCAATCGGGAAGCCGTACTAACCCTCGGCCAGTCCCCCCTCCCCTGTTCTTGGGGGCGGGGGAATTCGCGGAGCGAAGGGGGCCGGACCCCGGGTCGGGGGAGGGGGCCGGGGGCTACTCGATCCGGGATTCTTGCAGCTCCTTCAGCTCCTGCCGGTAGGCGGCGCCTATCTCGTCGAGAGCCTGCAGCGTCCGCTCTGCCTCCGCCTCGTCGATGCGGGACATGGCGAATCCGACGTGTATCAGCACCCAGTCGCCGGGCCTGACCGGGTCGTCCGGCTCGTCGATCAGGGCCAGATTGATGTTGCGGCGAACGCCTCCCACCTCGGCCTTGGCGATCTGCAGTTCCGCATCGACGATCTCGACAACTCTAGCCGGAATAGCCAGACACATGGGTTTCAGTCCTCTCCACTAATGCCGAAGCGCGCGAGCGCCGCCTGCCCGAGGCAGATTCCGCCGTCGTTGGGCGGCACGCGCCTGTGTCTCCACACCGTGAATCCGTCGGCCTCCAGCTCCAGGATGACCCGGCGCAGAAGCCGCATGTTTTGAAATACGCCTCCGGAGAGCGCAACGTCGCTCAGCCCGTCCGATCGGCGCAATCTGCGGCAAATCTCGACGACGATCGCCGCCGTCGCGGCGTGGAAGCGCGCCGAGATTGCGCCTGCGCCCGCCCCGGCGAGCGCATCCTCGACCGTCGCGCGGATCAGGCAGTCGACGTCGGCGACGAGCAGACCCTCCTGCTCGCCGACGGAGAACTCATAGGCCGGCGCGTCCGAATCGCTCGCGGCAAGCTCCAGCTCTATCGCGGCCTGCCCCTCATATGTGACGCGATCCGATCCCGGCACGCCTGCGATGGCCGCCACCGCGTCGAAGAGGCGGCCGGCGCTCGACGTGAGCGGCGATCTCATTCCCGATTCCAGCATCCGCGCGATCTGCCGGATCGCCGTCTCGCCCGCCATCCGCACGGGCGGAATCGGCAGCTTGAGCGTCTCATCCTCGCCGTAGAGCCGGATCAAAGCTGCCGCGGCGATGCGCCAGGGCTGCCGGATAGCGGCCTCGCCTCCCGGAAGCTGCAGATGGCTCAATCTCGCGCGGCGCCGGAACCCGTCTTGCAGGCTGCCGACAAATATCTCGCCGCCCCACACCGTGCCGTCCGGGCCCCAGCCCGTGCCGTCCATCGCCACGCCGATAACCCGCTGCTCCGCCTCCAGGTTATTGTCGAGGAGGCACGAGGCCACGTGCGCCTCATGGTGCTGGATGCCCACCACCGGCATTCCGGTCTCCTCCAACTCGCGGGCGTAGCGCGTGGCCAGATACTCCGGGTGCAGATCGCAGGCCGCGATCTCCGGCTGCACGTCGAAAAGCCGCTGAAAGTGCTCCACGCCCTCCCGGAACGAGCGCAGCGCCTCCCAGTTCTGCATGTCGCCGATGTAGTGGCTCACGAAGACGTGCCGGTCTTTCGCAAGGCAGAACGTGTTCTTCAGCTCGCCGCCGCAGGCCAGCACCGGCCGATCGAAATCGAAGACGGCCGTCAGCGGCATTGGCGCCCAGCCGCGCGAGCGGCGCAGCGGCGTCACGATCTGTGGCGCGCCCTTCTTCGCGGGCGGCGCGCTGCGCACCACGCTGTCGTCGCAGCGCATGTGGATCGGGCGGTTGTGCGTCAGGTAGCAGTCGGCAAGCCCCTCCAGCCGCTCTATCGCCTCGTCGTCGCGGTAGGCGATCGGCTCGTCCGATCGGTTTCCGCTCGTCATCACGAGCGGCCCGCCGAAGTCTGCGAGCAGCAGGTGATGCAGCGGCGTGTAGGCCAGCATGACTCCGAGCGTACGCTGGCGCGGCGCAACCGCCTCCGCCACGCCCGAATCCGGTCTGCGCTCCAGCACCAGGATAGGCCTGCGCTCCGACTCGAGACGGAGATCGTCGCCCGGCCCCAATACGACGAGCCTCCGCGCCTGCTCCAGATCGGCCGCCATGAGGGCAAAGGGCTTATCCGCGCGCCGCTTTCGGTCTCGAAGCAGGCCCGAGGCCGCGGGCGAAAACGGATCGCAAGCCAGGTGAAAGCCTCCAAGCCCCTTCACGGCGACGACCTTGCCGGCGCGCAACAACTCCGCTGCCGCCCGGATCGGATCGGGCTCGCGCAGCGCTTCGCCGCTCGCGTCGAGCAGGCTCACTTGCGGGCCGCAGACGGGACAGGCGTTCGGCTGCGCGTGGAACCTCCGGTCGGAGGGGTCATCGTACTCGCGATGACAGTCGGCGCACATGGCAAACCCGGCCATCGTCGTCATCGCCCGATCGTATGGCACGCCGCGCGTGATTGTGAACCTGGGACCGCAGTTCGTGCAGTTGATGAACGGATAGCGGTACCGGCGGTCCGACGGATCGAACAGCTCCCGCAGGCAGTCGGCGCAGGCAGCCACGTCCGGTGAGACGAGAGCCCGGTGCGCGCCGGCGTCCCGGCTGGGCGCGATATGGAATTCAAGCTCGCCGAGCGGCGGGCAGGAGCGGCATTCGACGCTCTCGACCAGGGCGAGGACAGGCGGCTCGCAGCGCACTGCGGCGACGAACCGCTCCAGCGCGACCGGGTCTCCTTCGACCTCGATATCGACGCCGTTCCCATCGTTGCGCACCCAGCCGGCAAGCTCGAACCGCCGGGCCAGCGTGTATACGAACGGCCGGAATCCGACGCCCTGCACGATGCCGCGCACCTCGATCGCGCGCCGCTCGCGAGGACCGGCTGGCGGACTCGATCGCCAGTCCGCCGGAGGGCCCTGCTCTGTTCTCATGGTCTCACATCATCTTCATGCGCACGGTGCGCGAGATATCTTTCATCTGCGTCGCGGCGATCACGATCGCCGCAGCCGCCAGACTGAACATCACCAGCTTTTTCATGGTTATTCTACCGCTCCTTTCGTGTAACCCCTCGCGAGGCTCTCCACAAGAGCCACGGCCTCCTCGACGGCGCCCTCCACTGCTGGGCTGAGCGCCACGAGCACGTCCGTCGGATCCTCCGCGGCGACGATGGCCGGCTCGCAGCCGACGAGCAGCACGCGGGCCGGCTCCGCGCCGAGCGAGGCGGCGAGCGCCAGCACCCGGACCGGGTCCATGCCACGCGCGTCTACCGGCGACCGCGCGGGCGCGTCCATCGAAACAAAAGCGCCCTCCTCCGGCTCGAAGCCGTCGTCGCCCATGAAGACGTTGCCGATTCCGGCCACAAGAACGCCCGGCATCAGGATCCCCCGTCAAGCGGCGTCAGCTCATTCACGCTGAAGAAGAAGCGATGAGCCGGCATCCGCAGGTCTCCCAGGTCGCGGCCGGGATCGTCCTCGATGGTCACCGCGACGTAGACGCGGTCCTCGAAATCCTGCTCGATCGACTCCACGACGGCGACCCTATCCGCAAGCGCCATGTCCATGATGTCCGCGCCCGGCCGCGGCCTTACCCGAACGCGGCTGCCCCGACTCACGTTGACGCCGTCGATCAGCACGGACTGCGGCGCGGTGCGTCCCCACCCAGGCGTGTCGCCCTGGTCCTCGAACGGCTCGGAGGGCCGGATGCTGCGGATGACGCCGTGTATGTCGAGGATCTGCTGCGGAGTGAGCGCCTCGGCCCGGTCCAGGATCTCCCGGCGGCGCGGGTCCGATTCGCGCATCTCGCGCTTCTCATCGTCCGTCAGGGCCAGCACGCCGAGAGAACGCAGCTCGCTGATCTCGGTTCCATCGAAGTTGTCGCCCCCGCTCTCCGGCGAGACTGCGGGATAGTCGTAGAGGATGATGGGCGACGACAGCATCGTGCAGCGTTCGCCCGGCGAGCCGATAAGAACAGGCCAGGTCTTGATGTTGAGACAGGCCTCGGCTGCCTCTCTGAGCGGTTCGGGCGGCTCGAGCTGCGAGACGAAGTCGCCGTCGTAGACGGAGAGGATCGTATGGGTCGAAACGAGCGTGTGGCGCAGCGCGGCCTCGCGTGAAGAGACGGCGTCGGCGCGAGCGGTGCGCGACGGATCGTTCACGATCGAAACGGTAACCCGGAAACAGGACGGCCATTCTCGCCGGCAGCCTTCGAACGGCCCGGGCGCCCTGACGCGGTCGCAACTGATCTCAGCGATCGCCCGGATCGATCCCCATTCGCGAAACAACGCTCCGGCGTTCTGACCCGATTCGGACGTCAATCTCTCGATCTCGCTTCCGGCGGCGAACTCGATCGGGCTGGCGACGGGACCCGTGAGCAGCTTGCCGATCCTGACCGCGTCGCGGTGCTCGCCCGGCGACATCGCCACCTCGCGCTCTTTCGCCTCATCCCACTGCGTATAGACCCGGTCGTCGACTCTAAGCTCCTCGACGAACCGCAGGTTGGCGCCGATCGCCTCCGCGACTTTGCGGTCGATCACGTGAAGAAAGCGTATCGAGACGGCAAGCTCGGTCTCCTGGTCGCCAAGCACCAGGCACTGGGTCTGCATCCTCCAGGGGTCCTCGCCGCCGGCCGACTCGCTGTAGGCGCGCGGATAGACGCCGCCGAAAGTCCATCGCTGCCGGTTCTTCATAGCGGACTTGCGGTACGGAAACAGGATGTATCCCTCGTACAGCACCGCCGCGGCCACACCGTCGATCAGTTGCCTGTGCGTCATTCGCGATCTCCTCGTTCCTGCAGTCGCGTCGCGGATGCCGGCTCCTGCGGCAGAAGCTGCGCGATCACCGCGGTCCAATCCAGCAGAGCATTAGCGGCCCTGTACGCGCAGAGCCGGTCGAAAAGCCCCCGGTCGATCCGGAGCCAGGCGGATCCCGGAAAATAGCGGTCCATTAGCTCCCGCCAGAGCGCCACGGGCAGCCGGAAGCGCGCCTCTCGCTCCCACGAGATCGGCGCTATCTGCACGCCGCCCGGCTCGCCGTGCCCGCCGTAGAGCACCGTACCGCTGAATAGAAAGAGAAGCGGCACCTCGCCGACCGGAAGAGCGCGCCGATACTTGGCCGCCAGCGTGACGCCAAACGACGGGAACCGGCGCACCGTAAGGGTGGTGCTCCGGTTCCCGGAAAGCCGCCAGACAGTTTGCAGAGCTGGTCTCCATTGATGGATCCCAATTCGGTTTACGAGCCCCGGTCAGCGCGGTCCCAACGAGTTGGGGCAAGACGCCTGATCCAGGTTATGGGCGCCAATCAGGGCACGGACCCTGCTTCGGGCCGGATCGCGACGGGGCGATCGTATTCCACCCTCCCCCTCGACGGGAGGATTTGACGCTCACGCGGCGCTTAGCGGCGCCGCAACGCTTCCCGCCGCCCGGGACATCGAGACCGGCGGCGAGACACCTGCTACACAGAGTCACACTTCTTCCCCGAGGAACCCGTTCCTGCCGAACAGATCCCGCTCCTTCTCGCGCGCACTCGCGGCCATTCTGCCGCAGGGCAATGGACCAATCCGCGCTCGGGAGCTCACACGGCGCAGCCGCGCCCCTGCCAGCCGATCTGAAGAGGCTTGCCCTCTTCCGCCAGCACCGGCACGGTGCGGTCTCCCTCCGTAAGCTCGAGGAGCCGGGCGCGCGCCTCAGGATCGCGCTCGACGTCCACTTCGACAAATTCGACTCCGCGCCACTCCAGGTCCTCGCGCGCCGCATCGCAGTGAGGACAGGACGAGATCGTATAGAGTGTAATTGGGTTCGGCATGGTCTTTTCTCATGCCGTCAATTAGCGCGTGACCGGCAGAAATCCTGTCGCGGCCCGGTTTCGCTGCACGCACATCTCGCGGAATTACTGACGTAGGACAGATCGGTCGAGCGTGTTTGTTCCGCCCGTGCGGCCGATTCTTGGAGCCGCCCAGGCTGGCGATTGCGGTTTGACAATTCCGGCGCGCTGCAGTATGATAGTTTCTACGCGCGCCTGTAGCTCAGTGGATAGAGCGCTTGCCTCCGGAGCAAGAGGGCGTAGGTTCGAGTCCTATCAGGCGCGTATCCCTCATGGAACACCTGCATTGCCCTCCCGGCGCGCCTCGCCCCGTTTTTCTCGACTGCAGGATACGGATCTGTCAGCCGTCGTGGGAGAGCGCTGCGTCCACGATCTGCTTCGCCTCCGCAAGGATCTGCTGGAGGTGCTGCTCGTCCACGAAGCTCTCTGCGTAGATCTTGTACACGTCCTCCGTTCCGGAGGGGCGCGCCGCGAACCACCCGTTCTCCGCCACGACCTTCAGCCCGCCTATAGCCGCCCCATTGGCCGGAGCGCTCGTAAGCCGCGAGCGTATCGGCTCGCCCGCCAGCGTCGGCGCCTTGACCGCCTCCGGCGAGAGCCGCGCCAGGATGCTCTTCTGCTCCGGCGACGCCGGCTGATCAACGCGGGTGTAGAAGGGCGTGCCGAGCCGGGCGGTAAGATCCAGGTAGTGCCGGCCGGCGTCCTTTCCGGTCCGGGCCGCGATCTCGGCGGCCAGAAGGTCCATGATAATGCCGTCCTTGTCGGTCGTCCAGACCGTTCCGTCTTTTCTCAAGAAGCTCGCGCCCGCGCTCTCCTCGCCGCCAAATCCGTACGAGCCGTCCAGAAGCCCGTCGACAAACCACTTGAACCCGACAGGCACCTCGGCCACCTCTCGCCCGATGTCCTTTGCAACGCGATCGATCAGGCTGCTGCTCACCAGCGTCTTGCCGATCTTGCAGTCCGGGCGCCAGCCGGGGCGGTTGCTAAACAGGTACCAGACCGCGACGGCCAGGTAGTGGTTCGGATTAAGAAGCCCGGCGCTCGGCGACACGATGCCGTGCCGGTCGGAATCCGTGTCGTTGCCCCACGCGACGGCATACCGGTCCTTCAGTTTCACCAGGTTGGCCATAGAGTAGGGGGAGGAGCAGTCCATCCGGATCTTGCCGTCGTGGTCGACCGGCATAAAGCCGAAAGTCGGGTCCACAACCTTGTTGACGACATCTATGTTCAGCCCGTAATAGGCGTTGATCGGCTCCCAGTAGCCGACGCTTGCGCCGCCGAGCGGATCTGCAGCCATCGCCAGCTTCGCGCCTCGTATGGCCTCCATATCCACGATGCCGTCCAGATCCTCGACATAGGGCGTAACGAAGTCGAACTTCTGCGTAGACGAGAGGCCGAGCGCCCGCTCATAATCGACGCGGCTCACTTCGGCGTTATGCCCGGCCAATAGCTCGTTCGCCCGGTTCTGGATCCAGCCCGTTATGCCGGTATCCGCCGGCCCGCCGTTGGGAGGGTTGTACTTGAACCCTCCGTCCTCCGGAGGGTTGTGCGACGGCGTGATGACGACGCCGTCCGCCGTTCCGTCCCGCCCGGCGCGGTTGTGCGCGAGAATCGCGTGCGAGATCGAAGGCGTTGGCGTATAGACGGCGGCGCCGTCGCCGCCGGAGATGCGGATCTCGACTCCCGCCGCCGACAGCACCTCGACGGCCGTCCTCTCCGCCGGATCGGAGAGAGCGTGCGTATCTCTGCCGACGAAGAGCGGACCCGAGATGCCGTTCTGCCTGCGATACTCGACAATCGCCTGCGAGATCGCCAGGATGTGATCCTCGTTGAAGCTGCCGCGCAGGGAGCTTCCGCGATGTCCCGACGTGCCGAACGCAACGCGCTGCTGCGGATCGCCGGGATCCGGATGAACGCTATAGTAGTCCCGCTCCAGCTTCGCGGGATCGATGAGCATCTCTTTCGGCGCCGGCTTTCCGGCAAGCGGACTGATGGCCACAGCTCCTCCTGGATATCGAAAACGTCTACTATGAATCTACCCGATGCGCTCCCCGCCGCCGTCAGGCAGCCTCCCCAATAACCTGACTTCACATGTTGAACCGGCCCAGAGCGCCGAGGCCGAACAGGAGCGCCGACGTGGCGAATACCCTGGCTGCCGGAGTGCCGTTCGGAAGCACGCTCTGCGCGACCACGGAGCCGGCGACGAGAAACACCACAAAGACGGCGAGTATGCCCCATGCGCGACGCTTCGGGAGCTGCGGATCGAACCGCTGCACCCGTTCGAAGAGCGCCTTCAGGTCCGGCTCCCCCTTCTGCTCCGGTCTCCAGCCTGGCGGATAATAGGCTATCCGCAAGCAGTCCCACAGGCTTCGCCCGCGCATGTCGTTGATCATGCCGTGCCACGGCTGCAGGATCGCCCAGAGAGGATTAAAGCTGTGCAGCGGCTTAAGCACGCCGTAGGTGGGCGTCTCGATTTCCTGCTCGAACGTGCCGAATATGCGGTCCCACACGATGAATGCGCCTGCGTAGTTGCGGTCGACGTACTTCGGATCGATTCCGTGATGAACCCGGTGATGCGAGGGCGTATTCATTACCAGCTCAATCGGACCCAACCTCCGCACAAGTTGCGTGTGAATCCAGAACTGGTAGAGGATCATGAGCGACTTCATTCCGACGAACGGCCCGACCGGTATGCCGATGACGGCGAGCGGCAGATAGAAGGGAACGGAGGTCAATGAGGTTATCGGGTTCTGGCGCAGGGCCGTGGAGAGATTGAAGTCCTCGCTCTGATGGTGGACGACGTGGCCGGCCCAGAGGAAGTTGCAGCGATGGCTGGCGCGATGCCACCAGTAGTAGCAGAAATCCGCGCCTACAAACGCCGCGGCCAGCGTCCAGGGCGACCCGGCGCGCAGATGGAAAATGGCGAAGTGTTTCCAGACTATCAGGTAGAGCCAGACACCGGCGATGAAGGGGAGGGCAGCTCCGACGGTCTGGTCGATGATGCCCGTGCCGAGCGACGCGACGGCGTCCGGCAGCCGGTATAGCCTCTTGCCGTGCAGCCGGCACCAGACGATTTCGAAAAGAATGGAGCCGAGCATGAAGGGAACGGCGAGCTGGATGTAGCCTTTCATAGGTGGCGCCTTCTCGGGTGTTGGATCGACTTCACGGTCGACTGTAGATGCGCGGTGATGCTTATAAGAATTATGCCGCGGCTCCGTCGCCGTGTCAAGACCGCGCGCGCAGTCTGCGCCCTTGGCCGCGAAGAGGCGCAAAAGCACCTAAATTAGCCGCAAAAAGGCGCAAAAGGCGCAAAAAAGAACACACAAAGAACACATAACGGATAGAGGTTCTTGGGCGAACGTCCGGTTCAACGGTAAGATTGGTTCTGGTTTTTGTTCTTTTTTGCGCCTTTTGCGCCTTTTTGCGGCTAATCCTGTTTTGTGGCTATTTTCGGTTGGCTTCGTAGTCGGCGCGGGCGTCGCGGACGAGGGTGCGGCGATAGCGCGCGATCCGCTGGACGTTCTCCGGATCGGGCGGCGCAGGCAGGGTGGTCAGGTCTGCAAGGACCCTCGCGCTAACGCGGCCGTAGCCCATCGGAAGCGAGAGGAAGCCGGCGGCGGCGAAGATCTGCTGCAGCGCGGACAGGGCGCGGCGAAGCGTGGCGGGCGACGGCTTACCGTTCAGCGGCAGATGGGCGCGGCACCAGGTCTCGATCTGCGAAAGCCACCATCCCTCGTTGATCCGGCCGTGAACGAACCGGTAGTAGATCGTCGCCTGCCATGCTTGCGGCGAACATGCGAAGGCGCTTGCGCCGGGCAGATCCAGGCCGAAGAGCGCCGAAAGCGCCTCCCGCGTAGCTCTGTGCCGGACTTTCAGCCACTCCCAGAGGGCCTCCTCCGACGTCTCATCGGGCTCCGGAACGTGTGGCCGCCCGCTCCGGCGCGAGCCGGCGGAGGGCTCGGGCGGGGTTGGCGCGCGCTCGGGCCAATCGAGAAGATGCCACGGAAATGCGAGCCGTTCGAGCGCGTTGCGGACGAGATCGCCGGAGAGCTTGCCCGGCGGCGCGTCCCGGGTCGGCCGGAGGCGGACGAGGGTTCCGGCGGCATCGGCCTCAGGGGCGTTCAGCGAGCTGAGGAAGAGCAGCGGCGCGCCTGCCGTCGCCACGGCGCGCTCGAGATCGGAGCCGCGAATATGGACTTTGCCGTCGGACCCGGTCTCCAGGATGGCGAGTCGCGATCCGCCAAGCAGCCAGAGATCCAGGATTCCGGCATCCCTGTAGGCCCGATGTCTGCGCCGCCACTCCGGAAGCGATAGGTTGGCGCACTGGAACTCGATCGCCACGCGCCGTTCGGGATCATGGGTAAGCAGCAGTACGTCTGCGCGCTGGCCGGTCTCCGCGATAGGCGCTTCGACGATCACCTCTGCGTTTGGGATGGCTATGCGCAGCCAGGCGGCGATGAGGAGCTTGCCGGCACGGTGCTCCTCGGTTTCCGGCTCCGGGACGGGGAGCGTGCAGACGGCGCCGGGCAGGTGCGCGAAGTGGTGGGCGCGAACGCTGCCGGCGTGCAGCACGACGACCGCGCCGCAGCCGGGGCACGAGAGCTCGCGCCGATCCGAGAGCGCTCGCAGCTCCTCCGGCGTCTCCACTCCGATCGTTACGCGCCGCTCTCGGAAGGTCGCCGCCAGCAGCGTCGGCGCTTCAGCCATGTTTGCCCTTTTTGATCGGCCGGCATCGCCGTTTCATTGACGGCCGGCGTCTGCCCGGATATAATCAAGTCGGAAACGCCGAGATCCTGTCCGACGCGCGGGAGCGTAGCCCAACGGCAGAGGCAGGGCACTTAAAATGCCCCCGGTGTGGGTTCGAATCCCACCGCTCCCATGCTCGCAACGGCCACGGCTGTCGCGCGGACTGCTTCAACCCCAGCCAGCCGCAGGTGGTCGATCGCCCGCGGGCGTGTCCCCGAAAACCGGCAGCCGTTCACCGGCCGCTCGGCGCGGCTCCTCATCCCCCGGAGGGTTCGCCGCCAGGTGCTTGCGCAACGTGGCGCACGTGAAGGATCCGGGCGCGCATGTCCGCGAAAACGTCCCTTGCGGATCTGACGCGGCCCGCAGCGCTCGCCTCCAGCCCGCGACGGATTCCGGCTAGCGCCTCCTCACGGTCGAGCGCTTCCCACTCTAACGCCGCCGAAATCAAGGCATCGGCGACCAGGCTCACGTCACGGCCTTCGCGTTCCGCGCGCTCCCGCAATTTGGCCTCCGTCTCGGGGCTTAACGTGACAGTCATTTGAGGCTCCTTAACCCGCGTTCCTACCCGACGCGCAAGCCTGAGGTCCGCGTGCATCGGCGGGCCAATCCTGAGGGCGACGATCCGGCCGTCCTGATCATAGCATTCGAGAAGGGCGCGAACGCATCCTCGCCGGCATGGCAATTGCTTCGCGGTTCAGTATATTCCATCATGGCATCGAGCGCAAGTTCGGCGCGGATTGCGCGGCCGGCCCGTCACGCCGTCGGATCGAAAGCCCGTGGCGTACTGTCGTCCGCCCGCAACCGGGATTCGAAGCGTGTGTAGAGCAGGCTGACGACAAGCAGGATGACGCCTAGCGTGAAGAAGGAGAAGATGCGGTAGAGCGCCTCCAGGCCGGCAAGATCGTAGAGGAACACCTTGACGATCGAGAAGTAAAGTAGGCCCATCGCGAAGAGGCGCAGCGGGCGCAGCCGGCGCCAGATGCCGACCGAGACGGCGGCAAGCGCGTAGATGGTCCAGAAGATGGAGAGCGCCATCTGGCGGCCGTCCTGTCCCACGTAGTCCCAGAGATCGGCGCTGCCGAACGCCAGTGTGAACGCGTTGGCCGCGAAGATCCATCCGATCGGCAGACGCTTCTCCTCTGCGCTCAATCCCTCTTGCCGGTTCCGAAGAAGCCAGGCGCACGTGTACGCCGAGGCCGTAATCGCCGCGCCGGAGAGCATCCGCGGGTTCAGGAGCGGCCGAAAGGCCCCGGCGCCTGCCGGCAGGTCGACGCAGAGCGCCTTCGCGCAGGCCAGAGCAAGAAGCCCGCAGCCCCAGAGGCGAACGCTCCGGTCGCCGGCACTCAGCCCGGCCCAGACGAGCACCGTCGCCTCCACGCACCATCCGACCGTGATCGCGCTTGCGCGGAGCTGAATTCCGATTGCGATGGTTATGAACGTGATCGCCAGCCCGGCGAACGCCATCCGGCGCAGCTCGTTCTCCCTCCGCTGTGCGTACGCCAGACACGCGTGATAGCCCGCCAGCGCCACGGATAGGAGGGCCAGCGGTGCAACCGCATGTCCATCCGGCGGGCCGGCGACGCGTCCAAATAGCGCGAAAAAGAGGGCCGCGATCACGATGTGCGAAAGGACGTCGGCCCGCACCTGCTTCCAGGCGACGAGAACCTGGAGCGCATACCACGTTCCCGAGAGGAGGAGGAACTCCAGCGCAAAGAGCGCTTCGATTCGCAATCCGCGAGGAGTGGCCGGATCGGCCCAGGCGAGCGCCGCCGTCAGAGCGAGACAGGCTGCGGCGGAGACCGAAAGGGTGGCGGGAACGGCGACGCTGTCGGCTCGCTGCCGGAGAGCCAACGGAATCGCGAGCGACAGGACCCATGCCGCGGCCGGCAGGAAGACGAGCCCGGCCGGGAAACCGAACGCGGTCTCATTCGCCGTCACGCGCAGCGCCGCGATGAGATAGCTCAATGCCGTTGCCGCCGCCATGAACGCCGCAGCCGCATCCGTCTCCTTGCGCCGCGTCATGAGGATCGCCAGGCCGAGGAAGAGGAGCGACGTGACGACTGAGAAGGCCGTTGCCGCGGGAGCGTCTCCGGGCGGAGTGTGAGGCGCGGTAAGCGTTACGAACCAGGCCGCGCACAGCACCGACAGGGCCGCCAGGACGCTGAAGAGGGCGCGAAAGGATGCATCGACATCCTTGAGGCCGAGCGCCGTCCAGGTCAGCGCGATCGTAACGATCAGTCCGACGATCACGGCGTCCGGCAGGCCGAGCCGGCCCATTCCGGGAACGAACTGCAGGCCGGATGCGAAGTAGGCGAGGCAGGCGCCCGCGATGAGCAGGGCGCCGATGATCTGGCCGTTCGACCATCCGGGCCACTGCGACGCGCCGGCGGTCTGCGCGTCCGGATCGCGGCCGCTCTCCGCCCCCTCGCTCTCCGACGCCTGAGTCGTCGATTCCTCGCTCGCCGCCCTGCTTCCGAGGTAACAGAATAGCAGCAGGAAGACCGTGGCGAACGCCTCCGTTCCCCAGCCTGCGCTCTGCGGAGGGCTGGTTGCGTAGAACAGAATCCACGTGGCCGCGAGCGCGACGAGCGCGAGCGAGTGCCAGGGACGAAACCGCAGCAGCGCCGCTACCCAGACATCCAGGCCGATCAGGTATGCGTACAGGCGATAGAGATCGTCGTGGGATGGAGCGGCGCCCGCACCGCTTTGCATAAGCCAGGGAACCGCGAAGGCGCCGAGGATGCAGAGCCCGGCAACGATCTCGGCGCCATTTGCGATGGCCAGTGCGGAGGCGGCGAGCGCGCCTATGGAGAGCGCTATGAAGGCCGGCCAGTATCCGACGAGGTGCGGATGGTAGAAGCCGTACGCTGCATAGACCGAGAGGAAATAGACGATCACGCCGCCGGAGAAGAGCACCTGCGCGTAGGCCCGGTAGCGCTCGTTGCGATGCAGGAGCTGCGCCGAAGCCGTCATGATCGCGGCGCCGGCCAATCCGATCGACACCTGCGCGACCGGCCCGATCCAGCGGTTGCGAAAGGCGTACTGGAGGAAGAATGCGGTCGAGACGGCGATCGCCGCGATGCCGAACCTGGCGAGCCAGTTTGCGCCAAGCATCGATTCAACGTCGAGGCCGCCACGCGCGGCGGCGGGATCGGGCCGGACGGGCTCAGGCCAGGCCGGAGGCCATGCGAGTCCGGGCTGAACGGGTTCGGACCCGGCGGTCTCGGAGCGGGAGAGCTCGGGCTGGACGGGCTCAGGCCGGGCGGGAGGCGGCGGCGAAGGCGGATGGGCGAAACCGGGCCGGGGCGCGTAGACGGGAGGCGGCGGACCGGTCGAAGGCGAACCGGTCGGAGACGCCTGCGGCGAAGAGGGCGGCGCCTGCGACTGAGCGGTCCAAGAAGCGCTTCCTTGCGGCGGAGGCGCAAACTGATCGACGCGGCGCTGCAGCGCATCGACTTGCCGGCGCAGGCCGGCCAGCGTGACGACCATATAGACCACGAACCCGATCGCGATGGCCAGGGCGTAGAGAATCACGATCGCAGTTGTGAATGCACTTCCAGGTAACATGCCGTCCGCCCGCCTCTGGCTGCGCCACGCGACGGATGCCGGCGGATGGAGCGCGCCGACCTACCACGCCGCTTCCGGATAAGAGCCCAGCACGCGCACGAAGATCGCGTGCTCTTTGAGAAGGTCGATCGATTTCGTTACGGATTGGTCCCGGGTGTGGCCCTGCACGTCGATGTAAAAGACATATTGCCACGCCTCCGCCTTCGTCGGGCGCGACTCGATCATGGTCATGTTCACGTCGTACTTTTCAAAGGCGTTCAGGGCATGGACCAGCTCGCCGGCGCGGTTATGCACGGCGAAGACGAGCGAGGTCTTGTCCTTTCCCGTGCGATCCGGCTCGTTGTAGCCGAGCACCAGGAAGCGAGTTCGGTTGTTCGGGTTGTCCTCGATATGCTCGCACATGATGGAGATGTCGTAGCGCTCCGCGGCCAGCGACGTGCCGATGGCTGCGCTCTCCGGATCCTGGGCGGCCATCTCGGCCGCTCGCGACGTGCTGGACGTCTCTATCACCTCTACGCTCGCAAGGTGGTTGCGCAGCCACTGCCGGCACTGTCCCAGCGGCTGGAAGTGGGTGTAGAGCCTCTTGATCTCCTGCAGACCCGGGGCTTTGGAGAGCAAGTTGTTCGTGATCGGCTGGTAGATCTCCGAGACGACGCGCAGGTTCGAGTTCATGAAGGTATCGAGCGTGTCCGGAACGACGCCGGCCCACGAGTTCTCGACCGGCACGAGGCCGTAATCCACATTGCTGCGCTCGACCTCGAAGAAGACGTCGCGAATCGACTCGACCGGGTGGAATATCGACGAGTTGCCGAACCTGGCCACGGCCGCCATGTGGCTGAACGTGCCTTCCGGACCGAGGAAGGCTACGCTCAGCGGTTTTTCGAGAGCGCGACAGGCTGAGATAATCTCTCGATAGATCGCGTGCACGTGATTCGACTCGAGCGGGCCGGTGTTGAGAGCGAGCAGACGTTGGAACACGGCGTGCTCGCGTTCGGGGGTAAAATAGTGAGATCGCGTTTTGGATTTTGCGTGGCCGACCTGAACACACAGGTCCGCACGGCGGTTGAGCAGCTCGATGATCTGCTCGTCGGTCCGATCGATCTCTTTGCGCAAGTCGGGCAGGCTCATAGTGTGGTATCCGGGCGAAAAATTATGCCTCCGATGGGCCTCAAGAAGTTCCTTCAAGGACGCGGGTTTTCCTGCCCGTTCGGGCATAGCTGCAGACCGCCTGTCAAAGGAAGCGCTCCATGGCTCGCAAAGGCTGGTTCGGACATCATGATAGAAGCGCGGCCAACAGCGCCTCCGTGCCGGACGGTCTCTGGGTCAAGTGCCCCGGCTGTTCCGAGATCCTCTTTGCGCGCGACGTGGAGCGCAACCTCAAAGTCTGCCCGAAGTGCGGCCACCATCACCGGCTCAACGCGCGCGAGCGCCTGAACCAGCTTCTCGATCCGGATAGCTTCGGGGAGATCGACGCGGCCCTCGTCTCCCTGGACCCCCTCTGCTTCCCCGAATACGACGAGAAGCTCGCCCGCGCTCGCGCGGTCACCGGCCTGACGGACGCCATCCTTACCGGAACGGGCTGCATCGGCGGCCATCCGCTCGTGATCGGCGTGGCCGACTTCGGCTTCATGGGCGGCTCGATGGGCAGCGTCGTGGGCGAGCGGATCGCGCGCGCAATCGAGCATGCAATCGCCGAGCGGCTGCCGGTCATCGTCGTGACGGCGAACGGCGGCGGCGCGCGGATGCAGGAGGGCCTGCTCTCGCTGATGCAGATGGCCAAGACCAGCGCAGCCGTTGCGCGGCTCGCGCAGGCCGGCCTGCCCTACGTCGTCCTCCTCACCGATCCCACAATGGCCGGTGTTCTGGCCTCGTTCGCCTCTCTGGGCGATGTGATTCTGGCGGAGCCGCACGCGCTCGTCGGCTTCGCGGGCCGGCGCGTCGGCAACCAGGACGTGGGCGCGAAGCTGCCGGAGGACTTTCAGACATCGGAGTTCCAGAAGCGCTGCGGCATGATCGACCGGATCGTGACGCGCCAGGAGCTGCGCTCCGCCATTTCGCGGATTCTGGCGTTCTTCGCCGAGACGGTCGATCCGGAGGTTTCCATTGACGTCCAGCAGTCCGCTTGATTTCGAACAGCCCATCGCAGAGCTGGACGGCCTGATCGCAGAGCTGAAACAGCTCGCGCAGGATCCGGCCGCCGACGCCGAGGCTCGAGGCCGTGGCATGGACATTACGGCCGAGATTGCCAAGGTCGAGGCGCTGCGCCAGAACAAGCTGCGGCAGATCTTCCGGAACCTTACTCCCTGGAACGAGGTACAGATAGCCCGGCACACGGACCGGCCCTACACCCTCGACTATATCCGCCTGCTCTTCACCGACTTCATGGAGCTTCACGGCGACCGGATCAACTCGGACGATCCGGCGATCGTCGGCGGATTGGCCTATTTCGAGGGGCGTCCGGTCGTGGTTCTCGGGCATCAGAAGGGCAGGGATCTGAAGGAGCGCCAGTATCGCAACTTCGGCAGCCCGCGGCCGGCCGGCTTTCGAAAGGCGCTCCGGCTGATGAAGCTGGCCGAGAAGTTCCGGCGTCCGCTGATCGTCTTTGTCGACACGCCCGCTGCCGAGGCGAACCTTCGCGCCGAGGAGGATGGCGTGAGCCGCGCGATCGCCGTCAACCTCTTCGAGATGTCAACGCTGCGGACTCCTATCGTGGTGGCCGTCATCGGCGAGGGAGGAAGCGGCGGCGCGCTCGCGCTCGCGCTGGGCGACCGCACGGTGATGTTGGAGCACGCCATCTACTCGGTGATACCGCCCGAATCGTGCGCTGCCATCCTCTTCAACGATCGCTCCCGGGCGCCCGAGGCGGCGGTGGCGCTGAAGCTGACGGCGCAGGATGCGCTGAGCCTCGGCCTCGTCGACGAAGTGCTGCCGGAGCCGCTCGGAGGCGCGCACCGCGACAATGCGGCGACGGCCTCGACGCTGGGCGCAGCTATATCCACACAGCTCGCGGCGTTATGCGGAATCGGCATCGACGCGCTGGTCGTCCGGCGCTACGAGCGTTTCCGTCGAATGGGCCAGTGGGACGATCCTTCCGCGGTCGATTCCCTGGTCAAGGTCCCCTGAAGCCCGCCATTCCGCCCGACCTCCCGGGAAGCTGCCCGACCCGCCATCCAGCGCCTGTCTCGTGGCCGGCGAACGGGCGACGGACAGACGCCGGGGCGGCGACGGATCACCGGTCGCGGTCGACCACGAACACGACGCTCCAGTTTTCCAGGAACTCGTTTCGCCTGTTCGATCTCATCACTCTGTCGGCATCCTCCTCGTTCAACACAACGTCGCAGTTAAACGGGCCGCCGCTTCGACGGATAGCCCGGACTACCATCGGGTTTTCGCCTGCGCGGCAGTTGTTATGGGCCTCGCGCAGCGAATGCGCGTACGTGACCAGTCCCTTCTCGATAAGAGACTCGATGTCCACTTCGTCGTTGCCCCAGAGGACGCTGCCATCCTCTCCCCGGATCTTGGGCGCCATGTCTCGATCGACGCCCAGCCCGCGCGCATCGACTATCAGACCGGTCACAGAGGGCCTGACGGAGGCGGATCGGGGCGGGCACGGCGCGGGCGCCGCCGCCACAGGAGCCGATGCGGCCGGCG
>Ga0181529_10003391_pt1 | contig 18177 bp, 17 predicted proteins | sample PEATcosm2014_Bin_36_FD_119763 | JGI IMG/M metagenome (GOLD analysis project Ga0181529, IMG submission 119763) | Peatland microbial communities from MTU Mesocosm Facility, Houghton, MI, USA - PEATcosm2014_Bin10_30_metaG | ecosystem: Environmental > Terrestrial > Soil > Wetlands > Peat | place... | reverse complement strand
TCAACGAGATTCATACGGATCGGAAGTTTATATGGTTGTTTATCTTTCTGGTTGCATTCTTTTATGTCGTACTTCTCATGCCGCAATTTATGATGGCCGTACTCTTCGATCTCGTCGTCATCCCGGTGGCGCTATTCATTATCGTCGGAATGATGCTGCTATGTGTGGATGCGTTTTCCATATTGAATTTCCTGGAATAACTGAGAATATAAGGAGAAGATGATGACTCCCCTGGAACTGAAAAAAGTGCTCGATGAACATTCCCGTCAGGAACGGAACAAAGACAGTTTCTTTCTGATGAGCCTGGCTCTCGGGGCACTTGTCATTATGGGCATAAGTCTCCTGGTAGCGTGGTACAAAAGAAGGCCGCGTGCTCCCGTCACGTGGGAAGTCTGAATGTACATCCCGGGAACAGCAGGTGGGATTCAGTGGTGAGGTAAAATGTCCGACCGGTCTGACTTTGATAAGGCAGTAATGTGGGTAACCATCTTTCTCATCATTTACGCTCTCTACGAGTGGCTTTTCAAACCCAAAAAGAGCACTCCGAACACAGACCCTGAAATTCAGCACCTTGAAGCTGAAATCAAAGAACTTGAAGCTTCAATTCAGCGACATCGACAGGAGTTTATTGACTTGTATGCCGTGGACCCGGATGAAATTGTTGACGAGTGAATGGTGTGAAAATGGGTCATGCTCTCGGAAGCACCGAGAAAATTATTCCCGAGGTGTGGTATAATGGCAAAAGGACAATGGGACGCATTCCTTCCCTGGACACTCTTTTCTTTGCTCGTATTCCTCCTTCTGTGCATCGCCGGTTTATGGATTTACTTTGTGATTGAGTGGGGTATTGCCAAATATGAACGCTGGAAACTCGAACAGGATTTTCTCCGTGAACATCCTGGTTATCGGAAAGTGGACTGGAGGGCTCACTGAGGAGGTATTTATGGGGGAGCAGATGTCGAATTTATTGTTCGGTAGGATGTATAGTTAATGAGAATATAATATTGTCATGATGGAAAATTGAAAAATTTGAGGGATTAGAATGGATACATTATCCGTAATCATAGGAATTGTCATCGGATTTGTTATTGGTGGCATTATCGGTTACCTTCTTGGAAAACTGAGAAACGCTCAGCCAATGGATCTTTCTGGATATTCTGCGATTCTTGCAAATTTGAACTCGCAGGTAGCAGAGATGAAAGGAAAGTTCACAGAGATCGAAAAATCCCGTACACAGCTTGACCAGCAGAGGGCACAGTACGATGCCCAGCGGGAGACCCGTTTACAAGAGTGGATGGCATCAACCCGGCAGCTCTTCGCAGAACAGGCATCCAAAGGGCAACAGGTTGACGGAGAGAAGGACAAGCGTATTCAGGAATGGATGGAGTCTACCAAGAAATTCTTTGAAGAACAAAAAGGAGCCTATACCACCTACCTTGAACAACAGGGAAAATCCCATGAAGAGATTGAGAAGAAAAGGGATGCCCAAATCAACGATATGTCTGGTATGATCCAACAGTTCACTCGTACTATTGCAGGAACGAAAACCCGAGGTATGGTTGGCGAGGTGCAGCTGCGAGAAGTTCTTGTGAATAGCATACGAGCTGGCGTGGTTGCCTGTAATCTCAGAACAGATAGTGGAGAAGTGGAATTTGCCTGGAATCTTGAAGATGGGAAGTACATCCCTATTGATTGCAAGCTGCCAGATGTTTTCTTACTGCTTGAACAGTATGGGAAATCTGAAGACATCGATGAACAGAAGGATCTGAAAAATGAGATTATCAAAAAGATTGACAAGGAAATTAAGAATGTCCAGAAGTACCAGAATCAGACAAATACCATTGATTCATGTATCCTTGTAGTTCCGGAAGGAATTCTTGAAATTGTTCCGGAGATTGTGGGTTTGGGTAGGCAGGGCAATGTTTTTGTCTGCAGTTACAAGGACGTGTTCCCGGTCGCACATTTAGTTCAGGAGAAGTACCAGAATTTCAAGGAGCAGGGTGACATCGGAACCTACCGACAGTTAATCATCACGTTATTCCAAATCCTTGAAAAGATTGAGCAGAAGACGAATGCGATCCAGAATGCACTCACTACGATCACAAATGCAAATAATGCAATCAAAAAGCAGATCCTTGCTGCACGACAGAAGCAGATGGGGATTGATGCCGATATCAATTCTGAAGATGATTTGCATGAAACATAGAAAAAATAAAGGGGAACCTCTATGACATCAATCACAGTATATGATGGCGCAGAATCCATTGGCGGGAATAAGATCTACGTCGGTGAAGGAAGTCGAGGGGTTTTCCTGGACTTCGGCAAGAACTTTGCAAAATCCGGTGCATTCTTCTCTGAATTTCTTAATGAGCGCCCGGGACGAGGGCTCAATGACTCCTTCTTCCTCGACCTAGTACCGAAACTTAACATCTACCGCCACGATCTGGAGACTGTGGATCTTTCACTCTCCCGTTTTCCTTCTCCCCAGGTTGATGCAGTCCTTATCTCGCATGCTCATGTGGATCACTTCGGGAACGTTGGATTACTGAACGAGAATATCCCTATTGTGGCTACACCATTGAGTATTGCGATCATGAAAGGCATGCAGGATACATCGCCAACCGTTGGTTCCGATACCGTTTACTTCTCCAGAAAGGAGCCCCATGATGACAAACGTCTCCTCTTAAAATCAGGTAAGGACTCTTACCAGGGCCGGGATTTTTATTGCACAGGGAAACCGTCGGAACCGCTACGGGGTTTCCTCTCGTCTCGGCCAGCTGGTGAGAGGGCGCGGAAAACGCTTATGCCCGGTATATGTGCATCCTATGACCAACTCGACCTTCCTTTTGAGGTTAAAGCATACGATGTGGATCACTCGATCTATGGGGCCTGCGCCTATCTTCTCACCGCACAAAGCACTATCGCATATACCGGAGATTTCCGTTTCCATGGGAAAGATGGTGACAAGACCCGGAAGTTTGTGTCGGCTGCTAAAGATGCTCGTGTTCTCATCTGTGAAGGCACACGACTGTCCCGGAAGGATTCCTGCGATGCAACTGCACCAGTATCCGAGGAATCGGTAAAAGAGACCTGCCGTGCAGCAGTGGAATCGGCGAAGGGTCTGGTGATCGCGGACTTCTCACCTCGCAACTTCGAGCGGCTCGAATCGTTCCTTGCTATAGCAAAAAAGACCGGCCGGGAACTCGTAGTGACAGCCAAAGATATGTACCTGTTCCTTGCACTCAGCTGCACAGATACTACCTGCCCCCTCGACCACATGAAAATTTATTATGAACTAAAAGACCGGCGGAATGCCAAGTGGGAGACTGAAGTGGTGATGAAGCAGCGGTTGGACCAATATATTGACGGTGCGGCGATTTCCAGCGACCCGGACCGCTATATCCTGTGCTTCTCGTTCCTTGACATGAAGAATCTCCTCGATATAAAACCGGACGGTGGGACATATATTTACTCATCATGCGAGGCATTTTCTGAAGAGATGGAATTTGATTTCAAACGGTTAGGCGAGTGGCTGAAATTCTTCAACTTCGCTGTAAAAGGTTTCAGCCTGTGTGAAAAAGGCGATACTACTACTCCCGTGTTTGATTCTGCATTCCATGCTTCAGGGCATGCATCTCCGGAGGATATTGCCTGGGCTGTTGACGCGATTGACCCGGACATTATTATTCCGGTTCACACAGAAAACCCGCAATGGTTTGCTGAAAGATGGGAAAACACGCGGATTGTTCGTGACGGTGAGGGAGTTGAGTTCTGATTCAATCTACATCACCATGACGGGACGGTCAGTCTGGGCACTTTTGAATGCCTACTATGCTGTACTCCGGGAAACCTCATTTCGTCCCACGCAGATCCTCATCATTACTGAGGCCGAACATGCGGGGCACATACCAGTGGTGAAGAACGGGCTTAACCTACTTTCCGATGGATACGGGATTGCCCCCTCTATTGACACTGAGCAGGTCCAGACCGGCGATTTCATCGAAGCGGGCAGGAAGATCTCCACTCGAATCAAGGCAGGGAAAGGAAAGGGAGGCAAGGTCGCTATCGACATCACACCGGGGCGGAAACCCTTGGTGGCAGGAGCGCTCATCCCGCTCGCCAGTCTTGCCGTGGATCATGTTTTCTACCTCCAGATCACCAACACGAACGATGCCGCCAAACCCTACATGATGATCCCGCTCGCGTCCCAGCAGCTCAGAGATTTCTATGCTGTAACACCGAAGGTGAAAGTATGATTAAAGAGGAGAAGATCGCGATCCACGAGTTGCCTCTTCTGCTTAATTATTTCGGATCTTCCCTTGCAGTCTCCTACCCTCTCTTTGAATTTGACCTTTTTACCGCGAGAACTGAGAGCGATGGGTGCTCCTTGAATGGTTTCGGCACCGTAGAGATGTTTGAAGAGGAACTTGCCGAATGTGGCAATGCGGCGCAGGAACTGCCATCCTTCAATGATCTCCTGTCCTGTATGATGAACAGCGGGGTCCTTCCCTTTGCGAATGGGAACGCTTTCAAAGATAAAATACACAATCTGTCAACCCTTAAAAAAGGTGTCTGGTACGGGCTTGATACGAATGTTTTCTATCACGGCGTGCCACTCAATGCCGGCATTGACCCAAAATCATTTTTAATTGTCGAAACGGTAAGGGCCGAGATTGAATCCTCCCTGAATTACAAGTACTCACCCCAACAGATCACCGATCTCAAACGAGCGGTGAGGTTCCAGAAACAATTGCTCGATGAGCTGGTCAATGCCAGAATCAAGAGGGCCCGACTGGCAGCCCACCTGGCACTTCCCCCCTTCCGTGCCATCCGGGATGTGGCGACGGTCGTTCCTGCTGTTGAACCATCGTCTCATGATAAAGAGGCAAATGATCTCATTATCGTCAAATCGCTCAAAGCATTTGATAAAGAAAAGTTTGCTTTGCCGGTGATGCTGACTGCTGACCGGAACCTTGCCACGCTCTGCGATGTGCAGGGGGTAGAACATTTCCTGTTTGAGATGCCAGTTACCCTCGGAATAACACATTGTAACCCATCATCATTTACGAAACTGCTGGGAACGCTCGCAGGGGTCTTTGGCTTTATCCAGATTAATTCGGCCATCATTTATGGCGAATACCGGGGACAAGGAAGCAAGAGCGATGAACTCAAGGTTCTGTTCCTCAATGAAGAGCTCTACAAACCATTCAAAAAGGATCTTACGCTATGCCGGAAACTACAGGACCTGAACATCGCCATATAACCGCCGTCATCTTCGATATGGACAACACGTTGTTTGACTTTGTTGAAGCCAAATTAGTCGCGTGTGGCGCTGTCATTAGGTATCTTGGGATCACTGTCGAACCTATGGTGTTTTTACAATATTTTCTCCGGCCTATTTACGGATTCGAGAGCCATGAGCATATCCGGGACTTCCTCCAGGATTACAACCGCTATTCAGAGGAAATGTTCACCCGGTGTTGTACCATTTACGATGATGAGAAGATTGCAGCTATCACACCATATCCCCATGTCGCGGAAACGCTCTTGGCTTTGCGAGGCCGTGGGCTCAAACTTGCGGTTGTTACCGATGCTCACAACGGCAACGCGATGAAGCGGTTGAAGAAAGCTGGTTTGTTTGAGTTCTTTGATGCCGTGATTTCCGGGGATATGTCTGGAAAGAAAAAACCATCGCCAGAACCGTTTCTCCTCGGCATGGAGAAACTGGGAGTAACGGCCAGCGAGACGATGCTTGTCGGGGATAGCATTCGTAGGGATATTATTCCGGCAAAGGCGCTGGGGATGCTTGCGGTTCATGCGGTGTATGGTGACCGGAATTTTCACGAGGGAGAAAGGAACGGTGAGGAGCATTATTCGATTTCAAGGCTATTTGATTTAATTGGAGTGATAGACGCATTCAGATATTGAAGGGAGAACAAAATGGACGTCAAATGCGTTAATCTGCAGTTGGAATACCTAGAACAAAGATTTTTTAACATGTGAAAAAATGTCGAGCCCAAAAAAAATCGGAAAAATCGAATTTGGATTATTATCTCCGAAAGAAATACGTGAGATGAGCGTCCGTAAGATCATTTGGGCAGACACCTACGACAATGACGGTTTCCCATATCCGCAGGGACTCATGGATTTAAACCTTGGTGTCATCGACCCAGGATTGCGGTGCAAGACCTGCGACCAGAAGGCAGGTGAGTGTCCCGGCCACTTTGGCCATATCGAACTTGCAAAACCTGTTATCCATGTCGGGTACACACGTCTTATCAGAAAACTTCTTCGTGTCACTTGCCGCTATTGTGGGCGGCTTCTTCTGCATCCCCTTGAAATCGAAGGGATAACTGCTACTGATGATGATCAGATCGATGACCTTCTTGATAATCATATCAAAATGAAACATGTTTGTCCTCATTGTGGCGAAAATCAACTCAATCTAAATTTTGAGATGCCGACAACATTCTCGGAAGTCCTAATCGAATATCGCACAAAAGTTGAACATAAACTTACTCCCGCCGATATTCGGGTGCGGCTGGAAAAGATACCGGACGAGGATTTAATTCCACTCGGTATCAATCCGAATGTCGCTCGTCCTGAATGGATGGTCATTACTGTTATTCCAGTTCCTCCAGTAACAATGCGTCCCTCAATCATACTCGAAAATGGTCAGCGATCTGAAGATGATCTTACTCATAAGCTTGTGGATATTATCCGGATCAACCTACGGCTTAATGAGAATCTGAAAGCAGGGGCACCCCCGATGATTATTGATGATCTCTGGGAACTACTTCAGTACCATGTGACTACTTATCTCGACAATGAAGTCGCCGGATGTCCACCTGCTAGCCACCGTAGCGGCCGTCCTTTAAAGACGCTTTCCCAGCGACTGAAGGGCAAGGATGGTCGGTTCCGCGGCTCTCTTTCTGGTAAGCGTGTTAACTTCTCGAGCCGAACTGTCATATCACCGGATCCGAATCTTTCAGTATCACAGGTTGGCGTACCCCGTGTAGTAGCAAACGAGATGACGATCCCGGTCCGTGTGACTGCATACAATATCAAAAAACTTAAGCAGATCGTGAGAATCGGCCCGTTCCGACCGACTGTCAATGAATCCTGTGGCGCGAATTATGTTATCCGACCCGATAACCGGCGACTTCGGCTCGGTGAAGAAAATCTCAATACTATCGCTGATATGATCGAACCCGGCTGGATGGTGGAACGCCATCTCAAAGACGACGATATTGTGCTTTTCAATCGACAGCCTTCGCTGCACCGCATGAGAATTCTGGCACATCGCGTCAAAATCATGGAAGGCCGGACGTTTAGGCTCAATCCCGCAGTCTGTCCCCCATATAAAGCCAACTTTGATGGAGGTGAGATGAATTTGCATGTGCCCCAGACTGAAGAGGCGCGTGCGGAAGCGGAGATCCTCATTTCAGTGCAGGAGAATATTCAGTCGCCGCGTTTCGGTGGACCAATCATTGGTGGCATTCATGACCATATTTCAGGCATTTTCATGCTCACGCATCATACCCGCTGGTTCACTAAGGAAGAAGCACTTTATCTTCTCCGATATTCTGAAGCCGAACGAATGCCCGAGCCTGGGAATGTCGAAAATGGCGTTGAGTATTGGAGTAACAAGCAGATTTTCTCTCAAATTCTTCCGGAACATTTCACTGAAATCTTACACGCAAACTCGTGCCAGAATTGCGACTCCTGTAAAAAGAATCTATGTTACCGTGATGCCTATGTGCAGATCATTGACGGACAACTTGAATGTGGTACTATTGACAAGAAAGCCATTGGTGCATTTGACGGCCAGATTATTAATCGGATTATCCAGGAACAAGGCAAACAGCGGGCAGTAAAGTTCATCGACGACTCGACCAAGCTCTCAATCCGAGCCATCATGCTTGACGGCTTCTCATTTGGGATTGATGATACCGATCTTACTGATGCTTTATACCACCTGAATAATGAAATACTGAAGAATGCATCCCTCATTGTCGATCAACGGATCAAGAGTTACAATGATGGCCAACTCGAACCAATGCCCGGCCGTACCACTGATGAGACCCTGGAGATGCAGATCATGCAGGTGCTCAGGAAAGCCCGAGATCAGGTCGGCCAGAACGCCAGCCTACACTTCAATCTTGAGAATGGCGCGGTTGTGATGGCAATCTCCGGCGCCCGAGGCTCTATTATGAACCTCGCCCGAATTGCAGGTTGTGTCGGTCAGCAATCTATGCGTGGAGAGCGGATTGCTCGGGGGTATGAGGGTCGTACCCTCTCACATTTTAAAAAGGGGGACCGAGGCGCTGCTGCACACGGATTTGTCGAACACAGCTTCAAAAGCGGTCTAAATCCTACTGAGTTCTTCTTCCATGCCATGAGCGGCCGTGAAAGTCTCGTTGATATTGCAGTTAGTACTTCACAGAGCGGGTACTTGCAGCGTCGGATGATTTATGCGCTGCAGGACCTTAAAGTAGAATACGATGGGACGGTCCGGACCCATGGGGGGAAAATTGTCCAATTTAGTTATGGGGAAGATGGTACCGATCCAACAAAAAGTGCATTTGGCGATGCTGTTGATGTGAAAAGTATTGTTGACAGCGTCGTTATGAATGACAATTTTTCAGACCTCCAGATGTCGGAGCCTGAAAAACCAGTAATTACTCGGCCTTTCTCATCATATGTAAGGCCGAGAATAATCGAGGTAGAAATCACATCTCCAATTGAGGTAAACCATACCGTACCGGAATTAATCGTCGCTCCACCAATAACTCCCCCCAAAGATACGATCCCTCCAAAAATAATTGGTGAAAAAACGATCCGTCCGATAATTGTTGAAGTCGAGGAATCGAAAAAATGCCTATCCTGCAGTATGAAAAATCCGAAATCTAACAAATATTGTTCACATTGCGGAACAAAATTTGATACGACGACGGGACCTGTTCCGATTGTCGAACATATTGCAGAGGATGAATCGAGTCTATTCTCCTCCGGGACTGAGACGGATCACGAAATTGTTTTTATTGGAGATGCTGAGAATGGCTTTAATCCGATTTCAGCATATTTATTTGAAGATGAAGTTCCTTGCCATCTGGAACCAATAAGTTCTCCAATGGTTGAGCCGGATCAAACATATGTACTCGGGATTCCTGTATCACCAGACCAACAAAATGTCCCAGATGTTCCTGGGGAACCTTCATTATCTTCAGAAATTTCTATTGATGGTAAAATTGCGGAGTTACACACGGCCGCGAGACAATATATCAACGCTTTAAAATTCGAAGAAGCTTCCCGATGCTACTCTGATATCCTAAAAATAGAGGAAAAAGATGCACTAGCTTGGGATATGAAAGGTCATTGTCTCGAAATGATAGGACATTTTGACGAAGCGTTAGTATGTTACGATACCGCACTCATATGTGACCCAGACCTCAGTAGTGCGTGGTTCCATAAGGGAATATGGTTCGTCGAGAACTGCGATTTCATGAAAGCCATGAACTGTTTTGATACGGTTATTGCCAGAAATCCCCAATTTGAAAATGTATGGTATAAAAAAGGGTACACCTTTGAACGGTTGGGTCAGCATCGGGAAGCAATAACCTGTTTCGAAAAATCACTGAAATCAGATCCCCTGAATGTGAATGTCTGGATTAGTAAGGCTTATAATCACGAAGCACTTGGTGAGCTTGATCATGCCGTCTATTGTTACGATATGGCATTAGCGCAGAGATCAGATGATTCTATTATCTGGTCTATGAAGGGATCGGTACTTGGAAAACAAAAGAAGTATTCCGAAGCCCAGGACTGTCTTGAGAAGGTGAAACAGCTCAACCCAGAACATTCTAGTACTGAGGGGGTACATGGACCAGTTATAGAAGAAGTAAAACCATATCTTGAAGTCCCGCAGCGTTCGGTATCTGTCTCTTCTGACATGATGGTGCCCGACAGTGCCAACAGCTCGATCTTGTTAGGGATCTCTTCAATGGAAATTGGAAAATTCGAAGATGCACTCAACTTTTTTAATCAGGCCTTGAGCAGGAACCCGAACGATAAGGATGCCTGGGTTTTCAAATTCATATGTTACAAGAAAATGAGTATGCCTCTTGAAGCCAAAGAGAGCGAGGATCATATCGATACTAAAAGTTTTATTTCCCATGCATCCGGGTTTTATAAAGCTAGGGATTTTGAAAGATCCCTGAAATACTTTGATGTAATTATTCAAGTAATCCCATCAGATGCAGAACTATGGGAAAACAAAGGTCTCTGCCTTGACAGACTTGGAAGGTTGGATGAGGCTGAATATTGTTACCATTATGCAAAAGAGCTCGATAAGATTGAAGAAGCAAGAGAAAAAGAGTTGTCTGATGGAGGTAATGAATGATACCCCTATATTTTTACGTTTTAAATCCGAATTACTGTTTCGTTTGAACCTTTGAGGTTTGATAATGTCCCCGAATACGATTTATACCGAAGATAGTAAACAAATAATCGGCCACGCAGCCCAAGTCGCTGCATCTTATGCTGAAAAACAGAAAGAAGAAGCGGAACTGGCATTAAAAAAGCAAAAAATATGGGAGAATCTGACCTTTTATCTCAACAAGGAGTGGCATTTCCATATCCTCAACCTCTTCAATAAAGAAAAACTCTTTTTTGACCAGATAAAATCAGAGAATGAAGTGATCCGGCAAAACCTTGAGATAATTGAAAATATTGCCCGACCGAAAACAGAGGAGATCAAGAGGCGTTTCCCTCTCCTCATCGAGAATGCATTTAAAGATAGAAGGGTATCCTTAGACAAGGGGAGTCGCCATCCCGATTATTCTCTGCAAAATGGATTTTTTAAAATTAAAATCGATGAGTACAAAGGAACGGCAAAAGTATCGGACACCGAAGGATCCCTTGCCGAGGTTCCGGCCGATGTTGATGCCATTGTCGATGCAATAACTAAGGAATTCGCCCGCATTTTTGATCGACCATTCGACGGGAAAAAATTTTTCAAAAACCTTCGGAAAAATTATTGCGCTATTATCAAAAACGAGAAAATTCCTGACGGAGAAAGTGTCCCAATCCGGAAAATTACTACCCGATTGGGTAAAAATGAGAAAGGATTCCGTACGGATGAATTTCTTGTCGATCTTACCCGGTTGGTTGAGGCGGGTTCCTCTGAATTTGAAGGTTTGCGACTTGAACTTCAGCAGACACGTGATACGAACAAAGGTATGCTTCTCCAGGGGGAGATGAATAGTGGTTATATCGGATTTATAACATTTAAGAAGATGATGTAAATGGAACAACAGGATCAAGCAATTACTGTTATTGAATCTCTGAGAACGGGTCTACCTCCTAATCTTGGTGTAGAACTCTATTCTGTGGGTAATGAGAAACTGATTGATGGGATAAAACGTTACCATATCAGTGGGATAAAAAACCGGGGAACAATTCGTTTTATCAATGGCTCATGGGGTGCTGGCAAGACCCATTTTTTTCGCCTTTTAAGGGAAGTTGCATTCAAAAGTGATTGTCTAGTCTCAAATGTGGAGCTGAATGCGAACGATGCTGCACTGAATAAGTTTGAGAAGATATTTTTCACGATTGTCCGGAATATCGCCACTCCTACATATTATACGCTTGGCGGAAAGTACGATGTAACTCCCTTCGGGAATGTGTTGAGGGAATCCCTTGGATTCCTCTCAACGGGAAATCGGGCAATCGGCGATGAGATAGTTCTCGAGCAGTACACTAAAGCGAATGAGCGACTGTTCACAGACCATAGTATTGATATCGATTTCAAGAAAATGGTCCAGAAATATTGGGAGACCTTCATTCCGGAGTCTGCGCAACCAGAAACCCGTGACCAGCTACGGGCGGAGATTCTCCAGTGGTTTAGCGGGGAAGGAAAGCTCCCGGATTATCGGAAAAAATTCGGCGTTAATAAAATGGTCAGCAAAGATAATGCCAAGGTTATGTTCCAGTCTCTCGCAGGTTTTGTCCGGCTATCCGGTTACCAAGGGCTCCTTATCGAATTTGACGAAGCTGAAATGGCATATTCAACGATGAGAAAGGCGGCATTGCGGGATGCCCATAACAACCTCCTCTCGTTAATTAACAACATCGAGATGATTCCTGGGCTCTTCCTCATATATGCAACAACTCCCGATTTCTTTAATGATCCAAAACACGGGATAACCATTTACGGAGCTCTTGCAGGTAGGATTGGCAAACCCGAGAGTCATCCTCCAAAAGCCCTTGATAAAATCTGGAATTTTGATGAGGTTACTACTTCCCTCGAGGATTACCAGTCTGCCGCAATTAAAATCCGGAATATTTACGCGAACGCGTACCCGGAAGCTAAAGAAAAATTACCGGATGATACCAAAACGAAGGAATTCGTGGCCAGACTGAACAACGAACACCCATCCATGAGCCCGGTGAGATTCTGGAGGGTTATGGTTACCGGGCTGATTTCGTACTTTGATGATATAATGGAAGGTGAGACGAGAACCCCGGAGAAACTGTATTACGACGTGATGGATAAACTTCGCGAGGCGTAATACATGGATGAAACGGTGGCTCGGTCCATCATTGAATCATTACGAACAGGTATACCCCCGAGAGGGTATATTACCCAGTTTACAGTGGGTCGCAAATCGGAAATCGACTACCTAAAAGAGAAACTCGATTCGGGAAAGCCCGGGACCTTATTGATCAAGGCAAATTATGGATCGGGAAAGTCTCACTTATTGCATTATCTCCGGGAAAACGCTTTACAATCTGGATATGCAATTAGCTTTGTCAGCGTTGACTCAAAATCCGGGGTTCGGTTTAATAAAATGGATCAAATTCTTGGAGCAATCTGGAGAAAGATAGAAGTCCCTTCTGAAAACAATACTATAGGAATTCAGTCTTTTTTCAATTTCGTTTGTAATGCCATTGAACACAACAAGTCCCACAATCAAAAATTCTGGAACGACCTGACAGATAAGGGAACCTGGAAGTACTCCGAAGTATTGGAATCTCAGGCTATGTTCATTGCATTAAGGGCATGGAATACAAAAAACTCTACAGCCCAAGACTATATTGAAGAATGGCTCTACACACCATCGGCATTCAATTCTGTCTCTCAAAGAAAAATTCTATATCAATCGCTTGTGTCAGGATTACGTAAACATTTTCTTGATCCACGCTACGATGATCGATTTTTCCGTACAAGCTCTGGCGTATTTGATTTCAAGAATCAAGATTATGCACAATGCTGGGCAATGTTCCGGGATATCGATACCCTGGCAAAAATGTCTGGATTAAAGGGATTCATCGTCCTGTTTGACGAATTCGAGGACATCATCAGTTCTCTCAACAATATTACCTATCAGCAAGACGCATTCTGGAATCTGATCCGATTCTCGGGAAAGCAATTTTCCGGAGGGAGCTTTTTTGCTGTTACGCCGGAATTTGTCGAGAAAAGCAAGAGTTTACTTTTGAGAAAAAGAGTGTTTAATTTTGATTATTCCAGTTTCGACACCATTCCTTCATTCTCGATGAGTCCTCTTGAAGTCCAGGAACTCGAAGAACTGTCATTAAAGATTATGCGGGTTCATGGAACTGCATTCGCTTGGAATCCCAATTCCCGTATCAGTAATGCAGAACTCAAAGCATTCATTAAAAAATCCGCGAATAGTGCGGTCCAGGATAGGACCCGGAAAACGATTACCGACACGGTAGCATTCCTCGATGATCGTCTCGATCAAAACTCCGAATCCAAATGACACCATTAGAATGTTTAGAGAGAAAGATTGCATCTGCATTTTATGGCCGATTTGTCTCCTTAAGACCGGTTCAAGAGGGGGCTATCAATCCCATACTAGCCGGGAACAATGTTGTTCTTTCTTCCGGAACGGGTTCTGGGAAGACGGAAGCAGTCCTCGCGCCACTTGTGAACCGGTATTATTCAAATATTTTTGAAGAAGATCAACCTATTATCCTCTATATAGCACCGACAAAGGCTCTGGTCAATGATCTTGAACGTCGTATCTCTTCGATCGTCTCAAGTTCCCTGAATATCCGCGTCGGCATCCGGCATGGGGACCGGGATGATCTGAAATCCGGCCAGCCCCCTCACATCCTCATCACGACCCCGGAATCCCTTGAAGTCCTGTTATTCCGAAAGGATAAAGCCCTAGATAAAATACGGACTATTGTTCTTGATGAAGTCCATCTTTTGTATAATACCCAGCGGGGGCTCCAGCTTTCGGTTCTCCTTCACCGGCTTAGAAGTCAAAATGAGCATGACCTGCAATGGGTGGCGATTTCAGCAACCATTGCCCGGCTCGAGAATATTCAGGATTTCCTTTGCGGTACCTCTGATGAAAATACGGTTTTTCTACAATATCCTTCCCAGAGATCCATTGATGCTCATGTCAGGCATATTAAAGGGCCGAGAGAGTTTTTGGATCTGATCTTGAAAATTGTCGAGAATCAACCGACGAAGTTATTAATATTCACCAATGACCGGAACTCGACGGAGCGCCTGGCGGGTATCCTGCAATCAGATAAAACACTTGAACCGGCTGTATTTACCCATTACTCCTCGCTCTCCCCAGATGTCCGTCATGAGATCGAGAGGAATTTTTCCACGCTTCGTACTGCTATCTGTATTGCGACAAGTACTCTGGAATTAGGTATCGATATCGGGGATATTGATGCGGTCATTCTCTGGAATGTACCGGGAAATGTCGAGTCCTTCCTCCAGCGAATAGGGCGTGGTAACAGGCGCTCCAACAAGACCAACGTCATCTGTCTGGTCCCAGACACATCACTCACTGTCGTTATTGATACGTTACGGTTCCTGGCCCTCATCGACATGGCAAAAAGGGGCGAGATGCCGGTCCGGTCACCTTACAACTTGTACGGTTCCTTTGTCCAGCAATGTATCATCCAGATTGCAATCGATAATGGGCAATTCAAGAAGATTTCGGAGATATTCAAGAATTTCGACTATTTCCGGTATATGTCCCGCCCGATTCTGGAAGAAATCCTTGCCGAGCTTGCGAGTAATGATTATCTGACGCGTCATGGTTTCAAGAACCAATATGGGGCGGGCGAGAACCTTTACAAGCTCATTGATTATCGTTTGATCTACGGAAACTTCAGTGCCCAGTCCCAGACCGTTGAGGTGAATTTCGGGTCAAAAAATCTGGGCGATATCCCCATGTACAACCTGCTGACACTTAAAACCGGGGATGTAATACGTTTTGCCGGCCAGGATTTGAAGATCCGCGAAATAAAAAATAAGCAACTTCAGGTTGAGAGGACCGCACGAACCGATAGAGCGAAACCGATCCGGTATTTCAAAAAAGGTATCGGGTTCGATCCTGTCCTCACTGAACGGATCTGGCAACTGATTCACGATAAGGATATCTCAATATTTTCTCATGTCGAATCTTCCCTACGAAATGATATTCTGCAGTTCCGCGATAATCTGCAAACGCACTGTAATAACCGGCAAATTCCTACCACAGTATCGGAGGATTCTGTGTGTTACTCAACGTTTGCAGGTTATCTCGTAAACAAGGCATTATGTTTGATAAATGGTATCCATGACTTCGAAATTGATGATATTTCAATCAAGGTAAAACTGGCACAGAACGTTCCCATAGATTGGGCATCTATCAGTCCTAATCCTCACGATTATTCCCGGATCTTTGATTCCCTGTTCGAAGTTACCTCTGAACAATCGATATACCAGGAGATGCTGCCGGAGAATCTCCAGAAAGAGGAGTTCCTCCAAGAGTGGTTGAAGAATGATTATATCCCGAAGATCTTGGAGCGGTTGAAACATTCAGAGCTCGTGAAAACGAATGCGATCTGATCTATTAAGATTTTGATATAGGACGAAAGATTATCATTCAATAATGGGTGTTAATTATTGCATATCTGAGCTGGGATTGTGAGGATATAGAATATGCATGTGAAGATTGCATTGACGCGTATATTGAAAAATCTGAAAAACAGCACCTCAAAAGACTCAAAATTGATCTTTCTAATGCTGATGATTTATTCAATTGTAGAGAGTGCGAAACAGTTATTGAAATCTGTTGCAATTGTGATGACACCAAATGCGACCACCGAATAGCGAAAAAACCTGGTTCCGAAGAAATATTATTCTACATTAGATACTGGTATCACCGCTGTGCACATTTAGTGTCAGAAATTTTCTAAAATCATCGTTTAGGTAGAACAAATGTTCCCTCTTTATCAACAACGAGAATTCCGATTTTGACCTTGTGACCGCATGCCGGGCAGGTTGCATTGGAGCATTGTTCGATATAGTCCTCATCAAAATCATCCAGCATCAAGTTGACAGAAGGACGGTACCAATCCTCATACACCTTCCCACATTGCGGACATTTCACCATAATATTTTCTGGCGGGGATGTCATTTATTCCATCTCTCTTGCCGATCCTTTATTAGATTATTGATATCAACTAGGTTTATGGAAGATCCAAATGATTGATGAAATTACCCAATCTTGGATGAAAGAGAGGATTCAGGAATCAAATGAACAGGCAGTAATAAACCGCAATAAATATCCTATCCAGGAACAGGCGACTCGGACTGAATTATGGGAATTTGTTCCGTGTACCTGTGATGATTCCTGTTCCTGTAAACAGTTGGGATGCACTGGTCACTGGAAATTGAAAAAGGACATCCAGTTCGAGGACTTCATGTTTGGATTTCTCCGGATGTTTGTTGACCGGTCTGAACACCTGAACCTTATTACTGCCATTGAGGCAGATGATCCTTCAAACCTGAGACCTCGCGTCAAAGATGCTTACACGGTTTTACATAAGTTAAAAGAAGTGGACTGGCACATCCTGTCAACAAAATCTGCAGATTACAATAAGACTCTTTTCTGTGATCATTGGTGTAATAGTTATTTTCAGGAAAAATTTGAGAGTTTCAAAATTAACGAAAGTGTATATTATGCCAAACTGTTTTGCATCCTTCTTCCTGATATTTGTGTCCCGTATGATACGAAATCCCGGGACAAAATGACAAAGATTCTTAAAATCCCCCGGAATGCTAATTATTTTGAATTCCTTTCGAAGGTACAATCAACATTTATGAGTGAATTCAAAAAACAAGAAATAAAGTTACCTGTAATACGGTCTTTTGACTCCCCTTTTAACATTCCAGGCAAGAATCTAAAATTCGATCCGCGCCTCATTTCATTGGCTAAACCAAGACTGGATTACCTGAAGGATTATGAATCTATTAAAAATAAACCTGCCAAAGGGCAGATCAGTTTAGTCCTGGACAAATGTTATTATTTGCCGACAGGAATCTTATCTGAATAGCACGCGATCCCTGCTGCGCTGAGGGGGATAAGGATCCAACCATGATAGGGTAAATGTGTAGTTAAAATCGAGAAGGGGGCTTTCACTGGTGTGAACCATAATAGTGATTATATGAATCGTAGAGTGTAAATCATGGATGATAGAGCAGAGCAATATTTCAATGATGGTAAAAATCTTGTCGGACTCGGTAGGTATACTGAAGCAGTGGACTCTTTTGATAAAGCACTTGACATCCACCAAAATAATGCCGAAGGATGGTACTATCGTGGGCTCGCGCTGAGTTCACTCGGAGAATATGAAGAGGCACTTTCCCTGTATTTCCGGGCGCTTGAGGTGAGCCCCCATAAGTTTGACCAGTATTCCGAGATTGGTGACACTTTAATGGCACTGGGTGATCCAGAACATGCCCTAACGTATCTCAGGAAAGCAAACCAGATTGATCCCTTCAATTCGCTGGTCTGCTACAATCTTGGCCGGGCGTACCTGGACCTGTGCAGGTATGAATAGTCTGAAGTGGCAAGCAGGGCCGCTCTCCAGCATGATCCTGATATGACCGATGGCAGGACAAATCTCGGCCTGAACACCACCGTCAATCTCGGGTGGTCGTACCTGAACCGCGGGATGCTCACAGAAGCTGAACAGTGTTTCCGGAAAAACCTACTGCTGTCCGCATCAACGTACGAAAACCTCGGGCGGTCGCTTTTACGGCAGGGAAAGTTTGAGGAAGCCCTGCAGAATTTTCTCCGTGCCGTTGAACTGTACCCCGATGAGGCGATGTACCGGGATCTGGTAGGTAATGCC
>Ga0181529_10003389_pt1 | contig 18189 bp, 15 predicted proteins | sample PEATcosm2014_Bin_36_FD_119763 | JGI IMG/M metagenome (GOLD analysis project Ga0181529, IMG submission 119763) | Peatland microbial communities from MTU Mesocosm Facility, Houghton, MI, USA - PEATcosm2014_Bin10_30_metaG | ecosystem: Environmental > Terrestrial > Soil > Wetlands > Peat | place... | reverse complement strand
CGACGAGAGCCAGTTGGAGAACGCGAAGGCCCTTGTGGCGCAGGCGCAGTTGCTGCTCGATCACGTGCATGCGGCGCACGAGGCGGGCACCGCGGCGAATCTGGATGAGTTGCGCGCGCGCGTGCAGCTTGAGGCGCAGCAGCAGGCTCTGATTGGAGCCCAGAACCAGCAGGCGAAGGACTTGATCCTGCTGAAGCGCGAGATCGGCATCGATCCCGGGCAGGAGATTGCGCTCACCGATCCGGCGCCTTACAGTGACCTGGCTGAACAAACGCCGGAAGCGGTGCGGGCACTGGCTTACCGCAGCCGCCAGGACTACCAGAACCTGCAGAACCAGGCCGTGGAATACAAGGCGGTGCACGCCGTCTATCGCAGCCAGCGGCTGCCCACGCTCAGCTTTTATAGCTACTACGGCACCAGCACCGTGAACGGCGAGGGCACGCACGGCGATTTCGTTGCCGCCGGGACGCTGAATTTTCCCATCTTCCGCGAAGCGCGGCTGCGCGGCGATGAGGACGCGTCCAAGGCGGAGATGGTTTCAATTGACGCCCAGCTTGCCGACCTACGCAATCACATCGACGAACAGGTGCGGGCAGCGCTGCTCGACGTGGGCGCGAACAAAAAGCTCGTCGACGTGGCGCGATCGAATGTGGACCTGGCCACGCGCGCACTCAGCGACGAGACCGACCGCGTGAACGCCGGTGTCGACGACAACCTGCCCTTGGTGACCGCGCAGGCCACCCTGGCCACGGCCGAAAGCAACCTGGTAGAGAGCCTGTATCAGTACAACGTGTCGAAGCTGCTGCTGGCGCGCTCCGCCGGTGTTCTGGAACAGCAGTACCGCCTGTACATCGGGCGATAACCGGCAACTCCGCCGAGATTTGTCTCTCTCAAAAACTGTTCCATGCCACGCGTCAGTCGGGCGTATCATTCCCACAAATCATCCACCTGATCTACGGCGATTTGAATTCCAGCGGTACGGATTCATTGCCGGTTTCGCGTGGAGAAGGGCGCTGGTATGCGTAGATCTCTGACTTTAGCTGCGATGTGTCTGCTTGTTTTTACGAGCTCTCTTGTCGGACAGATGCGACACGTGGACGACAAGGATCTGGCCGCATACCTCGCGGGAGTTACGGAGCGGGGCCGCGCGCTGTATGCCTACGATCAGGCGGCGTGGCACGGGACCGATGCATTCATCGCACTTCATCCCGACACCAATGGATTGACCAAATACATCTGCATGGAAACCCCCACGGGCTGGGAGGTGGTGTTTCCCAAGTGGAACGAAACGCACGACCGGCTGCTGGTGGCCTACGAAGCGAAACAAACGGGAGGGCCGGAAGACTACACGGCTGTGAAGTACGATCCGCCGCGGGAAGGCCCGGACGATCTGGTTGCGAAAGAACGGGCGCTGGAATTGGCGATCAGCGACTTTGGGACTCCGAACCGCTCGTACAACACGGCGATTCTTCCTGCCGCAGACGGACATCTGTACGTGTATCTCTATCCAGGGCAGACCAAAAGCGATGTTTGGCCTTTAGGCGGCGACGTGCGCTACACAATTTCGGCGGATGGAAAGCAGATCCTTGAGAAACGTCAATTGCACAAGGGGATTCTCGATTTCCAATTCGATCCCAAGCTCAAAATTGTGTCCGGCGTTCACTCCCATGTGTTGAGCGATGTGCCGGAGGATACTGACGTTTTGTACGTGCTGACGCGAAGGCCCTCGATCCCCGAATATATTGGCACCGCGAAACACATGTTCGCCATCAATATTGACGGAAGCATTCAAGTGGTGAAGAAGTAGCGCCTGCCCGGCCGTGCGGCGCATCTATTTATCGTAGAAGCCAGAGGAACATCCCCATGCCTCAAGAACTGAAAATCGTTTACTACGTCGAGCCCGATGCGGCTGCGCTCGCCCGGCGCGCCGCGCAGTATTTTGTGGAGCAGGCCGAACGCGCCGTGGCCGCGCGCGGCCTGGCCAGGATTGCCATCAGCGGGGGGGCCACGCCAAAGGCGACGTTTATGCTGCTGGCCGACCCCGCCCGGCCGTGGCGAGCGCGCATGCCGTGGTCGAAGCTTGACCTGTGGTGGGTCGACGAGCGCTGCGTGCCCCCAAACGACCCCGATTCGAACTACCAAATGACGCGCGAGGCGATGCTGGACCACGTGCCGCTCCAGCCTGAGCAGATTCACCGCATGGAAGGCGAACTGAAACCGGAAACGGCCGCGGCACGATACGAGTCAGAACTGCGCAGCGGCTTCCGGCTGGAGGGCGCGGAGCTACCCCGCTTCGATGTCGTGCAGTTAGGGATGGGTCCAGATGGACACACTGCGTCTCTTTTTCCCCACACTCTGGCCCTGCACGAAGTGGAGCGGCTGGCCGTGGCGAACCATGTCAAGAACAAGGACGCCTGGCGGGTGACGCTGACCTGGCCGCTGATCAATCTCGGTTCGGAAGTCTTCTTCCTCATAGGCGGCGCGGATAAAGCACAGATTCTAAAAGAAGTATTTACGGGCGCGCGCAATCCTGAACGGCTGCCCAGCCAGTTGATTAGGCCTGCGGGCGGTATACTGACGTTGCTTCTGGACCGGTCCGCGGCGGCGCTGCTCCCGGCGCCAGATGCGCAAGGCTGTGGGGTTCTCGAGAGGACGTAATGATTCTGGCAGGCGATGTAGGCGGCACCAAGGTTCACCTGGCGCTGTTTGATTTTATTGATGGCAATCTGAAGCACTCACGCGACAAACAGTTCCCGGCCAAGGACTATCCGGGGCTGGAAGCGATCGTTAAGGAATTCATCGTCTCCGAAAAAGTCACGGCGGCGTGCTTTGGCGTGCCGGGACCGGTGCGGGAGGGGAGGCTGCGGCTCACCAACCTGCCCTGGACGCTGGACAGCCGCGAGCTTTCGCGCAACCTGAAGATTGATTACGTTTTTCTTATCAATGATTTGCAGGCCAACGGGTACGGGATCGCTGAGCTTGGGCCGGACCAGATTTACACCTTGAGCGAGGGCGATGCGCGGCAGGTAGGAAACCGCGCGCTGATCTCAGCGGGAACAGGGCTGGGCGAAGCGTTCCTGGTCTTTGACGGGCGCGATTACGTGCCTTACCCGTCCGAGGGCGGCCACTCGGACTACGCGCCGCGCAACGACGACGAGATCGACCTGCTGCGTTTTCTGCGCCAGAAATACGATGGGCGCATCAGCTTTGAGCGCGTGGTGAGCGGGCAGGGACTGACCAACTGTTACGAGTTTCTGCGCGAGGTGAGGGGCATGGAGGAGCCGGCGTGGCTGGCGGAGCGCATGACCCAGGAAGATCCCAATGCGGCGATCACTGAAGCAGCGTTGAATGCGAAGAGCGCGATCTGCGAGAAGGCGCTGGATATGTTTGTTTCGGCCTATGGCGCAGAGGCCGGCAACCTGGCGCTGAAGATTTTGTCGGTAGGCGGGCTGTACGTGGGCGGCGGCATCGCGCCGCGCATCCTGGAGAAGCTGAAGGACGGAACGTTCATGAAGGCCTTCACCGACAAGGGTCGTCTGAGCCAGTTGCTGGTGAATACGCCGGTGCGCGTCATTTTGGAAAGCCGCACGGCTCTGATCGGCGCGGCGGCGTATGCCGAAGCGCGCGCAGCAGAGCTGAGCGGGATTTCGCCGCGAGCAGGTAGCGTGAAGTTTTAAAAACTCGATGTGAAACGGAGCGCGAGAGGGCCAGCCGCGGAGGCTGGCCCTTCTGTTTTCTACCTGGCCAGATTCCGTTTCAATTGCCGAGCGTGTAGATGACGTTGACGGTGGTATCAACCTCCACAGGCTCTCCGTTAAGCAGATATGGTCTGTACGTCCACTGGGAGACAGACCACATGGCCGATGCGACAAGTGAGGGCCACGGAGCTTCGATTACGCGGAGTTCGTGGATCCTGCCATCCCTGCCAATGATCGCTCCGAGGACGACCTTCCCGGAGACATGTGCATCTTTTGCATCTTGGGGATAGATGGGCTGCACTTTCTTGATCAGGAACCCGATGGCCAGGGAGGGCTGCACTTGCACTTTCTCGATTCGCGGATAGGTCGCCTGAACGCCCGGCGTCAAAGCCGGATCGGACGGAGAAAGGCCTTCAACCGATTCCAGTTTGGCTGTGAGTATCAGGCGTTTGCCTTCGAAAAATAGAACGCTCTTGGGCAGAAAGCGCCCCTGAACCTTCGCGATGGCGTCGAACCCCTCGGTGACGGTCCCGAAGGAATAGCTGACCCGCAAGGCCGGCAGATTCGGGTCGAAGCAGTAAGTCGGAAAGAGACCGAGCGGAACTTCCTGGAGTTGCCCGTGCTGAGGCATCTTGGGAACCACCATGACGCACGGCATCTTCGCAGTCCCGAGTTTCATTTCCTCGCGATCGAGACGATTACTGGTGGAGTCGAGCTCGCTTGCCTCAGGGAGCGGGGAGAGAAAAGCCGATCGCAGCCTGTACTCGAAAAAACTGGGCCCTTCTCCGGTGGAGAGGTAGGCATGCTTGCCGTCCGCGGTATACCAATCGGTGTGCGAGCCACCGGGCCGGGTCCATGTGCTGCGGTAAACCTTCGGCGAAGCCCACCAATACTCAAAGGTTCCCTGCTCGGTTGGCTTGCCCTGGTCGTCATAGAGCTGATACGTCGCCTTGAAGTGCCAGGGTTTGAGCGTCGGATCGTTGAAATCATAAAAGGGCGCGGCGACGGCAAAGATAGCGCGCGGATCTTTAGGCAGATCTTGCGGCGGAGCCTCGGGGCTCCGGGCAAATCCCCCGAGACCTGCCACAAGAAAAAGAGCGAGCACAAGCTGTGAATGCATGGTGCGGACAGGGTAACAGGGAACGTGAAACTGCGCCATCCGGCGAAAGTGGAGTACCCGCGCGAGAGGGGCCAGCCGTAACGGCTGGCCTTTTTATTGCGGCTCTGCAAGCCCTGCGCGCAGATTCTCGCGCGAGCGCGTCCCACTTTGCGGCTATCCTGAGGGCACATGATCTTTGCCCACTCCATCGGCGGCCGGCGTTACACATTTGGCAGCTTGCGCGAACTGCTGGCCAAGGCCACGCCCTTGCGCAGCGGCGATGTGCTTGCGGGCGTGGCGGCAGGCAGCGCGGAAGAGCGCGTGGCGGCGCAGTGCGCGCTGGCTGAGGTTCCCCTCAAGCATTTTTGCGATGAGCAGGTGGTACCTTACGAGACCGACGACGTGACGCGGCTGATCGTCGATACGCAGGATGCCGAAGCCTTCGCGCCGGTGCAGTCGCTGACAGTAGGGGAGTTGCGCAACTGGCTGCTGAGCGACGAGGCGACGCCCGAGCGCATTGCCTCCGTCGCGCCGGGCCTGACGCCGGAGATGGCTGCCGCCGCAAGTAAACTGATGCGCGTGCAGGACCTGATTGCGGCGGGGAGAAAAATGCGCGTGGTCACGCGTTTTCGCACCACGGTGGGGCTGCCGGGGCGTTTGAGCGCGCGACTGCAACCGAACCATCCCGCGGACGCGCCGCTGGGCATCGCGGCATCGATTCTGGATGGGCTGCTGATGGGCTCGGGTGACGCGGTGGTGGGCATCAATCCAGCGGGCGACAACATTGAAACTACGACGGAACTATTGCGCATGATGGATGCCGTGCGCGAGCGCTTTCGCATCCCCATGCAGAGCTGCGTGCTCGCGCACATCACCACGCAGATGGCGGCACTGGAACGCGGCGCGCCGGTCGATCTGTTGTTCCAGTCGATTGCCGGGACCGAGGCGGCGAACCGCAGCTTTGGCGTCTCGCTTTCCCTTCTCGATGAAGCTAACCAAGCCGGGCAGGCGCTGCAACGCGGCGGCGTGTGCGCGGATGGGCAGGTGGGCACGAACGTGATGTATTTCGAAACCGGTCAAGGATCGGCGCTCTCGGCCAACGCACATCATGGTGTCGACCAGCAGACGCTGGAGGCGCGCGCCTACGGTGTGGCGCGACGCTTCAAGCCGATGCTGGTGAATACGGTGGTGGGGTTTATCGGGCCGGAGTATTTGTACGACGGAAAACAGATTGTGCGGGCGGGTCTGGAGGACCATTTTTGCGGAAAGTTGCTGGGGCTGCCCATGGGTTGCGATGTGTGCTACACCAACCACGCCGAAGCCGACCAGGACGATATGGACACACTACTGACTCTGCTGGGCGTGGCGGGCGTGAACTACATCATGGGCGTTCCCGGCGCTGACGACGTGATGCTGCACTACCAGAGCACGAGCTTTCACGATGCGCTCTATGTGCGGCGCGTGCTGGGACTCAAGCCGGCGCCGGAGTTTGAGGCGTGGCTGGCCGGCGAGAATTTTGCGCGGCTGGCCGGCGAAGCTCAGCACCCGGAAAGGTTGCTGAGAGCATGAGCGGCCCGGCGCGACAGCCCACCGAGGCGGTTTCCCATCCGTCTCCCGACGCGAGTCTTGGGCGGGCTGCGCAGTGGCGCGCGTTGACTCCGGCGCGGGTGGGCCTGGGCCGAACCGGAGTCAGCCTGGAAACCGGCGACTTGCTCGATTTCCAGCGCTGCCACGCACAGGCGCGCGACGCAGTGCATGCGCGCCTGGAGAGCGCGGCGCTTGCTGCGGCGCTGGGAAAGTTAACGGGCGGCGCCGTCCTGCGCCTGCATTCGGCGGCTGCGGATCGCGCGACGTATTTGCAGCGGCCAGACCTGGGTCGTGTGCTCGACAAGCCGGGCCGCGCGCTCCTGGCCGAGCAGGCTGCGGGCGAAATGGATTTGGCTTTGGTGATCGTCGACGGACTCTCCGCACTAGCGGTCGAGCGGCACGCGGTTCTATTGCTCGCGGAGTTGTTGCCGCGGCTGCATGGATGGCGGCTGGCGCCGTTGTGCGTGGTGGAGCAGGGGCGCGTGGCCATTGGCGATGAAATTGGCGCGGCGCTGGGCGCGCAGATTGCGGTGGTGCTGATCGGCGAGCGGCCGGGCCTGAGCTCGCCGGACTCGCTGGGCGCCTACGTCACATGGAAGCCGGGGCCAGGACGCACCGACGCCGAGCGTAATTGCATTTCAAATATCCGTCCCGAGGGACTCAGTTATGCGCAGGCTGCGGCGCAACTCGGGTTTATTCTTGCTGAAGCGCGCCGGCTACGGATAACAGGCGTAGCGCTCAAAATTCAGACGCCGCCGCGCGTGGATCAAGCCCCGCGCACAAAGGAGATCGAACCCTGATGCGATGGCTCGGTGGGTGGATTCTTCGCGTGCTCGGCGCGTTTGTGGTCGTGGTGATTGTTTCGTTTGCGATCGACTGGGCCTACTACGTCCTGCGCGGCGCGCCGCAGTCCAGCGTGACAGTGAGTCAATTCATGTCGGTTCCGCTCAAAGGCCAAAAGACGGAGTATGACTTTCTGGGAACCGCAAACGTTGCCTGCGACCTCGCACTGTTTCCTCACGGCGGAGAAACGCCGTGCTGGTACCTGAAGAGCCATTCCAATCGGTGGGAGAACGTAGGCTCGCCGCAATACTGAGCGCGATGCGGGTCGCGCGCCGGCCGACGCGGCAACACCGTAAACATGCGATTGTGATGAGAGTCACGCCTGAAGAATCGAAAATGCGCCTAGGATCGAAGGGTATTTTCCCCCAACGGTCACGTCATGTATAGCCGCACACAAAACGAAAACGGCAGTTACAACTCACGTTGCCTCGACTGCTTTATGACCATCGCTTCCTGCGTAGAGTCGGAGAACGAGCTCGACGTGCGCGAGGCGCATCATATGTGCCCGGAAAAGGCCCTGGCGCAAATGCTGGCGCAGGACCGGGCAGCCGCCGCACACACGGCGCGCAACTGACGCGATTCTGCTCCTTCTTCCCTCACGAAAAAGAGGGTTCCGATCTGTGCCGCGGGCGATGCAAATGCTCACCCGGACAGGAATGAGAGTGCATTGAGATGGCCTCAAGAAAGTGCGCCCGCTCGTAATGAGCGGGCGCAAGAGGAAAACCACAACATGACTAGAAGGTCAGACGACCGCCGACCTGGAGGACGCGCTGGGTGCCTGTGGCCGAGGTGATCTTGCCGAAGTTACCGTTGTTGTTGTTGCCGCCTACCGTTGTTGGCGGGCCGCTTGCAGTGGGATTGGAGAGGTTCACCCAGTTCAACAGGTTGGTAGCCTCGCCGCGTAGCTGGAATACAATTCCGCGCTCAAATTTGATGTCGCGGAAAAGGCCCATGTCGAGCTGTTTGAAACCGGGCCCAAACATGCTGTTGCGGCCTACGTTGCCGTCCGCACCGCCGGGGCCGATGCCGCCAGCCACGCCCACACCGTTGTAAATGTAAGTCGGGGTCGTGGCTGAGTTATTGAACCACGCGGACACCTCGTTCGACCCGGACGCCGGGGTGCAAACGCGGCAGCGATTGTGGCTGAGCACGGGGTTGGGCGCGCTAGGGGCATAATCCGGACGTTGATTGCCGGTGCTGTCATCGCTCCTGTTGGACCCAGTGGTGACCGTGAACACGCCACCGCTGTGCATGTAGATAACCGGCGAGATCGTCCAGCCATTAACCAGGGTGCTGAAGATTTTGTTATCGCCGTGGAAGTAGCTGATGTTCCATGTACCGGACATCGCAGCACTGTTGCGGATGTCGGCATTCATGGGACCTTTTTCCTCTCCGAGTCCGCCGCCAACGGCGCCCAGGGAGTTATTGCTGGCGGTGAATGGAGCGCCGAAGTAGCCGGAGTCCTGTGGTGAGGAAAGTCCGTCTGCGTCCGGCTCAAAGGCATCGAGAGCGTGGCTCCAAACATAGAAGCCGCTGATGTTGAAGCCGTGCGACATCTGTTTTGATGCCGAGATTTGCAGGGCGTGGTAATTGGCATTCAGGTTTGACAGCAGATCGACGATTCCTGCTCCCAGCAGGCCGTTGCCGTTGTTGATGGCGGCCGCGCCTGAGGGACAACCCGTGGAGGGGCAGGGATCGAATTGACGCCGCGCGGCGATGCTGGTTGCCGAGGTGCTTGGCGTACCGAAGGCGGTTGAATACGGCGCGTAGTTGGCGTCAATAAAGTTGGGTAGCTGGTGGGAGAGCGCGCCTACATACGCTGCAGTCAGGGTTACGCGGGCGGGCAACTGCCGCTGCACGGAAAGATTGACCTGGTAAGTGTACTGGTATTTGAAATGCGGCGAGATGGCTTCTGTGGCGCCGCCGGGGCCCTCAATGAATGTGGGCTTGGCCGGAGTATAGGTGTACGGGAAGAGACCGCCACCCGAAGCCGTAGAGGGAAAGTCTCCCGGATAAGAATAGAAGTTGGTGATCGAGTTGAGCGGGCCCTCGCCGGTCTGCGGCCGCAAGGCGAATGGAATGGCATTGCCGGGCTGGTTCCATTCGTTGCCGGCGGGGATGCCGAAGAAGATACCCGCGGCGCCGCGAATGGAGGTCTTGCCGTCACCAAACGGGTCCCACGCGAAGCCGAGGCGCGGCGAAACGTGGTAGTACGCCGTGGGGATGATGCCGCGGCCGATGCCTGCGTCACCCGGGAACAACAAGCCCTTGGGCGCCAGTGGAGCCACAGTGGATTGCTGTCCGGGAACGAAGGATTCCGTACGGTTGTGGGGATCGACCGGAGGCTGATCGATGTCCCACCGGATGCCAAGGTTGGCCGTGAACCGGGGCGTGATGCGGTAGTTATCCTGCACAAACAATGCGTAGTGCCATGTGCTCAGGTGGGTGGTATAGGGCGAGTCCTGCTCAGCCGACGAGGCCTGGCCAGTCACCCAATCGGAAAACACATTGCCGGTTGTGGTAGGGGCTGAGGTAGCAAAACTGATGCTGCCAAAGTTCAGCAGATTGGCATCGAACATGGTCTTGGCCAGAGCCCACTCCCCACCGATAAAGAGGGAGTGCTTGCCCTTCGTCAGGCTGATCATGTCGCGCAGCTCGTAGTTGTCGGAGCCCGTGAATGGACCTGCATTCGTAACGTCCGGAGCAAATCCGCCGGATAGAGAGATATTGGGCAGAGAGATCGGGCCTTGGAGGTAGAAGTTCGAGCCAAACGATGTAAGGCTCTGCGATAACGGGCCGGTCACCGGCGGGTTCGTGCGGCCGCCCGCTGCCCGCGTGAACGTGAGCCAGGTCTGATTGGCAATGGTCGGGCTGAAAGTGTGAACGTCGCTGAGGTTGAAATTGGTGCCATTCGAGGCGACCTGATTGTAGGTCCACGGGACGTTGCCGCCTGGGTTGTTTTTCAGCACGTTCCTCGAAAAGAAGTAGGTTGCTGCCACATGGTCCTTCGTGCCGAGGTTCTGGTCATACTTGCCCAGGTATTCGTTTTCCGTAACCGGGATGGGGATCAGACCCGCATAAGTGCCGCCTCCCGTCGCCGGCTTGATACCGCCCGCGATATTGGGCAGCGGGATGGAAGAGCCGACTGAGTTGGTGACGTTGTCCATGTTGAAAACGGTCGTGTCCAGGGCACTGGTGGGAAGGCAGTTCGGTTTGGCGGTCGCGCAGTTGGGACTCGAATTCACTCCGTCAGCCACCACCGTTTTGCCCGTGTTGGGCATGTAGACGGTGAAGGTATCGGCAGTAAAGTCGCCGAGGCGCTCCGCGGCGGTTGGCGTGATGGCGCCTGTATAGATGTTTGACGTGACCTGGCGCAAGCCTCCATAGCTGAAGAAGAAGAACGCATCGTTCTTCTTGATTGGGCCGCCCACGGTACCGCCAAACTGGTTGCGGTGGTAGGGCGCAACGATGATCTGGCCTGCGGCGTTGTGGGCCGGTTGCCAGCTGTTGGCGTTGAAGTCAGTATTGCGGTTGAACTCGAACAAACTGCCATGCCACTGGTTGGTTCCCGACTTGGTGATGACCGAGACCACACCGGCGGAATATTGGCCGTATTGCGCACCGAATGAACTGGTTTCTACGCGAAATTCTTCCACTGCGTCGGGATTCGGCGCCGGGTTGCCGTAGTTGCGCATCTCGGTGATGTTGTTGCCGCCGTCAAGATAGAAAGCTACGCCTGCGCTGCCGCCGTCGATGGAGCCGTTAATCTGGACATCTTCGATATACAGTCCGGTGGCGGTGGTTGGCGTGCCGGTGGGGTTCGAATAGGAGCTGTTGTTATTGGCCATCACGCCCGGCGTGAGAGAAATCAACGTATAGGTATTGCGGTTGACGAGCGGAAGTCCGATGATCTCTTCCGGCTCGATGGTCCTGCCGAGCACCGGGTCAGAGGTATTGATGGTCGGGGGAGCTGTAGTGACGGTGACCGTCTGAGTCGACGCACCGACGGATAATGAGATTGGAACCGTCAGTTCCTGTTCCACGTCGAGGGCGACATTCTTTTGCACAAAGCGCTCAAAGCTGGGAGCCGTCGCCTCAACGGTGTAGTTGCCAACCGGCAAGTAGTCGATGCGGTATTCGCCAACACCGTTGGAGGACGCAGAACGGGAGAACCCCGTGTCTACGTTGGTAGCTTTGATGGTTGCCGTGGTGACCACCGCGCCACGCGCATCCGTTACTGTACCTACGATGGTTCCAGTAATTTGCTGTCCAAATGCGGCGAATGTTCCGCCGAGAACGAGAACCAGCAGCGCGAGAAACCGCGCGCCAGGACCTGACAACAGGCCTATTGCTCTTTTCCTTGTATCCATACTGCCCTCCTGAAGGTTAACGAGCTGTTTTTGAGGGGACGCTCTTCATAATTCATCGAGAGCGCCCTGCATTTTGCGATCATCCTCGGGTGCAACGAAAGCTTCGACCCAAACACGGAATTCCCCTCTTCATCCTTACAGCTGGACAAAAAGGGCCGTTTTCACTGCCGGCAAGTTGTACCAACTCTGCATAGAGGCTTGGCAAGTGACTCACCGTTTGACCCCGTTTCTGGAAATTTATCTGCCGTTAAATCTTGGTTATAGATGCGCCGCACCGCATTGTGACAAACGTGAGCAACCGGCCAGCGATAGACCCGAGCGCCGAATTGCGTAGGTTCATATCGCTTGCAAAATCATTCGGTCCTGCGTTTGTTCAGCGAACTTGCCTGCGGTTTCAGTGTGGCGGCCGCACAGGCTCAACTTCGTTCTCCCTTTCCTATGCCCCAATCAACCCCCTTCACCAGACAGCCTTCTTGCGTCAGGCGAGCCCGCATAATTCAGGTCGTCTGCTGGCGGAGATCGACAAACGGTGAGGATTCTCGGCGTCCCGTGAGGAACATGCAAGGCTGCTACCGTATGCTACAAATCATTTGCTGTGATGCATATGAGGACTTTGACTGAAAATAAAGATCTTATTGCAATAATCGATGTTCATCAATCCACCCAAGACAGTAACGAAACCAACATGAATTCTCCGTGACAATGCTCGCCAAAGTGAGGTATGCTACGCCCTGTTAGAAGGGCCCTATGGCGCTAGCACTCGAAAACGGCCACGCGACGACACAGTGGATGCCGACCACGGCAGAAGAACGGAAAGTCGTATTGCAGGAGTTGGAGGCAATTCTCTCCAGCTACCATTTCCGGGGTAGCAAGCGCTACCCAGCCCTGCTGGAATACGTGGTAGATGCCGCGCTCGACAACCGCTTGGGCGATTTGAAGGAAAGAACGCTGGGCGTTGAGGTCTTCGGACGCGATCCGGGATACGACACGAATGCCGATCCAGTAGTCCGCGTGAGCGCGGGTGAAGTAAGAAAGCGGATCGCCCAGTACTACCACGAGCATGGTCATGCTTCGCGCGTGCAGATCGACCTTCCGCTTGGTTCTTATGCGCCTGAATTCCTGCTGCGCGCGCCGGACGCCATCCTACCGATTGCAGACCCAGAGCGATTGAAATTCTCAGAGAAGGCTACGCGCTCGCGCCGGTCCCTGATGCGCGATATCCTCTTCGTCCTGGCTGGCGTATTGCTGGCAGGGTGCGGAATTGCCGGATATCTTTACCTTGAGTCCTCATCAAGCGGCGAAGTAGCCATGCTGAAACTCTGGAATCCCCTGTTCAAATCCCCGAGGGCTGTCCTCATCGTTCTCGGAACCACGCACCCCAGCGACACGCAGCCGCCCCCGCAGACCACAACGTTCGCCGAGCACCTCAACAATCCCTATCACCACCTCTCCGTGTGGGTCGCCTTAGCGCTAACGCATGTTACAACCGTCCTCGAGCAGCACAGGAAGGCCTACGATGTGAAGGAGTCGCAGGAAACCACCCTCGAAGACATTCGATCCCGTCCCATCGTCCTTGTGGGTGCGCTCAACAACAACTGGACGCTCCGGCTGACGGCGCCGCTTCGATTTCATTTCAGTGTTACGGCCAACGGGATGCAAAACATTGTGGACGCGGCAAATCCGGGGCCGACGGGCTGGACCGTCCCCAGTGCCCAGCCGTACCCTTCGGTCACCACGGACTACGCCCTCGTGGCGCGCTTTCACGATCCCACCACGGAGTGCCCGGTGATCGTGATCGCCGGAATCGGACCTTATGGAACGGAAGCCGCGGGCGAGTTTGTGCAGTCGCCGCAACACCTCGCGGAGCTTTCGGCGAAATTACCACGCGGATGGGAAAACAAGAATCTTGAGGTGGTGATCAAGACCAACGTGATCGGCGCAAAAGCGGGCCCGCCCGTTCTTGTCACCACTTATACCTGGTAGGCTGCGAAGCTTCCTTCAAGCGAATCGATTCGCTCAGTGAACGGTCACCTACCGGCCTGTTTCAAGGAAAACAAAATCGTTGCCGTCGGGATCGCGGACGAAGAGGATCTTTCCGTCACGGTCGAATTTGACGCCAGCCGCCTTCAATGTATCGGCGGCTTTGCGCGCATCGGGCACGGGAAATAGAACCTCCGGCTGGGCGCCGGAGCTAGCAGGGCGCAGCTCGAGTCGCACATCGGGAGCGCCGGGCGTGGTCAGGCGCACGTTGCCGTTAGTAGCCTGCGCCTCGAAACCAAGATCGACGTAGAACTCCTTTTCCGCCGCGCCCTCTCTCACCGGCAGATCGAGGCCCATCAGCTCCGTGGATACGCGGTTGGCGCCCAGGTGCTGGCCGCGGTCCAGAGTATGCCGCGAGCCTGGCATGTACTGCGTAAACTCGGTCACGCGGCCTTCCGGATCGTTGGTTGAAGAGATCAGGTTGCCGGCTGCCGCCTTGCGTACCGGCGCTGCCTTCAGCCCCGTGGAGTCGTAGAACTTGATCAGAGCGTTCAAATCGCCCGCCTCAAAGCAGACGTGCATCCAGCCCAGCGGCTGCTTGGGATCGGTTCGCGGATAAAGCTCGATGAACTGCCGGTCGTTGACCTTGATGAAGACTTCCGTGGTCTTGCCGGCGTTGGTGATGGCGAAGGACTCCTGGTAGCCGAGCTGGCCCAGGAACGCAATCTCGCGATCGAGGTCGCTAACGCGGAAGGCGATGTGCGCAATGCCGGTGATGCCGGCGTCAGGCGCGGGTGGCTGCGCCAATGCGGCGGTGCAGAGCGCGCATGCGAGCGCGGAAATTGCAATCCAACGATTCTTCATCTGGTCTCCTCAACATGGTGCGATGCGGGATGCAGGCGGCATCGGAAACGCCGTCCGCGGCCTATGTGTATTCCTGGCGAAAGGGGGTGAAGATGTCGAGCACTTCAGAGGCTTCGAGGGCCGCGGCCTCGTGCTCCACGCCGCCGTCGACCACGATGCTGTCGCCGGCGCGCATCTCCCAGCTTTTGCCCTCGGCCTGGAAACGGATATGGCCGCGCACCACATACACCATCTGATGATGGGGATGGCTGTGGCGCGCACCTTTCCAACCTTTCTCAAAGGTGTGACGCACCAACATGAGGTGCGGGTTGTACGCCAGGACCTGCCGCAACATGCCCGGTTCGGGTGTAGTGACCTTGGTAGCATCGGTGGCCGTGTATATGACTGCGGATTCTGGCATAGCTGTTCTCTAATTCAAGCTTACGGCTCCAGGCTGTCAGCTGTCAGCTATTGACTGCTGGCTACTGGCTATTGGCTGTTCTTTCACCGATTCAACCAGCCTCCATCCACCACCAGAATATGACCGTGGATATAGTCGCTCGCCGAGGAAGCAAGAAACACCGCGGCTCCAGCCAGGTCTTCCGGATGGCCCCAGCGGCCCGCGGGAATGCGCTCCAGAATCTGCCGCGCGCGCTCCGGATTCTTGCGCAGCGCCTCGGTGTTGTCAGTGTCCATATAGCCGGGAGCGATGGCGTTCACATTTACGCCTTTTGACGCCCACTCGTTGGCAAATGCCTTTGTCAGTTGGCCAACACCGCCTTTGGCCGCCGCGTAGGCGGGCACCAGGATGCCGCCCTGAAAGGTGAGCAGCGAGGCGATGTTGATGACCTTGCCCGACCCCTGCTTGAGCATGTGCCGGCCCGCGTGTTGCGTGAGCCGGAAGACGCTGGAAAGATTCACGTCAATCACCGCAAGCCAATCCTCTTCGGAGTACTCGGCAGCCGGAGCGCGGCGAATGATGCCTGCGTTGTTGACCAGAATGTCGATGGCGCCGAAATGCTCGACGGTCTCTTCCACGAGGCGCGCGCACACCTCCGGCGAACCAACGTCGCCCACCAGCGCGATGGCTTTCGCGCCGGCGGCCTCCAGCTTATGCTGCGTAGCTTTGGGCGCAGTGCCGGAGCCGTGCACGGCCACGTTGGCGCCGGCTTGCGCCAGACCAACCGCGATGGCCGCACCCAGGCCTCGCGACGAACCGGTTACAAGTGCGGTTTTGCCTTTGAGATTGAATTTGTCGAGTGTTGATTTTTCGTGGGCCAGGGGAATCAGGTCCTTTCCAGTGATGCGGGCTCGTAGCTCTGTCTCTTTGTATTATGTCCGAGCCGTGGGGTGGACCGGATTCAAGAAGCGCGCAAAAAGCCCCCAAAATTGAAAACGCCAGAGGCCGAAGCCTCTGGCGTCTCAATCTTGATCACTCGCAGTACAACCGGTGTTGCGTCCTCCAGCTCCCCCAGTGGCCGCCCTCCAGCTTTCGCTGGCGCTGTATCCTCTGGCTGCGCCGGCACAGAACCTCCGACTTGCGTCGACGGCTTGCACTCCGGCTCGACCGGTGGCCAACCCTCCGGCTCGGATCGGTTTCGTATCTTCGGCTCGACCGGCGGCAAACTTCCGACTTGCGTCGTCCGTTCCGCGCATCCGCTCGACCTTCGGCGACCCTTCAGGCTTGCGCCTGGCGATCCTTCCTCCGGCTAGGCCGACGACCTACCTCCGATTCGCATCGATGCCGTCCTTTGGCTCGGCTGGCGGCTTCATCCGGCTTGCGCCTTCTGCTGCCCCTTCCCCTCGGCTGGCTCCGCCTCCAGTTTGCACCGGCTGCTTCACCCTCCGTCTTCACCGGCCGTGAACCCTTCGGCTTGCGCCTCGTGGCTCCTTCTCCGGCTGAGCCTCTGATGCACTCCTTGTTTCAACCGAACCTTGCATCGACAGCTGAGCCGTCGATGAGTATTCCGTTTCCACCGGCCCTTGCATCTTCCGGAATCAACCCAGTTGAACAACCGTGGGCTTGCGCCCTCACTTGTAACCTCTGGTGCGTCCAGCGATCCCTCTGCGGCTTGCGCCTCAGGTTTCACCCTCTGTCCGGGCTGGCGGCCATCCTCCGGTTCTCACCGGCTGTCCACTCCGTCAACCTTGCTGGCGATCAACTTCCGGCTTGCGCCGGCTGTTTCTTCTTCCAGCCTTCCGGCAACCAACTCCGATGCCCTTTCGAGTCATCAGTTGAATGAGACCTTACGTCCGATCAATCTGTGGAAGCAAGTGCAAAAGTCAAGTTAATTTGTGGATATCACCAGGGTTGGTGCATAGTTGCGTTTATTACGGGCCAACAACAGAATTTGCTGCAAAAATGAGCTGATTTGACCAGAAATCGGCAATCAAAAAAGCCGACTCCAAGGACAAAAAGCCGCTCCGAATCTCCAACAATGAGATTCTTCCTGCGGCAACGGCGGCGTTTTGCAGAAAGAAAACGACATTTGCACAATCTCTGGAACCCGCTCCACAGCTTCACAGCTTCACAGTTTTCTGTGTCGTTGCGCGAACCTTCGCATAAGTCATTGATCTTGATTCTGTTGGGAAGCATCACAGTTTCACAGATTCTGTGAGGTTGAGCGGTTTTTTCTGTAGCCTGCTGATTCTTCGTTGGTTCCGTGCTTCACAGTTTCACAGCCCGTTTTTCGCTCCGGCCAGGGGGGGTGGGGGGAGGGGGGTACCGCGAGTGTGAGTGCGAGTGTGCCCTGTTCGCTGATCGCCCGCATTCACATTCATATTCATACTCATACTCACTCTGACCTCCGAGCTGTTGTTTTCATTGTGCGCCGGGAGGGGGAAATGATGTGCAAGACGGGCGGAGTTTTTGAGGGTTTGCTTTCAATGGGTTCCAGAGGATTTCAAGCGGAGGGGGTTGCGCGGGGGCGCGGCCGGGTTTGCGATGCGGCGAGCTCAGGCCTGCGGCGGGGCGAGATCAGGACTTTGGCGCGTCGCCATCGCCACCGGCATCCGCTTTCTTCCTCTGCGCCTCCTGCCAGGCCTTGTGGTCGTGGCTCTCCACGAACCCGGCGAGATAGGGCGTGATGTCGAAATTCTCCGGCACCTTGTGCAGCACCACTAATTGCTTGAAGTAGACGTTGCACACCGGGCAAAAGAGCTCGTACTCCTTCGAGATCGCATCGGCCATAGTGCCGGTAGTCTAGCAGGCCGGCGGGGTGGGCGGGACCGGTATCTCATTTCGATGCGGCCTCGCGGCCTCATCGTAGAGAATGGTCAGGGAGACGAAGCATACCAATCCTATGAGACAGAATCGCAGAGCCTTTCTTCGCAATTCCGCGTTGGTAAGTGGTGCAGTCACGATGCGCAGCCTGACCGGCAAAGCGCAGGCACTGGCAGCCGCATCAGCCCCGGCAAATCAGACTGCCGAAAACGCCAGCGGCGGCGCTACGATCCGGCAGCAGTTTTTGTCGCCTGAAAAGAAGTATCGGCCGATTGCGCGGTGGTGGTGGCCGGGGAACGATGTGACGGAGGAAGAACTGCGCCGCGAGATCGGCGTGCTGGATAAGGCCGGTTTTGGCGGCGCGGAGATCCAGGCGTTCAATAAAGGATTCGATTTCCCGGCCATGCCGGAAGCGCAACAGAAGCGCGTAAGCGGTTTTGCCACCCCGGCCTTCTTTGAGCACGTGGGTGCGGCCATCGACGAAGCGCGGAAGCACGGATTGTTTATCGATTACACGTTTGGCTCGGGTTGGCCTTTTGGCGGCGG
>Ga0181529_10003388_pt1 | contig 18195 bp, 9 predicted proteins | sample PEATcosm2014_Bin_36_FD_119763 | JGI IMG/M metagenome (GOLD analysis project Ga0181529, IMG submission 119763) | Peatland microbial communities from MTU Mesocosm Facility, Houghton, MI, USA - PEATcosm2014_Bin10_30_metaG | ecosystem: Environmental > Terrestrial > Soil > Wetlands > Peat | place... | reverse complement strand
CGCCGGGGACCCCGGCCTTCGGCAGAGCGGGTGCGTCCTACGGACGCGTCTTTTTTGGCCCGCGTGAACGCGTGCCCTTCCGGTTTGCAAGGAAACAAGAAAAGGCCCGGGGCTGAAGCCCGTTTCTTCGAGGGGGTGGTTCAGGGGCAGGCCCAGGGCTCCCTCCGGAAGGCAACAACTCCCACTCATCGCGATGGAACCGCGATGAATGGGGCACCCAGTAACAGATATTAGACGTGAATTTTTTTGGAGCCGCCGGTGGCGTGGCGTTGGGAGGGGTGGTCGCTGGAGATGAGGCCATCGTGCAGGGTGACGATGCGGTTGGCGTACTCCGCGATGTCGGGCTCGTGGGTGACGATGATGACGGTGTTACCGATGGCGTGCAGGTGATCGAAGAGGGCCATGATCTCGTCGCCGGTTTTGGAGTCGAGGTTCCCGGTGGGCTCGTCGGCGAGGATGATGGAGGGGTGGTTGACCAGGGCGCGGGCGATGGCGACGCGCTGGCGCTGGCCGCCTGAGAGTTCGTTGGGCTTGTGGGTCATGCGCGCGCCGAGGCTGACAGACTCGAGGACGGCCTTGGCGCGGGCGATGCGTTCTGCCGCGGGTGTGCCGTTGTAGATGAGGGGCAGCTCGACGTTGTGCAGGGCGGTGGCGCGGGCGAGGAGGTTGAAGGTCTGAAAGACGAACCCGATCTCTTTGTTGCGGATGCGGGCGAGCTCGTCGTCGTTGAGGGAGGAGACGTCGTGCCCATTGAGCCAGTAGCGGCCCTGGGTGGGGGAGTCGAGGCATCCGATGAGGTTCATGAGGGTGGATTTGCCGGAGCCGGAGGGACCCATGATGGCGACGTACTCGTTGTGGCGGATCCGCAGGTTGATGCCGCGAAGGGCGTTGACCTGCTGGACACCCATCTCGTAGGTCTTCCATAGATTGCTGGTGACGATGACCTCGCCTTCCGTGGGGCCTTGGGCGGCGGTGACAGTGTCGACTTCAGTTGTTTCGGTTTCGAGGGGCATCCGGTTCTCCGGGGTGGTGCGTAGGGATCGTTTCGAATCTAGAGCTATGAGCTTATGAGCTATGAGTTAAGGCAACCAGGGCGATCAGCTATCAGCTTAGACCTTGAATTCGGATTTCGGTTAGGAATTGCTGTTGTCGTCGGTGGTGGTGGCGACGGGGGTGGAGTTATCGCGCTTGACCAGGGTTCCGCTCTTGAGGGCGCGCAGGATCTGGTAGCGGCCGATGACGATCTCGTCAGCGGGAGCGAGGCCGGAGAGGACTTCGATCTCGGTGGCCCCGCTGACTCCGGTGGTGACGGGGACGAAGTTGGCGCGGAGTTTTCCGCCGGTGGAGGTGAGCAGATAAACTCCCTGTACGAGATTGGGCTTGACGGGAGCTCCGGAGGCGTCGGTGGCCGCGGAGACTGTGGCGGGTTTGCCGGCGTGTGCGGCGAGGTCCTTCTCGGTTGCGAGGTCGCGCTGCACGAGGGCCTGGATGGGGATGGTGACGGCGTTGGGGCGCACTGCAGTGGTGATCTTGGCGGTGGTGGAGAGGCCGGGGCGAAGTTCGGCGAGGTCTTCTCCGGGGAGCTGGTCGAGGGTGACGACGACCTTGAAGTCATTGGCCTCCTCCGTTCCGGAGGTGGATTGGGAGGTGGCAATGCCGGTAGAGCGCAGGAGCGCCTGGTCGCCGACCTCCGTGACGTGACCCTTGAATGTTTTTCCGGGCAGGGCATCGACGGTGACATCGGCGACCTGACCGAGCTGCACGTTGACGATGTCGGTCTCGTCAACCTTGACCTCGGCGGTGATGACGGACATATCGGCGAGGGTCATGAGGGTGGATCCCTCAGAGTTCTGTATGCCGACGACGACGGTCTCGCCCTCGCGCACGGGTACGTTGGTGACGAGGCCGTCGAAGGGAGCACGGGAGATGGTTTTGTCGAGGGCGTCGAAGTTGGCCCGCTGGCTGGCCACGGCCTGATCGAGGTGTGCCCGCTGGCTGTCGGTCTGCGCCTTGGCCTGGGCGAGGGCTGCAATTCGCTGATCGAGTGTGGCGGCGGAGACGTCGTAGGCAGCTTTTTTGGCGTCGAAGTCCTGCTTGGCGATGAGCTGGGCGTTGTAGAGGGCCTGGGCGCGGTCGTAGTCGAATTTTTTCTGTTCCAGGTCTGCCTTGGCCTGGGCGATGTTGGCCTGGGCGGTGTTCTCTGCGGCGACGTAGGATGTGATGTCGGTCTTGGAGCTGGCGATGGCTGCCTGCTGGGCGTCGACGGTGGCCTCCGGCTGGACGCTTTCGACGCGCGCCACGACGTCTCCCTTATGAACGTGGTCGCCCTCTTTGACGTAGAGGTGGGTGATGCGGCCGAAGGAGGTGGCGCCGACGTTGACGTAGGTCTTGGGCTTGATCTGGCCGGTTCCGCTAACGGAGGAGACGAGGTCCTGGCGAACGACCTTGCCTGTGGCGACTTTGACGATGCCTGCCTGGCCGTGCAGGATGGTGCCGGCGACGATGCCCGCCAGAGCCAGGACGATGACGACAACAGCGATGATCTTCTTGGTGCTCATTCGATCTTTCTAAACGCACATTCCGACATGCGGGCCGAAGGGCCTGGGATAAGCTGCCGGCAGGAAGTGCGTGCTCGGCAGGCTGTGAGTAGGTACGCGATAGAGGCGGCGTTGGTTCCGTTGCCTCCAGGATGAAACAAGAAGCAATTAACAAACGAGATTGCCGTCAAAGGCAGGACTGCTTTGCTAGCGCTGCCGACGAGCTTTCTCTTTCAGTTGATGATAGCAGGGACTGGGCGGGAGGATGGCTTGTAACAGGGCGGGGGGCGCACTACAATGAGGAGGCGGGTTCCGTACCTGCGCCGCGCGACGGGCCAAGCGGACCGGGGGCGGGGTCGCGAGAAGGAACCATGCAGGGGAAGTTCGCGAGGCAGGAGCATTGCAGGCGATGAGAGCAGCGAGCGGAGTGGTTCTGGGTGCGATGTTGATCTCCCTTGGGGCAGGGTGGGGCAGCGCGCGGGGGCAGCAAACGACGACTGGCGCAGGAGCGGCACAGGCGACGGCGGCGGTTGCAAGCGCGACTCCGTCGAAGACCGTACCGGATGGCGTGATCCAGGTGCCGCCCACCGAAGAGAAGCCGAATCCGTTGAAGCAACGGATTACCGACAAGGACCGGATCAGGCAGCAGAAGTCACTGAAAGAAGAGTTGAAGGGCGTCTACAAGACGTGGCTGGATGAGGATGTGGCGTATATCATCACGGACACCGAGCGGCAGGCGTTCAAGCAACTGAGCAACGATGAGGAGCGCGACGCGTTCATCGAGAACTTCTGGCAGCGGCGCAACCCCAATCCCGATTCCCTGGACAACGAGTATAAGGACGAGATCTACGCGCGAATCGCATACGCGAACGAGCATTTTCCGGCGGGCAAGCCGGGATGGATGACCGACCGCGGGCATATCTACATTGCGTATGGACCGCCGGACGACAAGGACAGCCACCCCAGCGCGGGAACGTATGACAGGCCGATGTCGGAGGGCGGCGGAAGCACCATCGCGTACCCGTTTGAGATATGGCACTACCGGTATCTGGAAGGGATCGGGGACAACATCGATCTGGAGTTTGTGGACACCTGCCAGTGCGGGGACTATCACTACACGATCGACCGGTCTGAGAAGGACGCTTTGAAGAACACACCGAACGCCGGACTGACGTTGTCGGAGGAGCGCGGCGAATCGGACAAGAAGGACCGGACCGCGGGCGGGATTGAGCAACTGGGGTTGCCCCCTGCCCTGGCGTCTCAGGAGCAGGACAAGCAGTTCGACCGGCTGGACCTGGCGGCCAAGATCATGGCTGCGCCGCCGATCAAGTTCCAGGACATGGAAGAGTTTATGGCGGACTCCAAGATTCTGACCGGGCCGCCGTTCCTGTTCGATGTTCGGACGGACTATGTGAAGGTGACTAACGACACGGTGATTGTGCCGATCACTCTCCAGGTCAAGAATTCGGACATCACGTTCGAGACCAAGGACGGGGTGTCCGTGGGGAAGGTGAATGTGCTTGGGCGGATATCCAACATGACGCACAAGATTGTCCCCAATGGGACGTTCGAGTATCCGCTGGAGGTGAGCACGCCGAGCGAGCTTCTGCCGACGAAGCAGAAGGAATCTTCGATTTTCTGGACGGCGCTTCCGCTGAAACCGGGGATGTACAAGATCGACATCGTGATCAAGGACGTGAACAACCCGGACCATATTGGGCGCTGGACGCGTGCCATCAACGTGCCGAAGTATGACGACGACACTCTGGGGCACTCGTCGTTGATACTGGCCGACCAGATGTACCGTGTGCCTTCGAAGGAGATCGGAGCGGGCAATTTTGTGCTTGGGGACACGTTTGTTCGGCCACGGGTGGCGGCCACCGGAGCGGTACCGGCCCCGGCCAAGTTCAACCGGGCGCAGAACCTGAATTTCTGGATGCAGGTGTATAACCTAGGAATCGACGAGAAGAGCAAGCAAAACAATGCAACGATCAGCTATGAGATTATGGACCTGGACACCCATAAGCAGGTGCTGAATACGCAGGAGTCGAGCAAGACGCTGAGTCCGAATGCGGACCAGGTGACGCTGGAGAAGAGCCTTCCCCTGGCCAGCTTGCAGCCGGGGCAGTATCAGGTGAGTATCAAGGTGAACGATGGTGTGACCAAGCAGCAGACCGAGGAATCGGCAAAGTTTTCAGTTGATTGAAGATTAGGGTTTGGCAGTGGGTTGGAATGGAACGGGGTCGAAGCGCGGAAGTCAAAAGAGCGCACGACGGAAGAGACTGAGGACGGATGCGCGGTCATCGGGCGCAACGATTACGCGGATTGCAGAGCGATGATCGGTGCCGGCGCAGGGCGTTCCAAACGGGCCAATTTTAGCGGCCCGCATTTGAGGAGAAGGCCACGACGCACAGGATGATGCGGACTGTGCAACGTAGCTGGATACAACACGGATTTATGCTTGGCGGAATGCTGCTGTGGCTAGCGCCTGGTATGAGTGCCGCGGCCTCGGCTGCGACAGTCTCCGGTGTGGTGCGCGATGCGCAGGGCGTGGCACAGATGGGTGTACTGGTGGAAGCGCTCTCCGCCGACTCGAACCGCGTGGGCATGGCGCTGACGGACATGGCGGGGCGATACCGGATCGCCAACCTCACTGCGGGCAAGTACCGGGTGCGCGCGTCGGCGACGTTATTCATGCCGGCGACACGGAACAATCTACGATTGACCAGCGGGATGCGGGCGACGGTGAACCTTACGCTGAGCATGTTGTCGGAGCCGGTCACTCTACTGCCGGCCGAGCGGCGCAAGCCGGATGAACCAAGCGACGACTGGACATGGACTCTGCGCTCGACTGCGAACCGACCGATCCTGCGCTTGCTGGGCGATGGAAGCGTGGTCCTGGTGTCACAGGACACGAGGGAAGCATCACGCAGAGCGCCGATGGAAGCGCGCGCATCCGTAAAGAGCGGCGACGGCGGGTTTGGCGGTGGTGGAGTACACAGCGTGATTGCGCTGGACCATGCTGGGAGCGATGGTTCAGATACTGTGCTGCGGACCGAGGTGGCCACGGGCGGTACAGCCAGCGGTAGCGTTCCGTCTGGCGAAGTAGATGCGGGATATGAACGCAGTGGAGCGCTGGGCGGTGGATCGCGGATGGTGGCGAGCTATGCTTCGCATCCTGAGATGATGAGTTCCGGCGGCGTCATGGGCATGAAAGCGATGCGCATGGCAAGCGCGGAGAAGATGCACTTGGGCGATGCCGTGGACGTGGAGGCTGGAGGCACTGTGTACGCCATCCATACCACGGGGACCGCACTGACCGCGCAGCCGTTTTTGAACGTGACAGTGCATCCCGGCGAGGTGTGGGCGGTGCGCTATAAGCTGGCGACCTCGCGCGAGATGCAGGGTTTCGATGGACTGGATTCGATTGCGGCGGAACTGCCGGTGGCTGCGGTGTGCGGCGCACGGATGTGCACCGAGAGCGGCAACCACCAGGAGATTGCGGTGAGCCGGAAGGCAGGCGGCGGAGAGTTGGAGGCAGCGGTATACCGCGATGCGATCGGACGTTCAGCGATTGCAGGTACAGGGGTCGCGGGCACTGGAGCGATGAGCGCGGCGGAGTTGGCTGAGAGCGGAGCCATGGTGGATACGGCGACAGGCAGCTTCCGGCTACTGGGAGGGGGAGGCACAACGCGCGGTGTGCGGGTTACGCTGTCGGAGCCGCTGACTCGGAGTTTGTGGGCAGCGTTGGAATACGAGAGTGGCGCGGCATTGGCGGAACAGAATACGAATGCACAGGGACTGGCGGAGGTTGCGGCGGGGTTACATGCGGAGTCTGCGCAGGCGGCGACAGTGACGGTGAAGGGGCGGGTATTATTCACGGGGACGAAACTGCGCGCGGCGTACCGCTGGCAACCGGAACAGATGGTAACGGCGGTTGGGCCGTACGAGGCGAATAGCAACCAAGCGTATCTCAGCTTTTATGTGGGGCAGGAGTTGCGTTGGGGAGACCGATTGCCGCCGGGGCTGGAAGCTACGATCGATGTGACCAACCTGCTGGCCGAGGGCTATCAGCCAATTTTGTCGGCGGATGGACAGACGTTGTTTCTGGCGCAGTCTCCACGGACGATCCAGGGCGGGCTGTCGTTCAGGTTTTGAGCGGTCGAAAACTTAACACCGATCTTCACCGAAGACACCGATAAGACCGATCAAAGTTTTCTCCCTTTCAGACTGAGTCTTCTATACTCCAGGCTGCGTCTGCCTTAGAGCAGAGTGATACGTATTTCAACATATCTTCCCGTATCTCCAAATCTCTCCAATGTGTATGATTCTTTCCATCTTTACGATCCCCGGTGCGGCGTTCACGGGCCAGGCCCAAGTACGATGCAGCGAGTCTATGAGGTTGACCTCTCCATGATGAAACGAAGCGTAATTTCCCAAGCCCTGGTCCTCGGCCTTTGCTGCGTACCCATGGCGATGCCGGCCCAGACAGCACAGAATGAACCGGTGACGCTGACCGATAAGCCGACGATGGTGACGCTGTCGAATGGCATTGTCAGCGTGACGTTCTGGAAGAAGGGTGCGCAGTTTGCGCCGGGCACGGCGCCGCAGCCGATGCCGCCGCCGGCAGTTGCGCCTGTTGCCGCACCAGCGCCGATTGCTCCCATGGCGGGGCCAGGCGGCAATGCGCCGGGCAGTAATGCACCGCGCGCGCGACCCATGGGACCCACGGGGCCACGCAACGGGGAGGGTGCGTCGATCCTATATACGGTGAATGGCAAGTCGACGGAGTTCTCCGACCAGAGGCGCGCGATCTACTTCGATTCGGGCGGCGACCGCATCTATCCGGTGTCGGACGGCGATATGCAGATAGTGAGCAACACGCCCGAGCAGGCTGAGATTATGTGGCCGGGCGCGCCGCAGACGGGGTTCGAGTTTGCGACGGAATTTCACGTCATCATGCGTCGCGGCATCAGCGGCTTCTACATGTATGCGGTGTACAAACATCCGGCCAATCTGCCGGAGGCCAATGTGGGCGAGACGCGCTTTGTGCTGTATGGGCCGAACGGCCAGGCGCTGTTCGACCACCATATTGTGGACGACATCCGCCAGGGCGATCCCCCGCAGGGTCGGTTTGTGCGCCAGGTGCAGGACACGACGTGGCAGTGGGCGGACGGAACGATCTATACCAAGTACAACTATTCGGCGTTCATGGCGGACCACCATGTGCATGGCATGGTGGGTCATGGAATGGGCGAGTGGATGATTACGCCGAGCAATGAGTATATTGGCGGCGGACCATATAAACAGGACCTGATGGTGCATTCCGGCAACACACTGCTGAGCATGTTTGTGGGTGGACATTTTGGCGCGAACGGAATTCGCGTGGCACCGGGCGAGACGTGGGACAAGGTGTTTGGGCCAGTGTTTCTGTACTACAACCACTCGGATGTGAGCGACCCGCAACAGAACGTGGCGGCGCTGTGGGCGGACGCCAAGAAGCAGGCCGCCGCGCAGATGGAGCAATGGCCGTATGGCTTTGTGAAGCGTGACGACTATCCGCTGGCACGCGGCACGGTGAGCGGACAGATCAAGCTGACCGACGGCACCACCACCAAGGGCGCGTGGGCAATGCTGGTGCCACCGGATGAGGATTGGCAGGCCAACATCAAGGGCTACGACTTCTGGTCGCCGGTGGACGCGACGGGGCATTTCAAGATCGACAAGGTGCGGCCGGGAACGTACGCGCTGGTAGTGTGCGGGGCCGACCAGTTCGAGCCGTTCCGGCAGGAGAATGTGGTGGTGGGCTCGTCGGCGGTCAACCTGGGGACGATTGCGTGGAAGCCGGTGACGCATGGGACGTATCTGTGGCAGATAGGCTATGCGGACCGGTCGAGCGCGGAGTTCAAGCATGGCGACGATGCACGGCACTGGGAGAACTTTGCCTACTACATCAACGATTTTCCCAATGACGTGGATTACACGATCGGCAAGAGCGACTATGCGAAGGACTGGAACTACTCTCAGTGGACGCGGTACAACAAGGTGCCTTACTGGACGATCCACTTCAATCTTCCCAAGGCTCTGACTGGGAAGGCGACACTGACACTGGGCGTGGCGGCTTCATCCGGCGGCTTGCTGCAGGTGCTGGTGAATGGACAACAGGCGGGCAGTGTGACGACGGCGCACACCGGAATGGCGCCGTATCGCTCAGGAAACCAGGACAGCTCATATCACACCTACCTGGTGACGTTCGACGCATCGATGCTGAAGGCTGGAGTGAACGAGATTCGGCTTGCGCCGGACAAGAGTGAGCCTTTCCCGCCGGGTAAGGACGCGCTGTTTACCGCGGTACCTGCGTCGATTATGTATGACGCGGTGCGTTTTGAGGTGGATTCACCGGATGCGAAGGCACTGATGAAGCGTGTTCCTCCGCCGGCGTTGACGGCGCCGTACAATCCAGGACCGCATCCGACGCCAGGGCTGAAGGTGGCGATGGTTCCGGCGCAGTAGGGGAAGGGAAGATGTTTGACATTGCCTCAGGTGCGAAAGAGGATGCTAAAAAAGTCGATGTATCGTAGAAAAGCAGACCTCAGAGGTTAAAGCCAGATTCATTCTGCGGCGTTTATGGCACGGCTGAAGCCGTGCCCTTAAGCAAGGCACATACACAGGCAAAGCGAGGCAAGTAGGCGAGCAGACAGACAAATACGAGGATTCTGGCTGCTCCAGAATGACGAATTCGGAAGTGGCGATCTACAGGTTTAGTTCTCGAATTCGGTTTCGGGTGTGGGGAGGACGTCGTCGGGACGCGCGATCCAGACGTAGAGGGTGGGCAGCAGGATGACGCTGATGAGCAGTGCGCCGATGAGTCCGCCGACGATGACGATGGCGAAGGGACGTTGCGAGTCGGAGCCGATGCCGTGCGATGTAGCGGCGGGAAGAAGACCGAGGGTAGCGACCAGCATGGTCATCATGATGGGACGCAAGCGAAGGACCGCGCCCTCAATGGCGGCCTCTTCGATGGTGTGTCCGCGCACGCGCATCTGGTTGATGTACTCCAACATGATGACACCGACTTCTACGGCGACACCGAAGAGGGCGAGGAAGCCTACGCCGGAGGAGACGCTGAAGTGGGTCCCGGTGAGGAGCAGCGCGGTGAGGCCGCCGACTGGAGCCATGGAGACAGTAACGAGGATGAGCAGTGCCCACTTACCGGAGTGGAACATCATATAGAGCAGGACGAATATGACGATGAGCGTGATGGGGAGCACGATCATGAGGCGGCGGGAGGAGCGCTGCTGGCTGGCATACTCTCCGGCCCAATCGATCTTGTAGCCGGTGGGCAGACTGACCTGCGCGTTGACCTTGCGGATGGCCTCTTCAACGGTGGAGCCGAGGTCGCGACCGCGCACGCTGTATTTGATGGCGACGTAGCGCTGGCCGGCCTCTCGGTAGACCTCCTCTGCGCCGTCCTCGGTTTTGACCGTGGTGAGTTGGGCGAGTGAGACGCGCTCGCCGGAGGGCGCGAGCAGGCGTATTTTATCGATGGCCTCCTGGGTGTCGCGGAATTGCGGCAGGTAGCGCAGGACGACATCGTAGCGTGCTTCGCCCTGTAGAACCTGGGTGACGGCATTGCCGCCGACGGCGGTCTGGATGGCGTCCTGCACGTCTGCGACGTTGATGCCGTAGCGAGCAGCGGCGGCGCGATTGACGGTGTAGTTGAGGTTGGGCTGGCCGATGACGCGGAAGAGGCCGAGGTCTTCGACGCCCTTAATTTGACTCATGATGGAGACGATCTGGTCTCCCTTGGCTTCGAGTGTGCGCAGGTCGTCGCCGTATATCTTTACGGCGAGCTCGCCCTTAACGCCGCTGACTGCTTCTTCGACGTTGTCGGAGATGGGCTGGGAGAAGTTCCAGCCGACACCGGGCATCTGGGTCAGTTCACGATCCATGGCGGCGATGAGTTCGTCTTTGTTCTGCCGGAAGATGGGACGCCACTGATTTTTGGGCTTGAGATCGACGAAGTACTCCGTGTTGAAGAAGCCAGTGGTGTCGGTGCCATCGTCCGGCCGCCCGGTCTGGCTGACGACTTTGGTGACCTCGGGGAAAGAGTTGAGACGGATGCGCGCCTCGTTCATAACTCGCAGGCTCTCGGTAGGGCCGGTGGAGGGGGCAAGGGTCCCGCGCACCCAGATGGAGCCTTCGTCGAGGTGGGGCAGGAACTCGGATCCGATGGCGTCGCTGAATATGAGGAAGGCGGCGAATGCCATGGCCAGCCCAGCCAGCCCGACGGTGATGAAACGGTGCTCAATGGCCCACTTAACGGATGTGCGGTAGTGACTGGTGAGCCAGGTCATCACAGGGTTCTCCCACTCGCTGGCTCCTTTTTCAAAGAAGAAGCTTGCGAGAACGGGAGCAATCAGCATGGAGAAGACCAGGCCGCCAATTAGCGCGAAGCTGACCATCCAGGCCATGGGCTTGAAGAGACGGCCTTCGACGGCCTGCAGGGTGAAGATGGGAAGGTAGGCTGCGATGATCATGCCGCGCGCATAGAAGACGGGACGCTGCACCTCGTGGGCGGCCTCGCGGATCAATTGAGTGGGGGTGAGTGTCTCTTCGCGCCTGTGATTGAGATGGCGGACGATGTTTTCGATCATGACGACGGAGCCATCGACCACCATGCCGAAGTCGAGCGCGCCCAGAGAGAGCAGGTTGGCGGGGATTCCACGCAGATCCAGGCAGATGGCAGCAAAGAGCAGGGCAAATGGCATGGTGAGGGCCACGATGATGGCGCCGCGCACATTGCCAAGGAAGAGAAAGAGAATGATGACGACCAGGAAGATGCCTTCGCTGAGGTTGTGCAGCACCGTGTGGGTGGTGTAGTGGAGCAGGTCACTGCGGTCGAGGAATGGAACGATCTTGACGCCGGGGGGAAGGACGCCGGGGTGCTGGGTGTCTCCATTCAGCTCGGCGACTTTTTGGTGGATGGCCTCGAGGGTGGAGTCGGAGTTGTCGCCCTTGTGCAGAAGAACGATGCCCTCGACCACATCGTCGTTGTCGATGAGCTTACCGTCCTGCTTGTCGATGGAGATGGGTCTACCATGGCTGTCCTGATGCTCGACACAGGGATCGGTGGGGCCGGAGGTGGGGTCTGATTCGGTAATGGGGGTTGCGCCGACGCGGCATGTTTTGCCGATCTGGCCGAGGCGTATCTTGGGGCCTTGCGCAACCGTTGCGATGTCTTTGACTCGCAGAGCGGTACCGTTCTGGGTTTTGAGGACGGTCTGTTCGATGTCGCGTACGCTGGTGAAGAGGCCGACCTCGCGGACGTTGATCTGCTGCTCTCCCTGCTCGATGAAGTTGCCGCCGGCGTTGACGTTGTTGTTGGCTATCTGCTGCTCGACCTGGCCGATGGAGAGGCCGTAGGCGATGAGCTTATCGGGATCGACGCGAATCTGGTACTCGCGGGTGATGCCGCCGAAGCTGGAGACGTCGACCACACCGGGGACGGACTTGAACTCTTTTTCCAGCTTCCAGTCCTCCAGCGACTTGAGATCCATGCTGTCGTAAGCGGGATTGGAGGAGCGCAGAGTGTACCAGTAGATCTGGCCGACGGGACTCCAGTCTGTACCCATCTGCGGCTGCAAGCCGGCGGGCAGGGTGACCTGGCCGAGGCGCTGATAGGCCTCCTGACGATTGTCCTTGTCTGTGGAGTCGTCGTCGAAGATGAGCATGATGCTGGAGAGGCCGGCGAGCGAGGTGGAGCGCAGATGCTGCAGGTGGGGGATGCCTGCCATCTGGATTTCGATGGGAACGGTGACCTGCTGTTCGACCTCCTCGGCGGCGCGTCCGGGCCACTGAGTGATGATCTGGACGTAGTTATTGGCGACGTCGGGATAGGCCTCGACGGGAAGATTGTGGAAGGAGATGATGCCCCAGGCGAAGAGCAGGATCGCCGCTCCAACCATGAGCCAACGATTGTTGAGGGCGAAATCGATGAGGCCGCGGATCATCTAGGGGGTCACCGCATTCTGCAGGGTGAGCGCGTTGGAGACGACCTGCTGGCCGATATTGATTCCGGAGTTGACCGCTTGCATTCCGTTGGGGAGCATCTCTCCGGCCTCGACAGCGACGCGGCGGAAGTTGCCGGAAGCGGGCGACGAAGAAGCAGCGCCCGCGGCTGGAGGAGCACCGGTGGCAGGAATGTAGACCCAGTCGCGGTCGTGCAGATGGAGGATTGCGGTGGCTGGGACGCTGGCATGGGTCTGGGTTGCCTTGCCGAAGAAGGTTGCGGTGGCGAACATACCGACGCGCAGCAGGGTGCCTGGATTGGCCACCTCGATGCGAACCTTGGCGGTGTGCAGGGAGGGGTCGAGCAGGGCACCGATGTCGCTGATGACGCCGGGCAGCACCTTGCCGGGATAGGCGGCGAGGCGAATCTCCGCCTTCTGTCCGAGATGGACCTGGGCGAGATCGTTCTCGTAGACATCGCAGACGACCCAAACGCGGGAGAGATCGGCGATGGTGAATGCAGTGGCGGAGCCGGACTAGTTTACGCCCGCGGCGGCGGCGTCGGTAACATTCTGGGCGACGATGATTCCACTGGCGGGCGAGGTGACCTTGACCGTCTCGGTGGGGTGGTCCTTGTCTACGCCCAGGACATGAAGTTGCTGTTCGGCGGCAGTGACCGCGGACCTGGCGTCGTCCTCGGCGTTCTGCGCTATCTCAAGCTGGCTGGTGGGGATGGCACCCTTGTCGTGCAGCAGCTTGGCGCGATCGAGCTGCATCTGGGTGAGGCGCTCGTCGTTGACGGCTTTGAGATAGGCGCTGAAGGCGGAGGAGACGTCGGTGCTCTGCACCTCCATGAGGAGCTGACCCTTCTTGACGGAATCACCCAGGCGGGCGTGGATGGCGACGACCCGGCCGGAGGCGATGGAGATGACGGGGATGGTGCGGGAGACGTCTGGATTGACGGTGCCGGTGACGTTCAGCGTGGTGGGCGCCTCGTAGCTGGCCGCGGCGACCAGGGGAAAGGCTGCGGGGTTGAGTACCTGCACCAGCGCGGGGTCTGCGTCGGGCTGCACGGTGACTGCGGAAGGGCTCTCTTTACTGGGGTCGGGGGGGGTGCGGTTGCACGCCGTCACGGCAACGAGCGCAAGACAAGCCAACGCGCCCGCACATTTTGCTGCACTGCCTGAACTCATCGGTTAACCTTAGTTCTTCCGTGAACCTATCCTTCTACATTGACGCAGATTGAGTTGGAATGTTGCGTTGCGGAATGGCTCGCCCAGCCAGTCGTCCTCTTAGAGAGTACGACAAAACCGGCCATTTTGACTCTGGCATGGGCCAGCGCTGGGGGGGTGGGACGCAGATGGGTACGGGGTTTGGCAGACGGTGGAGAGGGCCAGGGTGAGAGGTAAAGTACGCAACCCGTCTTTGCTGCGGGTTACTCTATATCCACACACATGGCATTTACCACCATTCTGGGCAACCGGCGTTACGTTTTTGCGGATCTGCGCGAGCTGCTGGCCAAAGCAACTCCCATGCGCAGCGGCGACGCACTTGCAAGTCTGGCGGCTGGATCTGCCGAGGAATGCGTGGCAGCGCAATTTGTGCTTGCCGATCTGCCGCTTGCGCATTTTTTGTCGGAGCAGGTGGTCCCTTACGAGGACGACGAAGTGACGCGGCTGATTGTGGACACCCATGACACCGAGGCATTTGCGGCCATACGATCGCTCACAGTCGGCGAGCTACGCGACTGGCTTCTATCGGACGAAGCTACCGGCGAGATGCTGACAGCGCTGGCACCAGGGTTGACGCCGGAGATGTCGGCTGCCGTCAGCAAACTGATGCGGGTGCAGGACCTGATTGTGGCGGCTGCAAAGATACGCGTCGTCACACGATTCCGCAGCACGGTGGGACTAGCCGGAAGACTCAGCGCGCGCCTACAGCCCAACCATCCTACCGACGATATGGCAGGCATAGCGGCTTCCATGCTGGATGGCCTGTTGCTGGGTTCAGGTGACGCTGTGGTCGGGATCAACCCGGCGGGCGACAGCGTGGAGACGACAACGCGGTTGCTGCGACTGATCGATGCAGTGCGGCAGCGGTTCCATATCCCCATGCAGAGCTGTGTGCTGGCGCACATCACCACACAACTGAAAGCACTGGAACATGGCGCGCCCGTGGACCTGATCTTCCAGTCCATTGCCGGTACAGAGGCTGCTAACCGCAGTTTTGGCGTAAACCTGGCGCTGCTCGACGAGGTCCATCAAGCCGGACAATCGCTGCAACGTGGAGCGGAGTGCGCCGATGGAAGCGTCGGCGACAATGTGATGTACTTTGAAACCGGCCAGGGATCGGCACTCTCCGCCAATTCCCACCATGGGGTGGACCAGCAGACTCTGGAGGCGCGCGCGTATGCGGTGGCCCGCCGCTACAGGCCCATGCTGGTGAATACCGTGGTGGGCTTCATCGGCCCAGAGTATCTATACGACGGCAAGCAGATAACCCGCGCCGGTTTGGAAGACCACTTTTGCGGTAAGCTGCTGGGACTTCCCATGGGTTGCGACGTTTGCTACACGAACCACGCCGAGGCCGATCAGGATGACATGGATGCGCTGCTGACACTGCTGGGTGTGGCTGGGGTGAATTACATTATGGGCGTGCCGGGCGCGGACGATGTAATGCTGAACTACCAGAGCACGAGCTTCCATGATGCGCTGTATCTGCGCCGGGTGCTGGGGCTGCGGCCAGCTCCGGAGTTTGAGAGGTGGCTGGCAGGCGACAACTTCCACCGTTTGGCACTGGAAACCAGCCATCCGGAGAGGCTGCTGACGGCATGAGTGAGATGCTGCATCCAGCGACGGAGCTTGCTGCGCGCATGCGCGCACTGACTCCTGCGCGCGTGGCTTTGGGACGCACCGGAGTGAGTCTCCAGACACGCGATATGCTGGAATTTCAACGCGCTCATGCGGAAGCCCGGGACGCGGTACACGTTCCGTTGAACGGCGCAGCACTGGCGGCGGAGCTATCTGCAATCACAAGCGGACCAGTATTGCGATTGCGCTCCGCCGCAGCAGACCGTACCACCTATCTACAGCGTCCAGACCTGGGTCGAAGACTGAACGAGGCAGGCCGTGCCGAGTTGTCGCCTGGTCCCTGGGACCTTGTGTTGATCGTGGCGGACGGCCTGTCTGCGATTGCCGTCGAACGGCATGTGCCGGCCCTGCTACAGCAACTGCTTCCGCAGGTGGAAGGCTGGCGCATAGCCCCACTGGTGGTGGTGGAGCAGGGAAGGGTGGCCATTGGAGACGAGATCGGCTGGGCGCTCGGCGCGCAACTGTCGGTGGTGTTGATCGGAGAGCGACCGGGACTTAGTTCACCCGACTCACTGGGTGCTTATATCACCTGGGAGCCGCGAATTGGGCGCAGCGATGCCGAGCGCAACTGTATATCGAACATTCGCACCGAGGGTTTGAGTTATGCGACGGCCGCCGAACAGTTGAATTTGTACATGATGGAAGCTCGCAGGCATCGTCAAACCGGCATTGCGTTGAAGGATGATTCACGGTTGCTGAAGGAGGGCAGCTAGTGAATCGTCTGCCGAGAGGCGGCGGGGGTCGAATTGCAACGATGCACGCTGTCAAGGCGGCTGATTGCTTCTCATTGATACGGGTACGTATACTCCTCCGCGAATGAATATTTGCAATTCGGAGTCGACGCCATGAAGGCTGCCTTTAAGGTTTCTCTCTTTCCTCTCCTGTTCCCACTGTTGAGTGCAATGTCACTGGCTCAGGCGCAGCGTCCTTGGCAGGAGATCGTGGACCCGTCGATCAGCGAGGCAGCGGCGAACTTCAAATCTCCTCCGCATGAGTATGGAGCGATCCTGCCGTTTGCAAGCTGGAACGGAGCAGACCCGGCTGTGGTGCGGGCGAACATAGTGCGCGACTTCGACCGGCTGGCAGCCAATGGCATGTTCATTGTGAACCTGTCGCCGGGGCGGCGCGCACCGGGCGAACCGGCGTACCTTTCGCCGGGGCACATGGACCAGGTGAAGTTCACCGTCGCGGAGGCGGCCAAGCGCAACATGCGCCTGTGGTTCCAGGATGAGTCGGATTATCCCAGCGGTTTTGCCGGAGGCTACGTCAGCGAGCGCTATCCGCAGCTCGGGATGCAGGCGCTGGTGGCGGACATTTCGGTGCGTGTGGTGACTGGGCAGATCCTACAGATGCCGCTGCCTCCGGACACGCTGGCGGTCTGGGCGGTGGAAAACAACGGGAGGGTGGTCCCGATCCCGGTTCCGGCGGACCTGCAGTTGAAGTACCAGGCGCCAATCAGTAGTCAGGTGAAGATCATGCGGCACGTGTATCTCAGTTCAAACACACGCAACTTCAATCGCGCCGACGGCACGCGGGCGAAGGATTCACTCTACTCGCTGATCGACTACCTTGATCCCAAGGCCACCGACGCGTTCCTGCATATAACGCATGACACCTACTATGGCGCGGTGGGCGACCAGTTCGGCAAGACCGTTTTGGGCTTCTTCGGCGATGAGCCGGAGTATCAAAATATTCCCTGGAGCCCTACGCTGCCCGACCAGTTCAAGGCGCAAAAAGGCTACGACGTGATGCCGTATATGCCGCAGTGGTTCAACTCCGATACGACAGAACAAGCGCGGCGCAGCAGCGCGGATTACACCGATGTGTGGAGCGGCATCTTCCGCAGTTCCTTCTTCGGCGAACAGGCCAACTGGGCGAAGGCGCACAACGTGGAGTACCTGGTCCATATCGGCCACGAAGAGACGATGCTCGCGGTGGCGCACCAGGCCGCCGACTTCTTCCGCGGCTACCGCTATGTGCAGGTTCCGGGGATCGACAACCTCAGCAAGCTGGTGCCCAGCGCGGTACACCAGGCGGACGGTACGTGGACGGTGAATAACAACTTTCCTAAGCTGGCGAGTTCGGCGGCGCATCTGTTCGGCAGGCCGCAGGTGTGGTCGGAAGAGGGAGGCGGAACGGGGGTCGACGGCAAGTTCCAGATCAACTATCAACTGGTACGCGGGATCAACGCGCTACAGATCAGGGCTCCGGGACTGCGCGGCGGTGGCGGCGACGGGGCAGAAGGTCAGTCATCGGGGTTCGTTCCTCCCGATTCGCCGCAGATAGCGTGGTATACCAACCGCGCAGGTTATCTGATGGCCATTGGGCGACCGGCGGCGCAGGTGGGTCTCTACCATCCCGTCAACACAATCTGGCTGGGCGGCCAGGACGCTACGGACGCCGACCACAGTACGACCAAGCTGGGCTGGCAGTTGTTTGAGCACCAGGTGGATTGGGACTACTTCGACGAGCAATCACTTAGCTCGGTGGCGACATTGGAGGATGGCGGTTTCAAGAACCTGAGCGGGCAGACATACAAGGCAATCGTGTTTCCGTCCATGACAGTGATCACGCGCACGGGCCTGGAGCGCTTGCAGGCGTTTGTGAAGGCGGGCGGCAAGGTGATCTTCGTCGGCAAGACGCCGAGCCTCATCCTGGACAAGACATATCTGGATATGAAGGAGAAGCCGGACCTGAGCTTCGCCACGCTGATTGAGCCGTCGGGCGACATAACTCCTGCGGTGATCGCGGCGCTTCCCAAGCCGGATGTAAAACTG
>Ga0181529_10003387_pt1 | contig 18197 bp, 16 predicted proteins | sample PEATcosm2014_Bin_36_FD_119763 | JGI IMG/M metagenome (GOLD analysis project Ga0181529, IMG submission 119763) | Peatland microbial communities from MTU Mesocosm Facility, Houghton, MI, USA - PEATcosm2014_Bin10_30_metaG | ecosystem: Environmental > Terrestrial > Soil > Wetlands > Peat | place... | reverse complement strand
CCAGCCTTGGGAAAGCGGGATGTTGCAGGCATCGTGTCCTCCTCGTGCCGCACGTGCAAGAAATCCTCTTCAACGATTTTTCACATATGCGTACAACTTGTATTGTGTTCTTGATCCTTGCATGATTCCCCAGAGCTGTCAATTGATCTTTCATCGTTCAAGACAGAATGATTCTAGCCCATAAACATTGGGCAAGGAATTTTGTGGCTTGACAGATTGGTAAATGAGCTCAAATATCGAGACATCATAAAATGACAACATATACGTACAGGAGGAAGCGCATGAAGAAGTCGACACTAGCCCTTTCCCTTTTGTTGGCATTTTCAGTGCTATTCACCTTCATCGGTTGCGCCTCGACCAAGACCCCGAGCTCATCGAGTCGTGGAGGGGCCCCGGCTGCGGCTCCGGCTGCGATCGATGATCCGCTCAACGATTATTCGAGGATGTTCTCCCACAGCCCCGATATGGACTTCGACATCAAGAATCCTTCCGCGTGGCAAAACGGGGACGCGTCGAGGATCTGGCCGAGCACCGGCGACCCCCAGAACATCGTCTACAAGGTGAAAAACGTCTCAAGCTTCGCCTTTGTCGTCGGCTACTACACCTGGAAGCACCAGGACAACCCGGCGATGCACGGTTTCAAGGCCTATGTCTCGGCCGACGGCCAAGCCTGGACAGAGCTCGAGTCCGTTTCGGAGGCCTCGGACAACGGCTGCTGGCTCTTCACGACCTGGAAGCCGAAGGCGACGATCCCGTCCGGAAGCAATTACGTCAAATTCGAGTTCTTCGACAAGGACCTGCACTGGTCCTCCGAGGTCTCGGAGATCCATGTCTACGGCCGATAGGGCCGAGTGAAAGTCGATAGAGGAGGTAGCTACATGAAGAATGCGGTGAGGATTTTGGGGGCTCTTGCCGTGGCGCTGTCCCTGTTCGCGTGCGCGAACGCGAGCAGCGGCACTACGACGGCCACGACTACGAACGTCGGCAAGGTGATCAAGGGGAACCTCTACATCGACAATGTCCGCTTCCTCGACTCCAGCGGCAACGTTCTGGGCACCTTCGATTCCTTCGAGAATTTCTCCAGCTCCAACATCCTCTGCGGGGGGAGCGCCGTCGACGTCTGGGAGGACCTGAAGACCGAGGCTTCCGCCTGGGGCGGGCAGACCGTCGTCCTCGCCTCGTCCACCCTCCATGCCACGGACGGAACCCACAGCCTCCTCATCCCGGTAGACATGACCATCAGCTCCACGGACGCGGACAACTTCCAGTGGATCGGGATCAACTGGGCTACCTCTACCTCGACCGGCGTCCTCCTTCCCGACGCCCTCTCCGCCGCCTTCGCCGGCACCGCCAAGATCGAGTTCGACTACTACTGGGCGCCGGACTCCTCTTCCACGGTGAGCTCCAGCTCGGACCTCAAGATCGACGGCACCTTGGAGTGGAACAACGCGGCATGGACGGTTGCGAGCACCACGAACTCGAAGGGCTCGAGCGCCAACCTGAGCTCGAACTCCGCTGGCACGGGCACCATCGCGCTCGACACTGCCGTGGGCGCTGGAGCGACCCAGTCCTACGAAATCGGTCTCGCCGCCCACTACGACGGCAGTCTCGATTAAGGAAGGCGGAGACATGGAAATGCGCCTGCGACGAATCGGCGCGAGCCTCGCGGCATTGGCCTTCGCCCTATGCGCCGCTGCCTCGGCGCAGGCGAAGCTCTCGGCCTGGAACGAGGGCCAGCTCTACTTCTTCGAGAAGGTGGGCACGGGCGCCGCGACCTACGGGTGGGGGCCGTATTGGAACCACACCTGCGGTACGGACCAGGAATGGACGGTCTCGTACGCCGGAAAGTCCTACGGCTTCAGCGGCACGATCGAGTTCGGGATGGGAGACATCACTGACAACGCGAGCATCTACGATCTCGCCTGGTTCAAGACCTACTATCAGTTCGGCGACCTGGCGACCCTGAGCCTGGGGCGGCTGCGCATGTACGACTACATCCTGCCCAGCGAGATCGAGGGCCTCAAGCTCGGGGCCTTCGCCAACAAGCAGTTCGGGGCGGCCCTCCAGGTCACCCCCATCCAGGGACTCTCCCTCGGAGTCTTCGAGCAGGTCCCGACCTCGAGCATCTACGCCGCGACCTATACGGGCTCGACGCCCTGGAGCAATATCTCCACGGCGGCGCCCATCGATTATCTCGACAATCTCGTGGGCGGGGCCTCGTGGGCCATGCCCGGGGTCGGGACCTTCGAGGCCCAGTACAGCGCCATCGCCAAGGCCCTGAACATCGGCGCTCGCGCCACCTTCGGCAAGGTGCGCGCCCAGGTCGAGTACCAGTATTCGGAGCTCTCGGGCGCGAGCCACGAGGCGGTCGCGTCGGTCGGCACCGCCATCGGGGCCGTATCGCTGGACTCGGACCTCGCGGCCATGTACGCCTCCGAGACCCTGGCACTGGCGGGGGAGGTCCAGGCCGAGTACGACCTGAAGCAGTGGGCCTTCGGGCTCCTCGCCGGCTACGACGACGGGAAGGGCATCCAGCTCTTCGGCCAGGCGCAGGGCTGCTGGGACGGGCTGGAGCTCTATCCCTACGCGGCCTGGAATTTCGACAACGGCAGTTCGGCGAAGCTGGGCTTCGTCTACGCCTCGGGCGCCAATGGCCATGCCTCGCTCGTCGCGCTGCCCTTGACCTACGTGTGGGCATATTAAAGTCGAGGGCGGGGGGCGGTCGGCAGGCTCCCCGCTCCGGCTAGTCGCAGGTTTTCGACGACTGTCGCCTGGCCGTCGCGTCGGGGAAGTCCTTCCAGGGGCCGCCGTTCGCCCTGTGGACCTCCTCGGTGGCGAGGAGCCATTTTATGGTCGTCTCGCCCTCGGGGTAGAACTCCAGGAACTCGCCCTTGTGGAAGGTATAGAAGCGTGTGACGTCGGTGCACATGCCGTAGGTGGGGACCTTGGCCGAGGGCAGGGCGAAGGCGAAGGGCTTCCCCTCGCGCGTGCCCGAGTAGCGCAGGCCCTCGCGGTCGAGGACGAGCTCCCCCTCGCCGACTATCTCCGAGGTGGCCTGATGCCCGAGATACCGGAAGCGGGGCAGGGTCCCCAGCCGCACGCGCTCGCGCAGCTCGAAGCCCGGCGCGAGGACCTCGCGCCGGACGCGCTCGCGCTCGAGGTCGTACCAGGCTCTCGGCGTCGCGGGCAGGACACAATCCGGGGCGAGGGGGCTGAGGTCGTAGAACTCGTCGAGCCTCGCCCCGTTTCCGCAGGATGTGCAGGAAATCGTGTCGCCCTCTCCCCTCATCGTGAACTCGCCCTCGCATCGGGGACACCAGTAGAGCAGGTGATGGAGGTTATGCGCCATCTTGCCCAAGCCCGCGAAGCGGACGCGGGCGGTCCTGTTCCACTCGTAGTCGTCGTGGCGCAGGGCCCCGTCGAGCCTCTCCTGGGCCTCGGCCTCGCTCATCCCGGCGAGCTCCTCAGGCGAGAAGAGGAGGTCGACCACGACCTCGACTCGGCCCGGCCTCTCGTCAAGGCAATACTTGGTGCTCGTGAGGTAGCCGCCCTTGATCTTCACGAGGAGGACGGGCACGCCGAAGTGCTTGAGGAGGTTCCCGCTGCCCAGCGCGCTGGGCTGGTTCGACCCGCCGATGGAGCTCATGCCCTCGGGGAAGACGATGACCTTCCCTCCCGCGGACAGGATGCGGGCGATCTGGCGGGCCGCGTAGATGTCGGGCGTGAAGTTGCGCTTGGGGATGACCTGGAGCAGCCGGAATACCAAGGCCAGGTGGGAACGGAAGAACTCGTTGTAGCCGGCCACGAAATTCAGGCGCATCGGGAGGAAGGCGAGGCCGGCGTAGATGTAGTCGAGCCGGGAGGCGTGGTTGCTCACCACGATGAGCGGCCCTTTCCGGAACTTGCGCGGGTCGACGCGGTACTCGTAGCGAACGTCGTACTTGGGCGCGATGAGGAGGCGCCAGAGGTTGGCCAAGGCGAGGTAGATCGCGGCCGGCGGCTTGCGGATCGCGCGCCTGGCGAGGCGCTCCTGCAGGGTCCCATTCCAGGGCGTTTTCATACGAGCGCCTTGGCGATGCGGACGATGTCCGCGAAGAGGCCGCCCGCCGTGACCTCGCCGCCCGCTCCCGGCCCCCGCACGACGAGTGGGAGGGCCGAGTAGCGCTCGGTCGTGTATGCGACGACGTTCTCGGGACCGCGGAGCCCGAAGAGCGGATCGCCCTGGGCGGCGGCGCGGAGCCTGAGCCTGATGCCGCTCTCGTCGATGGTCGCCGCGTAGACGAGGCTCGCGCCCTTCGCCTCCTCGAGCATATTGCGGAAGAAAGGCTCCTGGCGGTCGAGCTCATCGAGGAAGGCCTCGACGCTCGCGGCCTCGATGCAGGAGCGCGGCAGGATGGGCTCTATGCGGATGTCGGAGAACTCGAGCTCGCTGCCGCACTCGCGCGCGAGGATGAGGGCCTTGCGCGCGGCGTCGGCCGCGCAGAGGTCGTCGCGAGGATCGGGCTCGGTGTAGCCGAGCTCCTTGGCCTCCCGCACGAGGCTCGCGAAGCTCTTGGAGCCGTCGTAGCTCGACAGCACGTAGCCTATGGTGCCCGAGAGCATGGCCTCGATGCGGACTATCCGGTCCCCGGACACGAGGAGGTCGTGGAGGGTGGAGATGACCGGCAGGCCCGCGCCGGCGTTGGTCTCGAAGAGGTAGGGCGAGCCGGACTCGATGGCCGCCTTCATGATCGCGCTGTAGAGCTTGAAGGGGCCGGCGTTGCCGCGCTTGTTGGGCGTGACGACCGCGGTGGAGCCGCGCAGCGCCTTCTCGTAGAGCTTGGGCACCTCGTCGCTCGCGGTGCAGTCGACGAAGACCGCGTTGGGCAGGCTCAAGGTGTGGGCCGTCTCGATAAAGGCCTCCAGGTCGGTCGGCGCGCCCTCGGCCTCGACGAGCTCCCTCCAGCGCTCGAGGGGGATGCCTTGCTCGCGGAAGAGCATCTTCTTCGACCGCGCGATGCCGACGACCTCCACGCGCACCGAGTAGTCCTCGATGAGGACGGTCTGCTGCCGGGCTATCTGCTTGAGCAGGGTCCCGCCGACCACCCCCGTGCCGGCGAGGAAGACCTTGACCGACCTCGTGCCGGAGAGGAAGAAGGCCTCGTGCACGGCGTTGAGGGCCTTGGCCTCGTCGGCCGCGTCGACGACCGCGGAGATGTTGAGCTCGCTCGAGCCCTGCGCGATCGCCGAGACGTTGACCCCGCAGCGCCCCAGGGAGTGGAAGACCCTGCCCGAGATGCCGGGGGTGTTCTTCATTCGCTCGCCGACGACCGCTATGATGGACTTGTCCGTCTCGATGACGGTCTGGCCGATGCGGCCGTCGGCCATCTCCGCGCGGAACTCCTCGGCGAGGGACTCGAGGACGGCGTCCTTCTCGGAGGGCGAGACAGCGAAGCAGATCGAGCGCTCGCTGGAGGCCTGGGAGATGAGGATGATATTGACCTTGCGCCGCGCGAGGCAGCCGAAGACCCGCATCGCGATGCCGGTGACGCCGACGAGGCCGGGACCCTGGACCCGCACGAGGGCGGCCTTTGAGATCGAGGAGATGCCCCGCACGGGATAGCGAGAGGGCTCAGCGTCCGCGGCGATCGTCGTGCCCGCGAAGGAGGGGTTGAAGGTGTTGAGGATGCGGATGGGGATGCCGCGCTCGAGGGCGGGCTGGATGGTTGGCGGGTAGATGACCTTGGCGCCGAAGTGCGAGAGTTCCATCGCCTCCTCGTAGCCGATCGACTGCAGGCTGAAGGCGTCGGGCACCTTGCGCGGATCGGCCGTGAGGATGCCGTCGACATCGGTCCAGATCTCGACCTCCTCTACGCCCAGCACCGCGCCGAGAATGGCCGCGCTATAGTCCGAGCCGCCTCTGCCCAAGGTGATCGTGTCGCCCGCCGGGGTCGAGGCGATAAAGCCGGTGACGACGGGCAGGGGACTCCCCGACGTCTCGAATCCTCTGGCGCCGTCGGGCCCCGACGTCTCGAATCCTCGGGCGCCGTCGGGCCCCGACGTCTCGGAGCATCGGGCGCCCTTCCGATCGCTCGCGAAGACCTGGCGGGGAAAGAGCCTGGACTTGGTGGCCGCGACCGTCGCCTCGCTCAAGGGCCTCGCGTTGCCGAAGTCGCCCTCGGCGATGATGAGGGAGCGCGCGTCGATGGCCGAAGCGTCGACGCCCGAGGCCTTGAAGGCGGCGGCGACGACGATCGATGAGAGTCGCTCGCCGAAGCTCATCACGAGGTCGAGGGTCCGGTCCGAGAGCTCCCTGAGCGCCTTGACGCCTGAGAGCACCTCGAGAAGCTCGGCGAGGAGGGTCTCGACCTTGTCCGCGACAACGCTCGTCGCGGAGGCGGGGGCGGCGCCGAGGAGGGCCTTGCCGGTCACCGCCGAGAGCGCGGCCCTGTGCCGGTCGCCGATCGCCTCGAATCGCCCCACCCATGAGGGGTCGCGGGCGGCGGCGGCCCTGGCCGTGGCGATGAGTGCGTCCGTGACGCCCGAGAACGCGGAGACGACGACGACCGATTGGCCGCGCTCGCGCACGATCCCCACCAAGGCCTTGATCGCCTCGGGGCTTCCGACCGAGGTTCCCCCGAATTTCGCTATCTTCATGGTGATTGGCGAGTCTAAAGAAGCGAATATCGAAGGTCAAGCTCGCTTTCCCCGCTGGGGCGGGCCGAAAACGACATTGGATCTTGCGGTCCAAGGGTGCCTGGACTAGCCTTTAAGGGGGTGGCGCGTCTTTGGGAAAACCAAGCTCGAAAGAGGTTTTTTCAAAAGACCGACGACTTTTGAATAAGCTACCTTTCTGATGCGCAGATTTCGTAGCGCTTCGATCAGATTACAAGAAGCGCGAGAAACTGCAAAGCCTATTTTAAAAGTGGCCGACCTTTCAACATTGGCTGGATATCCCCGAATCGAGGGCTGGTATGAACAGGAACAGGAACATGGCCGATCGGATCAGAGCCAGGCGCGGTTCCGCAGCCTTGCGGCGCGTCTCCGGAGCGAAGAGCGGCGCCGCAGTCCAGCATCCGCGCAAACGGTCGCGCGTCGAGAGCGGACTCGGCAAGCGCGCGGCCGCGGTGGCCAAGGCGACCGCGCCGGCTGACCCCGGCCGCGCCATCCTCGAGCCAGCGGCGGAACGGCTCAAGCGTCTTATCGAGGCCGCGGGCGGATTCACGTACTCTATCTCGGTGAGCGAGGGGAGGGTCGTCTCCATCGGGTTCGGCGCCGGCTGCGAGTCGGCGGTCGGCTACTCGTCTTCGGCGCTGGACGCCCAGCCCTATCTTTGGAACCTCCTCGTGCTTCCGGAGGACCGGCCTAAGGTCGAGCGGGCCTACCGGGAGATGCTCATCCTGCCGCGCAAGCAGTACCTCGATTATCGCGCCAGGCACAGCGACGGCTCGGTCCACTGGTTGAGCCAGGTCCTCGTGCCCCTTACGGACAAGAACGGCAGGCTCGTGGGCTATGACGGGGTGGTCCTCGACGTGACGGCGGGAGCGTCGAGGCTCGCCTGCGCCGAGTCGGCCGAGGAGGATTTGAGGCGACTCCTCGACAGCAGCGAGACTCTAGCCTGCTCCCTCGACCGCTCGGGTCGGCTCCAAGCCGCCAACACGGCCTTTCGAGCGGCCTTCGCGCGGCACGCGGGAGGCCGGCAACCCATCACGGGCGAGAGGATCCTCGCCGGCGACCTGCCCGGCGCGGCGCTCGCCGAGCTGCGCCTCTGCTTCGAGCGGGCTCTGGCCGGCGAGAGCTCCCGCGCAAGGGTCGAGGCGGATCTGGGCAGCGGCGCGCGCCAGCTCGAGTGCTCCTTCGCCCCGCTCCCGACCGAGGGCAGCGGGACCAGAGGCGTCGCAGTCTTCGTGAGCGACCGTAGCCCCGAGGCGAGGGAGCGCCTCGTCCTGGCCTCCGTCTCCCGCGCCATCGCTCCGGAATCGGGCATCGCGTGCCTCGACAGGATTGCCGAGGCCCTCGAGTCCTGGCTCGGGGCCGAGGGGGTCGTGTTGGGCGAATTCCTCGAGGACGGGCGAGGGCTCAGGGTCTGGGCGGCCAGGTATCGCGGCTCAAGGCTCGAGGGCGCTCCCTTCTCCGCCGAGGGCGGGAGCTGCCGCTCCATCTCGGGCCAGGCCTGCTGCCTCCGGCCCAAGCACGGCCCCTGGGTACTGCCGCGCGAGGCAGGACCGCCGAGCCTCAGCCTCGACTGCCATCTCGGCGTGCCGATCCTCGGTCAGCGCGGCGATACCATCGGCATGCTCTGCGTCATTTCGCGCAAGCCCATCCTCATGACCGGGTTCCGCGCGGAGGTGATGGGCATCATGGCCGCGAGGGCGAGTCCCGAGCTGCTGAGGCTTCGCTCCTCCTAGCGCGGCGGTCGATCCTGGGCCCTATCCGCCCGCGCTGCCTTTTCGACCCTCGCCCTAAGGATGCGCGCGACGAGGCCGAGAAGGATGCCCTCCAGCACGCAGACGAGGGCGATAGAGAAGACCTTCGGCTCGTAGCCCGCGGTCGCGAAGATGATGATGAAGCCCGCGAGGGTCCCGACCAGGCCGGCGGCGTACGAGGCCTTCTCGTAGAAGTCCCAGATCGAGGCGCCTTCCATTCTCCGCTCCTCGGCGAGGCCGCCGGGCGCGAAGGCAGCCTTCCAGGCATCAGCCAGCTCCCTGGCCTTCCAGACGGCGAGGACCGCGAAGAGGGGCACGAGGAGGACGATGAGGAGGACCGAAGGCAGGACGAAGTCGCGCATCGCGCCTCCTTCGAGCCAATAGGCGAGGAAGAAGGCGCCGAGCGAGGCGAGGGTACCGATGGCGAACCTTAGCATGTGAACCTCCTGCGGGGGACTTTCGTCTCCATCCGCGAGCAGAATCCTCGCCTCTCCTCTCTGGCGATCCTATAGGACCTTTGTATGAGACGGCCTGCCGGGGCCATCGGACTTTAGTAGGAGGGCGAGCTCGACATTGCTCCGGCAGCGAGTCTTCTCGTAGACCTTGGACATGTGGGTCTTCACGGTCTTGATCGAGATGCCAAGGCGATAGGCGGTCTCCTTGTAGCTCGAGCCGCCGGCTATGGAGAGGGCGACTTCGGCTTCCCTCGGCGTGAGCCCGAAGCCCTCGCTCGGCCGGACCGATCTCGCGGCCTCGCCACGCCCCGGGTCGAGCGAGGGTGCCGATGGCAGCCTCGCGGCGGACTTGGCGAGGGAGGTCGAGGCGACCGCGTTCAAGAGGGAATAGAGCGCGAGATAGGCCCCCAGGAGCTCCCAGGACCGCTCGGCCTCGCCCAGGAAGAGCCGCGGGGCGGCGGCCGCGAGGGAGGTGGCGAGCCCGGCCAGGGCGGTCCGGCCGCTGAAGGCCGAGAGAGCCTCGAGGACGCGAACCGATTCGCCCGCCTCGGGCAGAGCTCCGGGGGCCGAGAAGGAGCGGCGGACGGCGCCGAGGATCTCGCGCAGGGGCCAGATCGCGCAGGCGCAGGCGAGGGGCACGACAAGGGAGAGGGCGAAGGGGGCGATGAAGGCCGACCTCAGGTCGGGCGCGAGAAAGACCCCGCCGAGGCCGACGGCCGTGAACATGAGAGCCTCGATGAAGAAGAGCAGCTTGGCCATCGGGGCCAGTATAGCCAGCATCCGGCGGCGCCGGAAGCCGAGCCCCGCTCCGCGCTCCGCGATCTTGCCATCTTTCCCTCCCGCGACTAAACTGGCCGGACCGGAGGCGCCGATGGCGAAGAGCTACGAGGAGATCAACGCGAGGATCGCGAGGGGCGAGGCCGTGGTCCTTACGGCCGACGAAGTCTCGCGCATGGCCGCGGAGGCGAGTCCCGCGGAGATCGCGCGGAAGGTGGACGTCGTGACGACGGCGACCTTCGGCGCGATGTGCTCCTCGGGCTGCTTCATCAACTTCGGGCACACGAGTCCGCCCCTGCGAATGGAATCGATCACCCTGAACGGCGTGCCGCTGTTCGGCGGGGTCGCGGCCGTCGACGCGTACATCGGCGCCACCGAGGTCTCGCCGGACGACCCCAGCTACGGCGGCGCCCACCTCATCGAGGCCCTGGTCCGGGGCGATGAGCTCCTCCTAAAGGCTCGCGGCAAGGGCACGGACTGCTATCCGCGGCGCGAGATCGAGACCTGGATCCGCAAGGACCTCGTCAACGAGATCACCATGGTCAGCCCCCGCAACGCCTACCAGAACTACGCGGCCGCCACGAACACGACCGACAAGGTCCTGCACACCTATATGGGCAGCCTCCTGCCTCGCAAGGGCAACGTCAACTACTCGACCTCGGGCCAGCTCTCGCCGTTGCTCAACGATCCCTATCTGCGGACCATCGGCGTCGGCACGAGGGTCTTTCTCGCGGGGGCCCAGGGCTTCGTCTCGTGGCGCGGCACCCAGTTCAACACCGAGAAGCCCCGCAACGACCGGGGCATCCCGGAGAGCAACGCGGCGACGCTCATGCTCACGGGCGACGTCAAGCAGATGTCGGCCGACTACCTGCGCGCCGCGTACTACGAGAAATACGGCGTGACCTTGTATATCGGCATCGGGATACCGATCCCCGTCCTCGACGAGGACATGGCCGCGGCCGTCTCGGTGCGCGACCGGGACATCCCTGCCCTGATATGCGACTATGGCACCGAGGGCCATCCCGCGATCGCGCGGACGAACTACGAGGCGCTGCGCTCGGGCTTCGTCGAGATAGCGGGCAAGAAGACGAGGACGGCCCCCCTCTCCAGCCTCAAGAAGGCGAGGGAGATCGCGCAGGCGCTCAAGGCCCAGGTGGCCTCGGGCGTCTTCCCACTGGCCGCCCCCGTCCAGGCCCTGCCCGAGCGCTCGGCCGTATCGAGCCTGCCCGTGAGGGAGAGGTCGCGATGAGGGAGAAGTACGTCCTCGAGTACTCGAGCGCGGTGGTCGACGAGCCCGTCGTCTACACCCTGATCAAGCGCTTCGACATCAAGGTCAACATCCTCAGGGCCGAGATCTCCTCGGGCCAGGAGGGCTCGATGCTCGTCGAGCTCGAGGGCGAGAGCGAGAAGCTCGCCGCGAGCCGCGACTACCTCGCCTCGCTCTCGGTCAGTCTTATGCCCATCTCGCGCTCCCTCTCCGTGCGGGAGGACTCTTGCGTGCACTGCGGCGCCTGCACGGGGGTGTGCTTCTCGGGCTGCCTCTCGATGGAAAGAGAGGCCTGGGAGCTCCAGGTCGACCGCGACAAGTGCATCGCCTGCGCCCTCTGCGTGGAGGCCTGCCCCTTCGGCGCGATCGAGCTCAAGTTCGGCGAATGAACGAAAGGCGCGAGCTCATACGCTCCTACAGGAGCCGCATGGGCTCGCGCTTCGCCTCCTTCCGCGCCTCCTTCGAGGAGACCGACCTCTGGGTCGGCGTCGACCCGGCCTCCTATTCAGATCGAATGGAGGACTTCGCGGCCACCCTCGCGCGGCGCCTAAGGCTGACGCTCGACGCCTACATCGCGAGGCGGCCCGAGTTCAGGACGAGCCTCGCGCCGATCTCGAGCGACCGCGGCGCGCCGGCGGTGGCGGCGGCGATGATCGAGGCCGCTCGCCTCGCGGGCGTGGGCCCGATGGCGGCCGTCGCCGGAGCCGTGGCGGACTTCGTGGGCGAGGCCCTCGCCTCCGAGTTCGGCTGCCGCGAGCTCGCCGTCGAGAACGGGGGCGACCTCTGGCTACGCTTCGAGGAGAGCCTGGACATCTCGGTCTTCGCGGGCGACTCGCCCCTCTCCGAGAAGGTCGGCGTCTCCATCAGCCCCTCCTATTCGCCACTAGGCCTATGCACCTCGAGCGGGACGGTCGGTCCCTCATTGAGCCTCGGCCGCGCCGATGCCGCCATGGTGGCCTGCCGCGCCATCTCCTCTGCGCATGTGGGTTTCGGGCCAGCCGCGCTGGCCGGGCCAGTTGCGCTGGCCGGGCCAGCTGCGCTGGCCGATGCCTGGGCCACGGCCGTCGGCAACGCCGTCGAGACCGAGGCCGACATCGAGGCGGCCATCTCTCTCGCCGATGGGAAGGAGCGCGTCGTCTCCGTCCTCGTCGTCAAAGGCGGGCGCATGGGAATCCGCGGCGAGCTGCCCCTGCGGCTCTTTTGAGCGAGTTGTTCCGCTCATTTTTGATTAATACTAGGCGATGAAATGGGGAGATATCCAATGAAGCGTTGGCGATCATCTATGAGAAGCGAACGCGCCCTGTTCGCAATTCTTGCCTTGCTTTTGTCGCTCGTGTTTCTGTCGGGGACCTACGCTCAGGCAGATGTCACGGTTGAGAGGAACATCGTCTACGCGACACATGAAGGAATGGACTTGCGCCTTGATATCGCCTTCCCGATCCAAGGCAAGGGCCCGTTGCCGGCTCTTATTTTCATATCCGGCAGCGGCTGGGGGCATTGGTGGGGACCTTCATTTGACCGCAGCCAATACTCATCCGCGATCCTTAAGGCGGCTAAGAATGGGTACGTGGCCATCGCCGCGGACTATCGGCCGACCTCAATCCGGGCCGAAGGCTCAGTGAAGTATCCATACCCCTGCCAGCTGATAGACGTCAGAAGCGCGGTGCGCTGGCTGCGTGGACATTCACTGACCTACAACATAGACCCAAGCAGGATAGGTGCGGTCGGTTGGTCCTCGGGAGCTCATCTTTCGCTGCTGCTGGGACTTATGGGATCGGAGCTAAGGATTCCGGGCGAAGCGATGGACGAGGACCTATCCAGCACGGTTCAGGCAGTCGTAAGCATCGGAGGACCAACAGATTTGGCTCTCTTGTATAGAGAGTCTACATTCCTTGGAATAGCGGACGCCGTTTCTGAGCTCATGGGCGGCAGCCCGGACGCTCTAGGACAGAAATATATGGAAGCTAGCCCCATACACTATCTCCATAAAGGATCGGCTCCCATCCTGATGATTCAAGGGGCGGCCGACCTAGAGGTGCCGCCGGACCAAGCGACGCTCTTTGCCGCGCGAGCGGACGATATTGGAGCAAGCGTGAGGCTGATTCTTCTAAAGTACCTAGGTCATATCAACCTGGTCGATAACAAGGAAATATATCCTTTCCTCGATAGCGTGCTGAAGTGAGCCCGAGCGGCAGCCAAAACGGTCTTGCAGCTGTCGCCATGGATGAAGCGGCCCTCCCTTAGAACGATTTGGAGAGCCAGAGCGCGTACTCGGCCGCGTAGGGCACTTGCAGGGCCTCGCCGCCGGCCTTGCCTCCGAAGTTGGTCGCGCTGAACGAGATCGTGAACAGGCTCCTCGGCGACCAGGAGAGGCCGCTGACCAGCGCGAAGTCCAGCGAGTCGAGGTTGAGCACGCAGGCCTCCGAGAGGCCGATGTGCTCGTTGGCGATCTCCCCGACCGAGAGGACGGCGTAGGCGTAGTCCCGGCCGAGGGCGAAGAAGCGGCCGTCCCAAATCTCCGCCTCCGCCGCGTAGCTCGTTTCGCCGGCGGGGAGGCTCGCTGACGCGAGGCTCCCGAAATAGCTGGACATCTGCGAGGCGTCGAGGCCGTCGTCCTGACGGAGGTACTCGGCCTGGAGGTAGAGGGTCTGGGCAAGTTTCGATTGGCTGATGTCGAAGGTCCATTGCCCTCCAGCGCAGTAGCGGAACCATGAGCCCGTGGAAGCGCCCATGCCGAACTGAGATGCGACAGGCTGGTCCTGGAGCCAGAGGCTGTCCGCGTAGATTGCCCCCGACTGGAGGGTCCACCTCGCGGCCGCTCCGAAGCGGGGAAGGCGGCCGGATTGGAACGCGGCTTTGATCCTTATCTCGAAGGGATCGAGTATCGTGCCTGCCGTAAAGTAGAACGGCAGGTCGGCCGGGCTTTCGACGCTGGCCGGCAGCACGGTAGCCGCGTTGAGGTCGATATTGAGATCGGCGAAGGGCAGGAGGCCATAGAGCTCCGCGGAGTCGCTGCCCGGAGCCTGGCCGACCATGCCCCAATTCAGGTAGTTGTTGACCACGTCCGAGGGATTCCAGTGGCCGCCGTCCTTCCAATCCTCGAGCACGCGCCGGCCGAAGGCGAAAGCCCAGCCTTCGCCGAACGAGGCCTTGATCCAAGCCTGGTCCAGGGCAGGCGTGAGCGAGGTCGAGGTCGCGCCCTGGACCGATGCGATCATCTGGCCTGATACGCCCGAAGGCGTCTGGAAGCGCAGCGTGTAGTCGGTGTAGAGGTAGGGGTAGAGGGCCCAGTCGGCGGGGGCCTGGAGCCTAGTGAAGAGCGAAGAGCTGTTGCCCTGGTTCTCGTTCCCGTAGAGGGAGAAGTCCATACCCTGCATCACCTTCACTTCCTCGCCGAAGGCGCTGAAGGCGGCGAGGACGCCGAGAGCCGCGGCGGCGAGGCGCGCCGAGATGCGCGCCGAATGGCGGCTTCTCATGCCCTGATCTCCCCGTCCTCGATCCTGATGACGCGCCTGGCGTACTTGAGGACTCGGTCGTCGTGGGTCGAGAAGACGAAGGTGGTCTTCTCCTCCTCATTGAGAGCGCGCATGAGCTCGATGATGGAGAACGCGTTCTTCGAGTCGAGGTTGGCCGTCGGCTCGTCGGCGAGGATGATCTCGGGGCGCTTGACGAGGGCCCGCGCGATCGCGACACGCTGCCGCTGGCCGCCGGAGAGCTCCGAGGGCTTGTGGCGGGTCAGGTCCGAAAGGCCGACTTCGTCTATCGCGCGCGTTATGCGCTCCTTCCATTCGGCCCCGGCGCCTCCCGCCCTGGCGAGGGTGAGGGCTAGCTCGATGTTCTCGTACACGTTGAACACGCTCACGAGGTTGAAGCCCTGGAAGATGAAGCCGATCTTCTCGCCGCGCACGCGGGCGCGCTCGCGAGAGCTGAGGCCCTCGACCGGGGAGCCGCCCAAGAGGACTTCGCCGCTCGTCGCCCGGTCGAGGAGGCCGGCGATGTTGAGCAGGGTGGTCTTGCCGGAGCCCGAGGGGCCGACGATGACCGTGAACTCGCCCTTGTCGATGCCGAGGGAGACGCCCTTGAGAGCCTCGACCTTGGTTTTTCCGAGCTCGTAGACCTTGGTGACGCCGCGCAGCTCGATCATGGCTTATCCGCCTCCACCTTGGGCTGCCAGGTCCTGATGAAGTTCAGCGAGAAGTATTTCTCCGGCAGGCTGTCGGTGATCTCGAAGCCCCAGAACGAGGCGCTCGTCTTCTGAGCGGGGTCGAGGTCGTTGGCGATCTCGAGGCGGAAGGAGCTCACCCCTTTGTCCTTGAACTGGTATCCGCCGTACGATATCTCCTTCAGCCTTTGGCCCGAGAGCGTGTAGTATTCGCGCCCGAGGGTCAGGAAGCTCCGCTTGTCGATGTAGCAGAGGATCCTCGCGTAGCCGTCCGCGCCTTTTTTGGCCTTGAGCTCGAGCTCGTAGCACTCGCTCGCGCCGTCCAGGCCCTTCGCCTGGACGCTTTCCTGGAGGATCCTCGCGTCGTAGTAGCGCGCGAGCTCGTTGTACATGACATCCGCGTAGGAGAGGCCGGAGTTGAGGAAGGCCGACTTGTAGCTCATCTTCACCGTATCGTCGGCGAGGGGCATGTACATCCAGATCGCGTTGTCGATGCGCAGATGGCACTGGCCATAGGATGAATCGGGATAGTAGTCGTAGAAGAGATACTTCAGGTCGCCTTTCTTGAAACCGAGGAAGCGGTTGTCCTGGGTCGGCTCGCCCTCCCGCTCCACCTTGAGCGACCAGCGGAAAGAGCAGTTCCTCGGGATTAGCGCCAGGTCGGCCTTCGAGAGAATCGCTGACGCAGTAGCGTCAGCCACTGACGCCGTAACGCCAGCCGCCGAGGACTGCGCGATGGCTCCCGTCCATGCCGACGCCGCGGCGAGCGCCGTCGCGAGCGCAATCGCGCGCGCCGTCGCGGGGATCGCGGCTTTTACCGTCGATTTCATCGTATCGCTCCTATCATCCTCGATCGTTGTCCCTATTTCGAGAAATGCAGCAGGCCCACGACCTCGCCCCTGAGCATGCGCGCCACGGCAAGGACGGAGGTGGCGAAGGGTATGGCCAGCGCCGCCAGGTAGGTGGCGCCGACGGCCCAGGGCTCGCTCACTATCGTCAGACTCCGCTTGCCGCCGAGGATCACGGCGATCGTCCAGTTGTCGGCGGCGAACTTGAGCCGCGACGCAGGGTCGACGAGGGCGAGCGCGGCGATGACGCCGAGGCTGCAGGCCAGGGCGGAGAAGATCAGCATCTCGGCCGCGAGGAGGAGGACCGCCCTGCCCCGGCCCATGCCGTAGGCCATAAAGGTGCCGATGATCCTAATCCGGTCGATCACGGTCGTGAAGAGGACGTTGACGATGGTCGCGACGGCTACGACGACCAGGGCGATGAGGAAGATGCCGAGGATGATCTCGAAGAATTGAATGAGGGTTTTCGACTGGTCGTACCGCCACTTGGCAAGGCCGTAGCGCGCGTCGATGGTTCCCTTATGCCCGGTGAGGTTTCCGAGAAAGCGCACGAAGTCCTGATAGTCCGACTTGGCCTCGGCGTCCTGCACGAAGGTCTTGGAGCCCTCGCGCGCGGGAAGGAAGAGATAGTAGTTGTCGGGGACGCGGGCGGGGTCGAGCTCGGCGAGCTGAGCCTCGCTCGCGAATACGATGTCCCTCGTGTCGCTCGAGGGCAGGAAGAAGCCCGAGACGCGCAGCCGGACTGAGTCGAGGATGAGGTCCGAGTTTTTGAACACGAAGGTGAGGCTGTCGCCGACCTTCACGGAGGAACTCATCGAGGTCGGCGCGAGGATCTCGCCCTCGCCGGGTTCCGAGCCTTCGGCGAGGTCCACCTCCTCGAGGCTCCTGAAGCGCTCGAGGCTGATCGCGACGACCTTCCACGAGCCGCGCGGGGCGTAGGCGTCGCCTGAGACATAGTGGAGGGAGACGACGCGCTCGGCCTTGAGCTCGCTCTTGAAGAAAGCCGCGGCCTCGCTCTCGAGCCTCTTCGAGGGAGGCAGTGTGCCTTTGTCGGGGCTCCAGCCGGAGTCAAGGGCCATGGCGTCCAGATGGAAAGAGAGGTCGCCGAAGACGCGGGCCCATGCGCCGGCCTGCCGCCAGAAGCCGTCGAAGGCGAAAAGCGAGAGCGCCAGGCAGGCGGAGAAGGCCACGATGAGGACGAAGGCTATCGCGTACTTGCGGCGGTAGTGGACGACGTTGCGCAGCGCGTACTTGAGCATCCTCACTCCTGGCTCATGATGTCGACGCTCTCGATGCGCCGCAGATATCGGTAGGGCTGGATCGAGGAGACGAGGCAGATGAGGACGGCTGCGCCCATGATGACCGCGAAGCCCGCGATGTTCGCCCTCGGGCTCAAGGTGAAGTTGTAGAGGACCGTGAAAGGAGGCACCGCGAGGCCGACGGCCGCGTTGAGGGCGCAGGCGAGGATGAGGGGCAGGCCGAGGCCGAGGGCGTTCTCCGAGAGGACGAAACCGAGCAGCCGGGCGTCCGAGCAGCCGAAGGCCTTCATGAGGCCGAAGTCGGCCCGCCGGTTCTGGAAGTTGATGGCGAGGTTGGCCGAGATCGCCGCCATCATCACGATCACCAGGATGGCGCAAAGCAGGAAGAGGAGCCCGCGGTAGAGGAGAAAGGTCTTATGCAAGTTGACCGACACCGTCGTGACCGAGTAGGCCTGGGCCAGCCGCTCGGAGCGGGAGCCCGGAACGGCGCTAGCCGGGGCCCGTGCGCAGGCTGACTCGATCCGGGCCATGTCCATGGAGTCGGCGATGGAGAGGGCGTGCGGCAGCCTCTTGGGCGCGAGGATGAGGGGATAGGACCTTCCCTTCGGAAGAGCGTAGAGGCGGCTCAGCTGAGAGAGGTCCATGTAGACGATAGGGTAGGTCAGCGAATCGTCCTTCTCCATCGGAGTCTTGACCACCGACTGGACCATGCACCTGATGCCGTTGTAATTCTTGAAGTAGTCGGCGGAAAGCAGGGTGAGTTCCTCGCCGCCGTAGACCCCGTCCCATTTGACCAGCCTGTCCTCAGCCATGACGAGGGGCGAGGAGCGGTATTTGGCGATCTCGGCGTCGCTCAGCTTGCCCTTGAAAAAGGGGAAGGCCGTGCTCAGCTTGCGGAAATCGACGCCGATCACGAGGGCGTAAAAGCGTTTCTGCGAACCTCGCTGCTGGAACATCGCCCAGGAGTATGCTGCGTCGACGAGGTCGAAGTCCTTCGATAGGCTCTTTTCGAGCGCCGCCCGCT
>Ga0181529_10003386_pt1 | contig 18197 bp, 18 predicted proteins | sample PEATcosm2014_Bin_36_FD_119763 | JGI IMG/M metagenome (GOLD analysis project Ga0181529, IMG submission 119763) | Peatland microbial communities from MTU Mesocosm Facility, Houghton, MI, USA - PEATcosm2014_Bin10_30_metaG | ecosystem: Environmental > Terrestrial > Soil > Wetlands > Peat | place... | reverse complement strand
TTGACCGGCTCAGCCGATCGCTCATGGACTTCGCGCGCATCATCGAAGTGTTCGACAAGCGCAGCGTGAGCTTCGTGTCGGTCACCCAGCAGTTCAACACCACCAATTCGCTGGGACGTCTGACGCTGAACATCCTCCTGTCCTTCGCGCAGTTCGAGCGGGAGATCATCTCCGAACGCACACGCGACAAGCAGTCGGCGGCGAGGAAAAAGGGCAAGTGGATCGGTGGCCACCCGATCCTCGGTTATGACATTGATCCGCGCGGCGGGCGCCTCGTCGTTAACGCGAAGGAGGCCGAACGCGTCCGGGCGATCTTTGATCTCTACCTTGAGCATCAGGCCGCCATCGCGGTTGTCGAGGAACTCCGGCGGCGCGACTGGGGCACCAAAAGCTGGCAGTCAGTGGAGGGCCGCGCACACGGCGGCAAACCCTTCACAAAAAACCGACTGTACGGCTTGCTGACCAACGTGATCTACACCGGGAAGGTCAATCACAAGGGTACGATCTACGCCGGAGAGCAGGATGGGATCGTCGACGAGAAAAAGTGGGAGCGGGTTCAGAAGCTTCTCGGCCGCAACGGAGCCGCCCGCCGTGATCGCACCCGAAACAAGTACGGCGCGCTGCTCCACGGGCTGGTGTTCTGTGTCCCCTGCGGCGCGCCGATGATCCACACGTACACGATGCGCGGACCGAAGCGGTACCGCTATTACGTTTGCCACAACGCCCAGCAGCGCGGTTGGAACACGTGCGAGACGAAGTCGGTCGGGGCGTCGGCGATCGAGACGGCGGTCATCGAGAGTATCCGCAAGTTGGGAAGCGACCCGGAACTTGCGCGCCGAACCGTTGAGCACGCGCGGGGCCAGGTCGCCACGAGAAACGAGCAACTGCGGAAGGACGAAGCCGCCATCCGCGAGCAACTTCGGCGTCTGAACATGGAGATGGCGTGTGCCGCGACGGTGAGTGGCGAAGAGGATGGAGCGGCGGCGCGATTCGACCGCCTGGTGGAGGTGCATAAAGAGGTCCAGACCATCGAAGACCGTCTCACCACGATCCGGGCTGAACTCGAGGCGCTGGCCGACGACCCACTGGACGCTGCGGATGTGCTTTCGGCGATCGAACGGTTCGAGCCCGCCTGGAACTCGCTGCGGACGCATCAGCAGACACGGATGGTGAACCTGCTGGTGGAGCGAGTCGGCTATGACGGGCGCAGTGGCAAGGTGACCGTGGCGTTCCGGTCGCAGGGCATGCGGGAATTGTGCTCCGGAAGGAAGGTCGAATGAAACGAAACAGGAAGCTCAGCGTTCCGGCCATGGAGGTCGAGGTCATGTTGGATTTGCACCGCCGAGCTGCGGGAAAGGCGAATCCGGGCCTCCCCAAACCAGAAGCGGCCGCGCGGACGCCCAGGGTCACGCGCCTGATGGCCTTGGCGGTGAAGTACCAGGTGATGGTGGACAACGGTGAGCTGAGGGACTACGCCGACATCGCCCGGTTGGGGTACGTGAGCCGGGCCAGGGTTACCCAGATCATGAATCTGTCGAATCTGGCCCCGGATATCCAGGAACAACTACTGTTTCCTACCCATCCCCTTCCCCCGGAACGTCGGCTTCGGCAGGTGACCGCGCTGATCGGATGGGATGAGCAGCGAGGCTGCTGGCGTGATCTTCTCGTCAGCAAAATTTCCTTTAGTTTCAATTAGATCAGCATGACCGAATTTTTGCAGGAGAGCCTCTGGGAATTTGGCAAGCGCAAAATTCCCCACGTTTTGAGCGGGTTAGCTGGCATCCGACTTTCGCCTATTCTTCGCTATAGTACAATCAAGAGTTCTAGTGAGGGGCAGTGCATATGGATCGAGTTGGTTTTCTCGGTTTCTTCAACAGTCCTCGGGAGGCGGCAGAGGCTTGGATGCGGTCTCTGGCGAAAACGGCTTCGGTGCGCAAAGCACGAGCCAAGGCCGAGGTGGAATTCCGGTCGCGTGAGGTGGCCGCCAATTGGCGCGGCTGGAGAGAGCGCCTGGGCGAAATAATCGAGTTCGATCCGTCCCGGTTCGAAAATCATATTCCTCCGCACTGGCAAGCGGGGCTTCGATACGCCGAGTTGATAATCCCGGCATATGGAACTGCAGCTTTGGATGAGATTCCGAAGCCGAGCGAATTCGAGAAATTCTTGCGTGAGTGCGCCTGGATTGTGGCGCAGCGGACGTATGAGGCGAAGCTGCAGCCGTACGACGCTCTGCCGCTCCGGAAGATAGACTATGCCATAGCCAACTTTCATCAGGTGGTCCGCACCGCCGTCGCGGCTGAGAACGCCCGCCTTGGACTCGAAGCATGGCAGCGTCACAACGCGAGGCTCGAGCTGGAGATCGTATTTCCGCCGGCCGCCGGCACCGCCTGTTCGAATGAGGGCGTCGGCGCAGTGGATGCCGATCCGGTTCCAGCGGAGACTCTGGCGCGCGACCGGGAGGCGCGCTTACAGGCCTTCCTTACGGCCAACTGCGCTACTATCGCCGCCGTGAGCGAGGCGGCTCTCGTGCACAAGCCCGACATGCAGCATTGGCGGCATGAGGAGTTGAGCGGGGACTCCGTTATGTCGCAGCGGATTGAGAATGTGCTATCCGGGAAAACGCCGTTGAAAACCGGCGACGCCAAACCGGTAGCTGCGGCATAGGGTAGGACCGCCTCCTACCTAACTTCCTACCGTCTCCGGATCAACGGTTCGCTCCAGGCCCGCCCATGTAATAGTGGAGGGATCCTGGAGGCTCCATGAGCGCCCTCGAAGCGGTCCGCGCATTTGTCACCGACCCCGTGCTTCAGAAACGGCTCGCGAAGTACATGGTGTTGCAGTGCTTCCGCAATTCCCGGCTTGAGGATCTCCATGCGGGAATTTCGCCAGACTCCGCAACTGGTGACTACTCCGACGTGCAGGTCAGCAGCCCGTACGGCACAATCCCCTGGCCCGAGGTGTCACGCTTCAACGACGACGAAATGAAGGATCTCATGATCGATGTCGTCAACCGTGCCTACCGCTTCATCCACACGCTCTTCGACGAGAACACTGGCGCCGGGCTCCTCCTCCAGCTTGCCGAACGCGATCCTCTCCCACGATGGAACGACCCAACGCTGACGGAGATCGAGACACCCACATCGCGCAAACAGCCATAGACCGCTATCTGTTGCGGTAGGTTTGCACACTTACCCCAAGGGCCGATTTCGGGCCGAATTTTCCTGCCTTTCCTTACCCGTTTCCAACCTTGACCTCTTACCGCAGGCATCGGGCAATCTCATGTCGTGGCTGCAATTCAACACAACACACAATGCATCGCAGGGGGTGGCCAGCGGGTTGAACCACTCCTCAGTGAACGCGAACTGGCCGCCATCTGCGGCCTCAGCATGGCCGCGATCCGCCGTTGGCGTCTGCTCGGGAAGGGCCCGCGCTACATCAAAGTGGGGGCGGCAGTCCGCTATCGCCTCGACGATGTAAACAACTGGCTGGAGACGCGGCCCGGCGGCGGCGAACTGGCGCCGGGGGTGGGGCAATGAGCACTTCCAAGCCCTGCTTCTCCGGCGACCTGATGCCGTCCGAACAGCGCTTCCTCTGCGCCATGCGGGAAGTCGGGTTCGGCCGCTTCGAATACGTCCAGATCCGCAACGGCCAGATCGTCCTCGATCCGTGGCCGGTTGCCGTTCGGGACGTGAAGTTCGGAGCCGAGACGGCCGCCGAGCGGACGGCGCACTCCGAGTACCAATTGAAAAGCCAGGTAGCGGAGTTCTTCGAGTATGCCCGCGATGTCGACGACGGGGAAATCCGCACGCTCGAAATTCGGCACGGCCTGCCCTTCTCCATGGAGGTGGAGTTGGCGGGCCGGCAACGGGGAGGGCGGCCGTGACCAGCCCGAGCCTGGATCTCCACCTTCCCGCCACGCGCACCTTGGCTCGTTTCAAAGCGAGGGCTGTCATCGGCCAGGCCGGTCTGACTGCGGATGACCGGGAAGACGTCGAAGCCCAGCTTCTGGTGGCCCTCTGCTCTCGGGTCCGGGTCTTCGACGGTGATCGCTCCTCCCTCCGTACGTTCGCCTGCCGGGTGATGGATAAAGAGGTCGCCTCCATGCTGCGGTACCGCCTGGCGCAGCGCCGGCTGCAACTCGGCCGGCCCGAGCTTGTTGACGGCGGCGCGCCCGATCATCTCTTCGGCGCCTCGCCCTCCACTGTCCAGCAGCAGGAGTTCTGGCTGGACGTGGGCAGGGTGGTGGAAACCCTCCCGGCACCTTTACGGGAAACAGTGCTGGCCCTGCGCTGCGGTTCGCCCACCGAGGCCAGCCAGGCTCTCGGCACGGCGAGGTCGGTGGTGTACGAACGGATCGCTCAGATCCGCCATGCGTTCCTGGCCGCAGGCATCGGGCCGACCTATTTCACGGTAGGAGGCGGCCGATGAAGCACGGCGAGATTATCGCGATCAAAGACCTCCGGCTGGATGGCGGCACGCAGCCGCGCGCCACCATCGATTTTGAAGCTGTTTTCGATTACATGGATGCGATGGCCGACGGGGCGAAATTCCCACCCGTGGTCGTCTTCTACGACGGAGCGAGTTATTGGCTGGCCGACGGCTTCCATCGGGTCAAAGCGGCGGAACAGGCCGGAGGCGACGAGATCGAGTGCGATCTGCACCAGGGGACCCAGCAGGACGCGCAGTGGTACAGCTTCAGCGCCAACAAGACCAACGGGCTCCGGCGCACCAACGACGACAAGCATCGGGCCGTGATCGCGGCACTCGGACATCCCAACGGCGCGCAATTGAGCAATCGCCAAATCGCTACTCATGTTGGCGTCGATGAGGGTACGGTGCGAAACTGGCGGGAGAAATTGACTGCGGAAATTCCGCAGTCGCCGAAGCGCAAGGGCCGCGACGGCCGCACCATCAAAGTCACCAACATCGGCAAGACCGCCAGCCAGCTTTTTCCCGCGGCTGCGCCGGACTCTGTGCAGCCCGCCGAACCAACGGACGCCACCTGCGCAGCCGCCCCATCGCAATCAACCGAGGGCGTCGGCGCGAACGCCGCCGAAGGCATGGCCAATGACTGGTGTCAGCGCGTGTGGAGCGCCTCTTCGGAAATTGCGGAATGCCCTGTGTCCGCGAAGGATCTTGCGGCGGCCATGCGCCGCAGCAACAGCAATCAACTTAGAAAACAACTGGAGAAAACACGTGACGTCATTGCAGCAGTTCTCGCCGAAGCAGGCCTCGATTGACCTGCAGACGCCCGCCGCGTTCGGCGGCGCCGCCACCGACAATTTCGCTTCGCTCTTGAAGGCTACCAAACCGACCCGGCTCAGGATGCTGGTAACTCCGGCCATGGCGAAGCATTGGCTCGAAACCACCAACGTCAAGAACCGCCCCATTTCGGAAACGCACTGGATGAAGATCTGGCTGGATATTGTCGAGGGCCGGTGGAAGTACAACGGCGAGCCGATCAGCTTCGGAACCAACGGCGCCCTCCTGAATGGGCAGCATCGGTTGCAGGCATGCACCGAGAGCGAGATCCCGATCGATACCGATGTGATCTTCGGTTTGGACCCCGAAGCCATGAGCACAATCGACATCGGCAAGGTCCGGACCGCCGCGAACATTGCCTACCTGGAGGGCGTAGAGAACGCCACTGCCGCGTGCGCGGCCGCCCACCTCATCCTGCTGCATGAAAACGGCGGCATCCACCAGCTCGGCAACAAGGACGTGGAGCCAAGCAAAACGAAGGTCAACGAGCGGGTTCGGACCGACCGCAGGATCTCGACGGTCGCCGGCCATGCTTCGGGAATGGGCCGCGGCTTGGCCTCTCCGCGCGTGATGACCTTCTGCTATTACCTCTTCAGCGCGCAGAAACCCGACCTGGCCGAAACCTTCTTTAACCAACTGGAGAGCGGCGCCGGTCTCACTGAACGTAATCCCGTCTACCTCTTGCGGGAGCGGCTGCGGACCAACAGCGCAGGTAAGGCAAAACTGCCGCTGCTCGAAATCGTTGCGCTGTTCTTCAAGGCGTGGATCGCTTACCGGGGCTACAAGCCGGTGAAGTGTCTCCGCTGGAACAACAGCGGCGCCAATCCCGAGAGGTTTCCGGAGATCTAACATGAGCGCCGCACCCATGGTTTCGACCTACTCGATGTGGAGTCTGTTCCGGAACTGCCGTAAGGCGGTGGACTGGCGCTACCTCCAACAGCTCGTTCCGCTCGGCCGCGACCGGAATCTGCACTTTGGCTCGATCATCCACGAATGCCTCCAGGCGTGGCACCAGCGGCGCGACCTGGCCGAAGTGCTCCCTCTGATAGATCGCCTTTGCCCCAACCGGCTCCAGGATGAGAACCAGCGCCGGGACTGGCATCTCGCCACCGCGATGATGACGGCCTACGCCGCGCGATATGCGGCTGACGACCTCGAGGTCGTTGCTCTGGAAAAGAACTTCGAGGGGCCCATCGTCAACCCGGCTACCGGGGCGGCCTCGCGCAGCTTCGTTCTCGCCGGCAAGGTCGATGGCGTCGTCCGCATCGGCGGTGAGCACTTCATCCTCGAACACAAAACGGCGGCGCAGGTGGACGGGGACTACCTGGAGAAACTCTGGACTGACTTCCAGATCACCATCTATGCCCACTACATCGAGCAGACGATGGGCATTCCCATCACCGGCATTCTCTACAACGTCCTGGTGAAGGCGAAGCTGCAGCAGGGTAAAGGCGAAACGGAAGAAGAGTACCAAGCCCGCCGCGCAGAGTTGCTGGCCAAATCCAAGACCGGCAAGACCACGGCGAAGCGGAAGCTGCCCGAGTCCGATGAGGAACACCAATCACGCCTCGCCGAGAAGTATGCCGATCCTGCCATGTTCCACCGCGAAATGCTCTACCTCTCGCGGGACCGCTTCGACATCCTGCGCAGCGAACTCTGGGAGCTGACGCAGGCGTTTCTCGACGCCCGACGTCGCGGCGTCTTCTACCAGAACACGGCCTTCTGCTTCAACTACCAGCGGCCATGCCCGTATTTCGCCCTCTGCCGCTCGAACGGCAATCCAAACCTAATCGGCAACTTCTACCAACGCGTGACGCCCAACGAAGAATTGCGGGTGCTGCCGAACGAAGCCACCGAACCAGCTTTCTAAAAGGAGACCGACACAATCATGCCACTACTGCCAACCACGAAAACGCAACCCAAGCCAGCCTTGGCCGACCTCACGGTGCTGGTTTATGGGCAAACGAAGATCGGGAAGTCGACGCTCTGCTCCAATGCGGACGGAACCGTCTTCCTCGCCACCGAGCCGGGCCTGAACTCGCTCGATGTTTTTCAGGTGCCCATCCTTTCCTGGGATGACTTGCTGAATGCGTGCGCCGAAATCACCGACGGCAAACACCCCTTCAAGACGGTCATCATCGACACAATCGACAACGCCTACAAGTTCTGCACGGACTACATCCTCAAGAAATTCAAGATCGAGCACGAGTCGGATCTCGGTTATGGCAAAGGGTATGCCATCGTCAATAACGAATTCCAGCGGGTGCTGACCAAGCTGGCGTTCCTGCCCTACGGCCTCTTCCTGGTGTCCCACGCGAAGGAAATCGAAGTGGAGACGCGCACTGCGAAGTACACGCGCATCGTGCCGACGCTGCCCGATAAGGCCCGGAAGATCGTGCTCGGCATGGTGGACATGGTGCTGTTCTGCGACCTGGAACCGACGACCGGCGACGACGGCGTCGAGAGCATGCGGCGCGTGATTCGCACCAAGCCGAGTCTGTACTACGAGGCCGGTGATCGCACCGGGCGCCTGCCCGAGACCATCGACCTCGACTTCAAGAAGTTCCTCGAGGCGTTCACCGTGGCGGCCGCGCCATCGAAGACGCCGGCAGTTCAGAAACCCGCAGCCGTGACAGCAAAGTGAGTCTTCCAAAGGAGATCAGCATATGAGCAAACGAGCCATTGACCTTTCCCAGTTTGATGACGAGTTCCGCGCCGAGCAACCCGAGGAGCGGGGCGACTACGAAACCGTCCCCGACGGCAAGTACCAGGTGGCCGTCGAGAAGGTGGAACTGACCGAGGCGCAAAGCACCGGCAACCCGATGTTGAAGTGGACCCTGCGGGTGATCGCGCCGAAGTTCATCGATCGCCTGATGTGGCGCAACAGCGTCATCACCCACAACACGCTGAAGTACGTGAAGACGGACCTGCATCTCTGCGGTCTGGATCTCGACAAAATCTCCGAATTGCCGAAGCACCTGAAGAAGCTGCTTGACGTGAAGCTCGAAGTCACCAAGAAGACCAAGGGCGACAACGAGAACATCTTCTTCAACCGGCGCATCGAGAACGACCGCACGCCCAGCAAGTTCCGCCAGGAGGCGGGCGACGCGCTTGTCCCGTTCTAGCCAGCAGCCAGTGACGTTGCTGGTGGACACCCGCGAACAGGAGCCTTACTCCTTCGATGCCCGGTTGGTGGTGGTGGAGCGCCGCGCGCTGCCAGCCGGGGACTACTCAGTCGCTGGCCTCGAGGGTGTGGTCGCGGTGGAGAGGAAGACGCTGGACGATTTCGTCTCCACGGTGATCCACAGCCGGGCGCGGTTTCGTGAGGAGTTGAGGAAACTCGCCGGCTACCGGGCGGCATGCGTTGTGGTGGAGGCGGGCCTCATTGACGTGCTCCAGAAGCGCTACCGGGGCGATGCGCACCCAAACGCGGTGTTGGGAAACGCGCTGTCGCTCATCCTCGACTACCGGGTCCCGGTCTTCTTCTGCACGACCCGCCAGGCCTCCTGCCAATTTGTGCAGGCCTACCTGCTCGGCGCACACGCGAGGTGGAATTCATGACATTGGAGCGCACCAGCATTCGCGGCGTGGTGGAGACGGTCTTCTATTCGGGGCCGGCGTTCAGCGCCGGCCGCCTTCGCACAGCGGACGGAGAGTTCGTGAAATTCGCCGGCAAGGTGTTCGTGAAGATCAGCGAGCCGGTCAAGCTGGACGGCCACTGGGTCAATCATCCGAAGTACGGGCGCCAATTCGAGGCCGAGTTCATGGGCCATGACCTGGAACTGGACCCGGATGGGCTGGCGCACTTCCTCGCCAACCATCCGGACGTGAAGGGAATCGGCCCGGTGAAGGCCCGTCTCATTGCCGACGAATTCGGTGCTGCATTCGACGGAGCGATCCGGAGCAGGCCGGAAGCAGTAGCCGCGGTCGCGAAGGTGCCGGTCGAGATCGTACTCGATTTGCAGCGAATCTGGATCGCCAACGGCGATTTCAACACGGCAATGGCGTACCTGGCAGCCTTTGGGCTGACCCATTACCAAGTCACCACGCTGGTCGGCAAGTTCGGCAGCCAGGTGGTGCCCATCCTGGAGCGCGATCCGTACGTGCTTGTGCGCGAGATCCCCGGCTTCGGGTTCAAACGGGTCGATAAGATCGCGCGGAAGATGGGCACACCCAAGGATCTGCCCTCGCGGATTCGCGCGGGGTTGCAGTACTGCGTGGTGGCCGCGCTCGATGACGGCGATTGCTGGGTCGAGTACGAAGACCTGCTGGACCGTGCCAACGCGCTGCTGGTCATGGACACGATGGACAGCCGGGACGTGATAGAAGGCCACCTGGAGGCGTTGATCGCCGAGGGCGTCCTCTTTTCCCAGCCCTTCGAACGGTTGGTCGTGGCCGACCCGGAGATCCACAAGATGGAGCGGGAACTGGCAGAGGTGTTGCGGAAGGCGTGCGCGCCGAACCCGCATCCCGTCGCGGAGCAGGACGCTCTACTGGACGCCGAGGGAGCCGAGTTGAACCCGGAGCAGAGGGCAGCGGTGAAGAACGCGCTGTCCTACTCCATCTCGCTGATTACCGGCGGCGCAGGCAGCGGAAAAACGTATGCAGTCTCGACTATCGCCAGCATCGCCGACCTGCTGGAACTGCGCGTCGTGCTGGCCGCTCCCACCGGTAAGGCGGCCAAACGTCTCGAACAGGTAGTGGGGCATGAGGCAAGCACCATCCACCGTCTGCTGGGCTTCAACGGCCACACCTATTCCCGCGACGCACTGAACCCGATCGAGGCGGACATCCTGGTGATCGACGAAGTATCCATGGTGGATGTCCCGCTCGCCTGGCGACTGTTTCAGGCCGTCAATCGCGACAAAACCGCCGTGGTTCTGGTGGGCGATCACAACCAGTTGCCTCCGGTGGGTCCGGGGAACCTGCTTCGGGACCTCGTGAAATCGCGCGCCATCCCGACCACGGTCCTCACCAGGATCATCCGCCAGGCGGGCGAACTGAAGGAGAATTCCACCGCAATCCTTGCCGGCGAAGTGCGCCCCACCTCGGAAGTGAAGAGCGGGCTGCGGCGGCCCTGGTACGTCATCGACAAGTTCACCGACACTGGCGATTTGCGGCGCATGCTGATCCTTCTGGTCGATGAAGTGCTACAGGAGAGGCTCGGGTACGATCTCGTTCGCGACGTCCATGTGCTGACGCCGACCCACAAGGGGCCACTGGGGACGGTCGAGTTGAACATCGAGTTGCAGCGCCTGCTCCAGAGGAAACTGTTTCAGTTCGATGTCCCGGATGTCGATGCCGGGCACAGGCCACGCCTCTATCCCGGCGACAAAGTGATCCAGACGAAGAACGATTACGAATTGGGCGTCATGAACGGCTCGATGGGCGTCGTGGTCAGCGTCGATCCCAAGGCGGGGCTGGCAGTAGATTTTGATGGCCGGCTAGTCGAAATCAAAAGCGGCAGCGATGCTCTCGGCAATATTCAGCTGGCCTATGTCACCTCCATTCACAAAGTGCAGGGTTCGGAGTTTCCTTGTGCCGTTGTCGTGGCGCATAAATCGCATTCCTTCATGCACCATCGCAATCTGCTCTATACGGCGGTGACCCGTGCCAAGGAATCGGTGATCATTCTGGGCGACCGCTGGGGCATCGAGCATTGCGCCCAGAAGCGCCAGGTGGATCAGCGCAACACATTTCTGTCCTTCCTGCTCGGGCCGGAGTCGCAGCGGTGAGCGCCGCGACGATTGACGTCCACGCGTATTACCGGCAAGTCACCGACGTCGATATCGGCGAAATCGCCCGTGAGCTGCTGGGCAGCAGAGTCACGCAGGAATCGGCGAGAACCCTATTCTGCGACTGCCCTACTCATCGCAGCCAATCGCACCGGTCGTTGCATGTCTGGCTCGACAAGCAAGGCTGGTTTTGCCACGCCTGTGGTGTCGGTGGCGACGTCCTGCAACTGGTCGAGTTCATCCAGCATGGCGGCGTCACGCGGGGCCAGTCCGGAAACATGCCGGAATCGCACCGGCAGGCACGGGATTTCCTGGCGGCCCGGGTCGGTTTGCCACCGCTATCGCAGCTCGGGCGCAGCCCGGAGGAACTGGCGGCAGTCGAGGAAGACCACTGCCTCACTTTGCGCGTACGGGAGGCGCTCACCGCCGTTGCGGACCTTTATCATGAGCGGCTCATGCGGAACGCCGACGTCCTCGTGTGGTTCCGGGAAAAATACCGAATCGGTGAGGAAACGGCGGCCCGGCTGAAGATCGGTTTCGCTGACAACGGCGAGGAGAGCGTGATCCGGACGTTATTGGACGGACCGGGCACCTTCACCCCGCGCGAGCTGACCGCGACATCGGCGTTCCGCCCCACCGCCCAGGATGGACTCGTTCCGTTCTTCGATGGCCGGATCGTATTTCCATACTGGAGCCGAGGCCAAGTCGTGTTCATGATTGGGCGTCGCACCCCGTGGACGCCCGATCACGAATGGGAGAAATCGAAGTACAAGAAGCTGGCCGTCCGCAACGACCGTAACAACGGCCACGTTGCGCCTTGCATCCGGAATGACGTTCTCTACAACGAAGATGTGCTCCTGACGCGGCCCGAGCGGGTCATCATCACCGAGGGAGTCACCGACTGCATTTCCCTGATGGAGCACGGCTTCCCGGTTGTGTCGCCGGTGACGGTTCAAATCCGCGAGGGCGATTGGGAACGGTTACTGCCGAAGCTCACCGGCGTCAAAACGGTCTTCATCTGCCAGGACAATGAGGTCTCGGCCGCGGGCCTCAACGGGGCGTTGCGCACGGCGCGCGCCCTGGCGTCGCGTGGCATCCTCACGCGCGTGGCCGCGCTACCGCTTGGGGAAAAGCAGCAGCACGCCCGGCAAGAGCTGAAGGACAGCTTCGGTGTGGATGCCGCCATCGGTCCGCGCGAGATGGCCAAGCGCCTGGAGGGCCGCACCGCGGATGATATAGAGCGCGCCGAAGCGCTCCTGGCCGACGCCAAGATCGACGTAAACGAGTTCTTCGCCGGCGGTAAGACCGCACCGGATTTTGAAGCCATCCTCGCCGCGGCGGAGACTCCGCTGGAAATGGCGATCACGAAGCTCGATTCCAGCACGCCAGATGAGCAGATGGAAAGCCTGCTTGAACCGATTCTTCAGGAAGTCGGGCAGATGGGGCCGATCGAGCGGGAACGCCACCTCCGGCTGATCCAGGGCCGATGCGGCAAGTCCAAGTTGCCAGTAAGCGTCCTGCGCCAGCAGATGAAGGTTGTGGTGCTGGACCACAACGCGCGCAGCAAGCATTCCCGCGCCCGAGCAAGCGCAGCGGCGGGCGGCGGACCCAGTACCAATCCCACGTTCCCCAAGATCCAGATCAATGATCGCCAGTTGCGAGAGATCGTCTCCGAAGCATGGTTCGCCGTCCATCGCGCCAACCAGCACGGCTGCAGCATCTATCCCCACACCCCTTTTCTGTTTCACCGCGCCGGGAGCCTTGTGCGGCTGGTCATCGGCGAATTTGGCCCGGAGATCGACGAGATGGACGAGGACGCAGTTTTCGGATTGCTGGCACGCACGGCAGACTGGCATCGGGCGGCCGAAGATGCCGATGTCGAGACATCCCCGCCGCGAGACGCTGCGCGCGACATGCTGGCTTACCCCGATTTGCACCTGCCGATCCTAGAGGGCGTCATCAGCACTCCTGTGTTCGGCCGCCACGGAGAGTTGATTATGACTGACGGTTACCACCAGAACGACCGGCTGTGGTTGTCTCCGGACACCAAGCTTGAGTTGGGAACCATCCCCGGCGAGCCGACGGCGGAAGACATCGCCGCCGCACGGGCGCTGTTGATCGACGATCTCCTCGTGGACTTCCCGTTTGTGGATGACTCCGACCGCGCGCATGCGATCGCAGCGATGATCCTTCCGTTCATCCGGCGAATGATCGACGGGCCGACTCCCATGCACCTGATTGAGGCGCCGACCATGGGATCCGGCAAGGGACTGCTGGCCAACCTGATCTCCGTCGCCGCCACGGGCGCCGCTTGCGAAGCCCGCACGCTGCCGGAGAACGAGGACGAAATACGGAAAATGCTCACCGCCGAGTTGATGAAGGGCCGCCCTATCATCCTCCTGGACAATGCCAATGACCGCAAGCAAATGCACTCGTCGTCGCTCGCATCGGTCCTGACCTCCGTCCGCTGGACCGACCGTAAGCTCGGCGAGTCCATTATGGCCTCGGTTCCCAATCACGCCGTCTGGCTGATGACGGGCAACAACCCAAACATGCATCTGGAACTCACCCGCCGCTGCATCCGGGTGCGAATCGATCCGCGCGTGGATCGCCCGTGGAAACGCACGTCATTCAAACACCCTGAGGTCACCACTTGGGCCACAGAGAACCGGACGGCTCTGGTGAGCGCCATCGTCACCCTGATTCGCGCGTGGATGGCGGCCGGCAAACCCCTCGACCGTGCGCGGCTCGGCTCTTTCGAACGATGGTCCAGCATCATCGGCGGCATTCTCAAGATCGCCGGCGTCCCTGGTTTCCTGGCCAACCTCGACCAACTGTACGAAGCCGCCGACGTCGAAGGACAGGCATGGCGGGAGTTCACGGCGGCCTGGTGGCAGGCATTTCGGGGCGAGCCCAAGAAAGTCAGTGAACTGAACCAGTTCTGTGAAGAGCGTGAGTTCATGCTGCGGTTGCGCGGGGACGGCTCCGCCCGGTCGCAGCAAACCAGGCTGGGGACCGCTCTCGGCAGCTACCGCGATCGTTCATTCGACCGTCTTCGGATCTTGTGGGCCGGAGCGGCCTCCAAACACAAAGGCGTCGCCATGTACTCCCTGGAGACTGCTGAGGAATCCGCGAGTTGGGGACCTTGGGGACCTTCTGGGGACCTTGGCGACAAAGGTCCCCACGAGTCAAGTGCCAATGATTCAGGGGATTACAGTTCATTTGGGGACCTTGGGGACCTTGAAGGGGTTCCTCCGCGTGTAGAGAGAGATTTTTCGCAATGTCCTGAAGTAGCGCAAAGAGACACACGCGCGCACGTGTGTATAGAAGATGGCAATAACGTCCCCAACGTCCCCAAGGTCCCCATTTCGTCCGCAAGTGATTGCAGCGAAAGCGCTGATCCGTTGGGGACCTCGGACGGCAAGGTCCCCACAACGTCCCCAACCGCGTCCCAGGTCCCCAAGACGGCAAATCGGGCACGGGTGGATCTCGCCGATTTCACGGAGCGGCCCATGCCGCCCGACGGGAAGCGGTCATGAGCCCGCAGCCAGCGGTTGCTACTTCGAGCGCGCCGGCGCACAGCCATCTGTTCGTTTCAACGGCGCTCGACACGTGGATCACCGAGCAGGCTGCGGCATTCGCCCGCGATGTGCAAATCGACGACACCGCTTACCGGCGCCTGGATCCTGAATACTACGCCTGGCTGCGGTCCAGGATGCTGTTGGCGAAGAAAGCCGCCAGTACCGGCCAGATTGGAATCGATGCGTTTGACGAACTGCGCCACCGGTTCAACACAATTCACCAGTGGGCGCTTGACCGCTTCGGCGAAGAGGCGTTGATTGCTGCCGCCAGGGGCTTCGGCCATTGCGAGTATCATCCGCCGGTCGCAGAACCAGAGCCACAGAATCGCGCCATCGTGCCCGCGTGCCCGGATCGAAACACTGTGGTGGTCTCGCCGGGGTCCGCGGCTCTCGTAGATGCGATTCGCGACCGTGCCTTTGCCATGGGCTGGACGCACGAAACACTCTACCAGACGCGCGGTTCGCTGCGTTTCCCGCTGGGGAGCGATTACGGTTTGGTCTGCTATCTGAAGCCGGGTGATCGCATTGGTGACGTGACCATGCACTCCATTGAGATCATTCTGCCGAACAACATCCGCCAGCGATTCTACAACCCGAACGTGGATCAACCCTGGATCAGGCGTGTCTCCCGCGAAAAATCTTAATCCACGACCGGACACTTTTCACGCGTTTCGCGTATATTTCCAGTGAAGGCGCTGTTCGACAGGCGAGCGCAAAGCGCACCCTCCGAAAGATCCCCTCCAACTCTGTAACTCCTTGCGGGCATACCCGCAATCCCACCTGGGCGTCACACGAGAGCCATGCGCAAAAATATCCGAATCGAAAACCCGGTGTCCGGATGTGCCTTCACATCCAAGAATCGTGCCAAGCGCTTTGTAGCCCAGGGGCGCGCGGAGTGGGTGCAGGCCGGGGTTTCCATCCGATTCATCCAGTCGGATCACCGGAATGCCTCGGCGCAGAAGTCCGTGGACCACACGCGCTGGTCGTATGACCGGGCGGCGAACACCGGAATGGCGCAGATCGCTGAGTTGGCGAACCTGCCCATGATCCGGCCTGCTGTACTCATGGGAATCGGCCGACGGAAGGGCGCTAGCAGGCACACGTTCCTGGCAACGCAGGGGCTCTGACGCCGGTGACCAAAGCGACTGCGGAAATTCCGCAGTCAGTTTGAACGCGCATGCGCTGCCCCGAATGCCTGAGCGAGGCCGTCGCCGTCCACGAGTACGACTTCGGGGTCTGCCCGCAGACGGGCTATCACGATAGCGGTGACAGGTTTCGGTGTCGTGCCTGCGGTGCTACGGGTGACGTGGACGACCTCGTGGCGGAAGGACAGGAGTCATGACAAAGAGGTCCATCGGAGGTCGGCACGTTGCGAAGGAGCGCGGACTCATCCCGGCATGGTCTGGGTGGCCGTTCGGGCGCGAGGTACGGAACACGATGGCCGCCCGCCGCAACCGCAACTCGCGGCGCATGACGAAGGAGAACAGCGAGCCGATGAAAGGACCGAAGCCATGCCAAGCGTGATCACACCCGAGATCCTGGCGGAGCGCGTTTGCAGGTCGCTCGACCTACCCACGAAGGACAACGCCGAGAGCCTGACCGAGATCCTGCGGGTGGCACTCACCGAGACGTGCGACCAGGCGATCGGGGCGGCAAAGGCCGTCAGCCTGGAGATCGCCGAGGACGAAGCCGAGCGGTGCCGCAGCGTAGGGGCGACGGTAGCCCAGCAGACCGCGCTGAAGATCGCGGCGCGCATTCGTAAACGGCATGTCGAGGTAGCCCGCAGCAATTCAGGGACCTGACCCGGCATCGGCGGCCGCGGCTTGAAATGTTGCGCAGTTTGCCTAGTTACATGGGTTTACGCAGGTTGTCACTTCAGGTTGTCACCCCTTTGAGCCGATGAATCTTCCCACGCAGATCGAACTTCGGTCAATACGCGCGCTCTTGCCGCATGCCCGCAACTCCCGTACGCATACGGACGCCCAGGTTGCCCAGGTGGCGGGCAGTATCCGGGAATTCGGGTGGACGAATCCTATCCTGGTGGACAGCGAAGGGGTGATCATCGCCGGCCATGCCCGTCTCCTGGCTGCCCGGAAGTTGGGCATGGAAGAGGTCCCGGTTATCGTGCTGGCGCACTTGACGCCGGTGCAGAAGCGGGCCCTGGTCATCGCCGACAATAAGCTGGCGCTCAACGCTGGGTGGGATGAGGAGACGTTGCGCGTCGAGATGGAGTCTCTCCAGGAGGACGGGTTCGACCTGGACGTGGTCGGCTTTAGCGAAGAGGAGATCCGAGTCCTGCTGGCCCACAATGCCGGCGACCCCGAGGCGGACGCGGAATCGCCGGGCGAAGACGAAACGCCGGAAGCGCCGGTCGACCCTGTCTCGCGCACCGGCGATATCTGGGCGATCGGCCCGCACCGGATCATCTGTGGGGACTGCCGGGACTCCGGCACGGTAGCGCAACTGTTCCAGGGTGCTCGGGCGAATGTCGTGATCACGTCGCCGCCGTATGCTACGCAGCGCGAATACGATCCCGCGAGTGGCTTCAAACCGGTGCCTCCGGAGGAATACAGCGACTGGTTCAGGGATGTCGCCGCCAACGTCGCCACGATTCTTGCCGCCGACGGCTCGTACTTCCTCAACATCAAGGAACATGCCGACGACGGGGAGCGCAGCCTCTACGTGAAGGACTTGGTGATCGCCCACCGGCGGCAGTGGGGTTGGCGATTCGTCGACGAGTTCTGCTGGCGCAAGACCGATAACGGCGTGCCGGGCGGATGGGGCAATCGCTTCAAAAACGCGTGGGAGCCGGTATTCCACTTCTGCAGGCAGCCGGAGATTAAGTTCCGGCCGCAGGTGGTTGGCCACGTCTCGGAAGATTGCTTCGATTACTCGCCCAACAACCCGAAGTCGACTTCGGGCAGCGGGCTACTCGGTACCGGGGCGCGCGGATCGGCGGCGGGCCAGCAGGGAGCCGCGGATGAGGATGGCCGGTTCACGGGCATCGCGCGGCCGAGCAACGTGGTCGAGGTGAAGTCTGAAAGTGGCCAGGGCTCGCACTCAGCTCCCTTCCCACGTGCGCTGGTTGAGTTCTTCGTAAAAGCCTTCTCCGACGCCGGCGACATCGTCTTCGATCCGTTTCTCGGTAGCGGCACAACGATGGCCGCGGCTCACGTGCTCGGGCGGACCGGCTACGGTTCCGAAATCAGCCCGGCGTACTGCGATGTGATCCTGCGCCGTATGGCGAACCTCGCTGGCGAGGAACCGGTCCTCACCGAGACCGGAGAGCAGATGGCCGCTGTCGCTACCGCGCGCGGTGTGCCGAGCGAGCAGGTGGACAACCCCAGGCTTCGCGACGCGCGCCGGATTCAGCACCACGGTCCGGCGCCTTTGTACGGCCCGAAGACGGCTTCCTGAGCCGTCGCATCGAAACCACCGTTCTCAACAAGCTTGCAGTACTCCTCAATCGCGGCCCGGCGTTCCGGGCTGCATGACCCTAACCGCAACTCCAACCGAAAGGACTTTTCCCGTATGGCCGAAACCAATCCCAATCTCTCCCCGTGCGTCACCCACCAGCCGAGTTTGCTGGGCGGCGCCGAAAACATCAAGCTGCTCTTCG
>Ga0181529_10003385_pt1 | contig 18197 bp, 18 predicted proteins | sample PEATcosm2014_Bin_36_FD_119763 | JGI IMG/M metagenome (GOLD analysis project Ga0181529, IMG submission 119763) | Peatland microbial communities from MTU Mesocosm Facility, Houghton, MI, USA - PEATcosm2014_Bin10_30_metaG | ecosystem: Environmental > Terrestrial > Soil > Wetlands > Peat | place... | reverse complement strand
TACGCCAGCGCCCGGTGGCACCAACCCCGGATCGACCATCGGCAATCCCGGTGTGCATGGGTTGCAGCCCGTCCATGGGCTTCAGCCGACCGGCTTGACGCCCGGCGGCACTACGCCAGCGCCTGGCGGCACCAACCCCGGATCGACTATTGGCAATCCTGGCGTGCATGGGTTCCAGCCCGTCCATGGGCTTCAACCGACTGGCTTAACGCCCGGCGGCACGACACCAGCGCCCGGTGGCACCAACCCGGGTTCGACTATAGGCAATCCTGGCGTGCACGGGATAGCGCCGGTACGAGGGCCCAATGCTCCGGGTGGCCTAATACCCGGCGGCACGACACCAGCGCCCGGTGGCACCAACCCCGGATCTACTATCGGCAACCCCGGCGTGCATGGAATGCAGCCCGTGAATGGGCTCAATCCTCCGACCGGTCTGACGCCCGGCGGGACTACGCCAGCGCCTGGCGGCACCAACCCCGGTTCGACTGTCGGCAATCCTGGCGTGCACGGGATAGCGCCGGTGCGAGGGCCCAATGCTCCGGGTGGCCTAACGCCCGGCGGGACTACATCAGCGCCTGGCGGAACGGCACCGGCGCCCGGTGGAGGGGGCAATCCCGGCGGGCCGGCCGGCGGGTCGGGTCGAGGACCAGGGGGCGGTGGCCCCGGATTCTCTCACGGTCCAACTGGAGGCCCCGGCGCGGGGCCGCAGGGCGGCGGGCCGATAGGGAGTCCCGCACCGAGGGGTTCGCGGACTTTCGGCACGCCTGGCGGCAATGCCATACGAATGCGCGGCAATGGCCGACCTAGTGACGTTCACGTGGCGTCGTGGGGCAATGGCGGCGGCATGGACATCCATCACGGGTTTAACGGCGGACGCCAGATCGTGGTGGCGCGCGGCGACGGGTCGCAGGTGTTCGCGGGGCGCCGCAACTTCGGCTATGTGCAGCGGCCGTATATGTTCGGTGGAGTTCAATACGCGCACCGGACCTATTTCTTCGGCGGGCACGTTTACGACCGCTTCTACTCTCCGTTCTTCTTTCACGGCATCTCGATAGCGGTTTACGCGCCCATCGGCTTCTACCATCCAGCTTTCTACGGATGGGCTTTCCACCCGTGGGCGGCGCCTCTCCCGTACACGTGGGGTTTTGTATCGCGCCCCTGGTACGGGTATTACGGAGCCTATTTCGCGCCGTATCCAGTGTACCCGAGCCCGTCTTTCTGGCTCACCGATTACCTGATTTCGCAGAGTCTCATGGCGGCCTATCAGGCGCGAGCGGTCGGGACGGCTCCGGCTCCGCTGTCCGCTGATGTGGCGATGACGCCCGAAGTGAAGGACCTGATCGCGGCGGAAGTGCAACGGCAGATCGCGATCGAAACGGCGGAGGCGAAGATCGGCCGGACGGACCCGGAATCGAGCGGGATCGCCCACCTGCTGAGCGACAACGTGCAACACGTTTTCGTGGCCGGAAAGGATCTGGACGTTACCGATCCGGCAGGCGCGGAGTGCGCACTGAGCGAGGGTGACGCTCTGCAACTGATCGGGCCGCCGCCGGCCGACGCGAACGTGGCGACGCTGGTGGTGCTGTCCAGCAAGGGCGGTCGCGAGTGCCGCAAGGGCGCCAACGTCACGGTGGCTTTCGCGGACCTGCAGGATATGCAGAACCACATGCGGGAGACCATCGACCAGGGGTTGGGCGAACTGCAAACCAAACAGGGCCAGGAGGGGCTTCCCGCACTGCCTCCGGCGGCGCAGGGCGAACCGGTGAAGGCGCAGTTCGCGGCCAATGCGCCGCCGCCGGAGGCGGACGTTGCCGCGCAAATCAAGGAGCAGTCGCAAGCGGCCGATGCGGCCGAGAAACAGGTGGTCACGGAAACGTCACAGCCCGCTGCGGCGGCGGAGGCTCCCGCAGAAGCTCCGGCCGAGGCTCCGGGCCCGGTTCATGTCTCGGTGGGCCAGAGCATCGACGAAGTGACGGCGGCGCTGGGCACTCCCCTCGACATCCTCAATAACGGGAACAAGCAGATCTACGTGTACAAAGACATCAAGGTGACATTTAAGAACGGCAAAGTCTCCGACGTGCGGTAGGAGAAGCTGCGGAGGGTCGCGCGATCCGATTACCGCGGAAAGCGCGGCCTTCCCTTGCAGTTTGCGAAGACTACGCCCGATCGGCGCGAACCCGCTATGCTGAGGCTGTGACGCCTCGATTCAGTTTCGAAGAAATCGCCGATTCCGGTCCCGAGAATTACGACGTACCGACGCATGCGCCGGGTCCGTCTGGCGCGCTGCCCGTCAGCGAACAGATGCTGCGGCAGCGCGCCTCTGGCGACCTGTTCGGATGGACGCAGAATGCCGGCATGGGTTGGGATCCTGCGCGGCTCGGTGGCGCCGACGTGCTTCTGCTTTCCACTCACGGCGGAATACGCGCCGCCGATGGCACGCCCGTGGCGTTGGGCTATCACACTGGCCATTGGGAAGTGGGCTTGCTCATGCAGGCCGCGGCGGAAGAGTTGCAAGCGGCGGGCGCGGTGCCGTTCGCCGGGTACTGCACCGACCCATGCGACGGCCGCACGCAAGGCACCAGCGGCATGTTCGATTCGCTCGCTTACCGCAACGATGCCGCCATCGTCTTCCGTCGCCTGATCCGCTCGTTGCCGACGCGCCGCGCCGTGATCGGTTTCGCGACCTGCGACAAGGGGCTCCCGGCGATGATGATGGCGCTGGCTGGCACGCGCGATCTGCCCGCGGTGCTGGTGCCCGGCGGCGTCACTCTGCTGGCCACGGATGGCGAAGATGCGGCCCGCGTGCAAAGCATCGGCGCGCGCTTCGCGCATGGCCAGATCACACTTGAGGAGGCCGCCCGAGCCGGATGCAGCGCGTGCGCCTCGCCTGGCGGCGGTTGCCAGTTTCTGGGGACGGCCGCCACTGCGCAGGTGGTGGGTGAAGCGCTGGGCATGTCGCTCACACACAGCGCGCTGGCGCCCTCCGGACAGCCGATCTGGCTCGACATGGCGCGCCGCTCGGCACGCGCGGCGCTGGAACTCGAAGCGCGCGGCATCCCTATGCGAGACATCCTCACCGAAGCCGCGCTTGGCAACGCCATGGTGACGCACGCGGCTTTTGGTGGTTCCACCAATTTGATTCTGCACCTAACCGCCATCGCGCACGCTGCCGGGCTCCGCCGCCCCACAGCCGCCGACTGGGCCGACGTCAATCGCCGCGTACCGCGCCTGGTGGACGCGCTGCCCAACGGCCCGCGCAACTTCGCCACGGTGCACGTCTTCCTCGCCGGCGGCGTCCCCGAGGTCATGCTGCACCTGCGCCGCGCCGGCCTGTTGGCGACAGGCGCGCTTACCGCGAGCGGCGAAACGCTGGGCCGCATGCTCGACTGGTGGGAGAGTTCCGCGCGCCGTGCGCGCCTGCGCCAGTTGTTGCACGAGCGCGACGGCATCGATCCGGACCACGTCATCATGGACCCCGATTCCGCCGCGCGCCGCGGCCTCACCTCCACCGTCTGTTTCCCGCACGGCAACCTGGCGCCGGAGGGCGCCGTGATCAAGAGCACCGCCATCGATCCGGCTGTGCTCGATGCCGACGGCGTCTACCGCAAGCGCGGCCCGGCGCGCGTGTTTACGTCCGAGCCCGCCGCCATCGCCGCCATCAAGAACGGCGCCATCCAGGCGGGCGATGTGATTGTCCTGATGGGCCGCGGCCCCAAGGGCGCTGGTATGGAGGAGACGTATCAATTGACCTCCGCGCTCAAGTACCTGGACTTCGGCAAGCACGTGGCCGTAGTCACCGACGCGCGTTTCAGCGGCGTGTCCACAGGCGCCTGCATCGGCCACGTTTCGCCCGAGGCGCTGGCCGGCGGCCCACTCGGGAAAGTGCGTGAGGGCGACATCATCGAAATCGTCATCGACCGGAACCGCCTGGAGGGGCAGGTGAACCTGGTAGGGCCGTGTGGCGTGGAAGATGGCTCGCGCATCCTCCGCGAACGCGAAGTCTTGCCCGGCCTGGCTCCCGATCCCGCGCTGCCCGACGATACGCGCCTGTGGGCCGCCCTGCAGGACGCCAGCGGAGGCACCTGGGCCGGCGCGGTCTACGATGTGGACCGGATTGTGCGCGCGTTGGAAGCCGGCCAGCGCGCACTCGGGGAACGCTGAAGCGCCGTTGTGCGAATGATGTAAGCTCAAGGGGAGTCTTCTTATGCTTCGACGTATCCTTTTGCTCGTTCTCCTCCTCGTCGCATGCACGTCGTTGTATGCCGACGTCACCATGCGAATGGCATTGGATTTCAAGGTCAATCTGACGTTACCCGGCGCGCTTCCGCAGTTGCCCTTCAATGAGGTGCTGACGCGCATCCACGGCGACCGAAGTTACGCCGTCATGGGGCCGTTCATCGCCATCACGGATCTTTCCACCGGCAAGATCACCCTGCTCGACCCCAAGACGCAGCACTATGCCACCATAGCCATGGCGAATTACATTTCCAAGATCGCCGGCGCCAACGGACAGGCCATGCCGAACCTGCCGGACGCAGCCAAGCAGATCCTGGAGAAGATGAAGTTTGATACCGAATCGCGCGACACCGGCCGCACCAGCCGCATTCAGGGCATTGATGCCTACGAGCGCGAGGTCGTGATCCACGTGTCGATTCCGCTCCCGATTCCAGGCCAGGAGAACGGCCTGGCATTGAACTTGAAGTTCGATATCTGGAAGCCGACGCCGTCCGAGCTGGAGCGCGTGCCGGCGCTACGCGAACTGGTGGCCTACAATGAGCGCAACAAAGGCTTCGGCGACGTGGCTTCCATGATGCGCCAGATATTCGGCTCCATTCCTGGCATGGGCGACCATGTCGGCAAGATGGTGGAGGAAATGACAAAGGGGGGCAACGTAACGCTTGGCATGGATATGGGGCTCTATGTGCCGGGCTTGAGGAAGATGTTGGAGCAGGCCGGGAAGGCCGACGCTCTGCCCGCCTTGCCGCCCGATGACCAGCCGCTGGTGAACGTGAAACTCGAGCTGAAGGAACTCTCGACCGACAAGATTCCGGACAGCGTTTTCGCCATCCCCGTTGGTTTCCAGGAAGCTCCCATGGAAGACCTGATGAAAGGCATGACATCCGCGCTCGCCGGCGCCAAGCCGGAGGAAGCGCAGCCCGGCGCTAAACCTCGGGAAGCACAGCCCGCCGCCAAGCCGGAGGCAGCGAAACCGGCGAAACTGACGTTGACTGTGGAACCGAGCGGCAAGGATCTGCAGATCACCTGGGAGAAAGATTCCGCCATCATTGCCAACGCCAACCACGGCGTGTTGTCGATCAACGACGGGAACCGGGACCAGAAATACGAGATGGACGCCAAGCAGCTCAAGGTCGGCAGCATCGTCTACACACCGGTGGGCTCCGAGGTCAGTTTCAAACTGGAAGTGACCGGCAAGGACGGAAGCAAGACGGCCGCCACGCCAACGCGCTGGTCGAACTCGCCGGCGAGTCTGGCGCCCGAAGACAAACCGGCCGCGAAGTAACCGAAGCCTCGAACGGCCGGGAGGGCATTCGATCTCCCGGCGCTTTCGCACAATTCTGCATTCGCACCGTCCATACCTGGCGTATACAGGTATGGAGGGCGCGATGAAGCTTCTCATCCTGATCGGCGCTGCGGCGGGGCTGTTGGCTGCGCAGACTCCCGACGCAAATTCGATCATGGCGCAGGTCGGGATCAACCAGGCGAAGAGCCGGGAACAGCGCGTCCAGTGGATCTACCAGCAGAAGCAGCTTCTTCGCATGGTCCGCTCCGGCGGCAAAGTTGCTCGCGAGGAACACCGTGAGTACCTGGTGCTCCCGGACCGTCGAGAAGTCAAGAAGCAGCTTACATATTTCTCTGGAAAATACGAAAAACACGGCAGTTATATTAGCTATGACAAGCCTGGTTACCAGTACAAAGGTCTCGATCTCGACGGCGACTTGATCGCCCAGATGTCGGATGACATGACGGCTGACAAAAAGTCGATGGATGGAATTGAATCCGACTTGTTCCCATTGACTTATCACCAGCAACTCAAGTATGCCTTTCGTATTGTTGGCGGCGCAGAGGAGTATCGTGGGCGGAAGGTTTGGCGAGTCGCCTTTGAACCTAAGCGGCGCGCCAGCGTCCTAGACGACGACGAGGGCGGCAGCGCCCTGTGGAAAGGCGAAGCGCTGATTGATACACAAGAGTTCCAGCCAGTCACCATCTCGACCAGCATGACTTGGAAGATGCCTGCTGCCATACGCATCCTGCTGGGCACGAACGTCCGCGGACTGGGGTTCAACCTGAGCTACCAGAAAGTCGCCGATGGCGTTTGGTTTCCGGTCAGTTACGGCGGAGAATTTGAAGTGACTGGTTTGTTTTTTTACCGGCGCACAATGAGCATTTCGCTGCTCAACAGCGGTTTCCGGCATGCCGAAGTCAGCAGCCAGATTGCTTATGCAAAGGATGAACAATAGGCGTGCTGAACGTTGTAGTGGAAATTGGTTGCGATTTCACGGAGCTGCTGCGGCAGCACCAGGCAATGGTGTTTTCCATTGCGCTCCATTTCCTGCGCGACCGGGCCACGGCGGAGGAAGTTGCGCAGGAAGTGTTCTTCAGCCTGCACCGGAATTTGCACCAGATCGAGACCCCGTTGCACGCCGCCGCCTGGTTGCGAAAGGTGGCCGTGCAGCGCGCAATCGACGAAGGACGGCGCCGCAGCCGAAAACCGCAACTGGCGCTGGAGGATGTGGCGGAACCGGCCGCTGCTGCTGTGAAGCCTAGCGATCCGTTGCTCAGCGAGCTACTGCGCAAACTGATCGCGACGCTGCCGGAAGCGCCACGGATGGTGATGGTGCTGCGCTATCAGGAGGATCTGGATCCGTCTGAGATCGCCGCCGCGCTGGAGATGCCGGTGGCGACTGTGAAGAGTCACTTGCAGCGCTCGCTGGTACTGTTGCGCGGAAAGCTGGCACGCCGCGGCATAGGAGAAAGTGGATGGACTGGTTAGAAGACGAGTTGCGGCGGGCGTTGGCGCGGCAGGATGCGCCGGTTGGTTTCGCGGAGCGCGTGCTGGCCCGCGGCAGGCGGGAGCCACACGGCGCGCGGCGCTGGCTGGCTGCGGCGGCGATGGTGGTGGTGGCGGCGGGCGCCGCGGGGGCGTGGCGCCAGCATCAGGGGTATGAAGCGAAGCGGGAAATGATGCTGGCACTGCGGCTCGCCGCCGCGCCCATGCATCGCATTCAACTTGAAGTAAAGGACATAACGCAATGAAAACACTATTGATCGCGTGTCTGGCGGCGCTGCCTGTGTTGGCCGCTCCGCAGCAGTTCCAACTCAATCTGGACTCGGTGGCAGCCAAGTCCTCGCAGCATGTGGACGTGTCGCTAAACTCGGCCACCTTACAATTCGCGGCCAAGTTTCTCGATGCGGACAATCCGGACGAATCGCGCGTCCGGAAGCTGATCGAGGGCATCGAGGGCATCTACGTGCGCCACTACAACTTCAAATCGGCTGGCGTCTGGACCCAGGCCGACCTGGAGCCGATTCGCGCCCAGTTGCACGGGCCGGAGTGGTCGAAAATCGTCGGCTCGACCAATGCGGAGGATGGCGGGAGCACCGAAGTCTGGCTGCACCTCGCCGGCAATAAATCCATCGGCATGGCGATTGTCGCTACCGATCCAAAAGAGGTGACGGTGGTGAACATCGCCGGCAACATCGACCTCGAGACCCTGGCGAAGTTGGGCGGCCACTTCGGTGTGCCCAAAGTGAAGGATCCCAAGAAGGAGCACAAAGAGGACTGAGCGAGGGTCTTCGGCCGCGCGTGATGCTGATCAAGAGTGGTAACTAAACGCAGCATCGGCAGTATGGATATCCGGGGGTGCGATGCAACTTTCGAGTCGAAGACGGTCGGCGAGCATTCTCTGGACGATCCTTGTGTTTTCGGGCCTCGTCGCGCGGGGGCAATCGCCGCCGGCTTTTGAAGTAGCCGTAATCCGGCCCAGCGTGGAGAGTACGAGCGCCGGCACGAGTTTCAACGTATTCGAGGGAGGACGGCTCAGAATAACCAATGAACCGGTGAAACTCCTGATCCGTGCAGCCTTTCAGATACAGAACGCTCAGATCGCCGGTGGCCCAGCGTGGCTGGATACCGATCGGTACGACATTGAGGCGCAGACTGGCCGTCCGGAGAAACCTGGGCCGGATCAGATCAGCCCTCTGCTGAAGAGCCTGCTGAGTGACCGGTTCAGTATGAAATTCCACCGGGAGATGCGGGAGTTAACTGTGTACGCGTTAGTTCTCGAGAAGAATCAAAAAGGTGGCTTGAAGCTCAAGACAAAAGGCCAGAACGAAGGCACCGCAATGAACACTCACGGCGGCGACGGTAAGTCGGAGTTGGTCGGAACCGGCGTTTCCACGGGGGCACTCGCAAGGTACGTCGGGAACCGGCTGGGCCGGATTGTGGTGGACAAGACCGGACTGAGCGACAGCTACGACTTCACGCTGGAATGGGCACCAGACGAAACGCCGGACTCCCCGCTACCGCCATTGGTTACGGCATTGCGAGAGCAACTTGGACTCAGGCTTGAGTCGCAAAAAAGTCCAGTGGAGGTTCTGGTCATAGATAGCCTCCAGAAGCCTTCGGAAAACTAGCCCTGCGATTGGTGCGGTTTCCGCGAATGCTGCATCGCCATCGGAAACCCTTGACAGAGTAATCAATTACCCCGTGTCTATTGTCGGCAAAATCGTGTAGTTGGTTCCCGAACTTTCCATTGCGGCCCGGCACAGGCGGTCGAGCACGCCGGCCCAGGCGGGGGTTTCGGGTGGACGATCGACGGCGATCCAGGCGAAGCCTTCGGCATCCAGGCGGTGCAGTGTTCGGTAGAGCGCCGCGGCGTACTCGCGAGGATCGGCGGGCATCTCGTGACCGATCCTCAGCCGCGCGCCATGACCTTCCGGCGGCGGGCTGCCGGGAGCGATCAGATAGAGCGGCGTAGCCGGCCGGTAGTGGCGCAGATGCATGCCGGGCGATGGGTGCGGGCCAACGGTGGCGGCTGCGGAGATCTCGACCGGGCCGATGAGCGCTTCGATTTCGGGCAGCGGAATTACGCCGGGCCGCAGCAACAATGGCGCGCCAGCCAGCGACAGCACGGTGGATTCGATGCCGACCCGCGCCGGTCCGCCATCCAGCACGAAATCGGCAAGCTGGGAGGGTATGTCTTCGGCCACGGTAGGCGAAAGCTCGGTGAATCGGTTGGCGCTGGGCGCGGCAATCGGCACTTGCGCGGCGCGAATCAGATCGAGTGCCAGCGGATGCGCCGGCATGCGGAGCCCCACCGTCGGCAGACCGGCTGTCACGATATCCGGCACGATGGCACGCTTCGGCACCACCAGCGTCAGGGGCCCCGGCCAGTAATGGCGCGCCAGTGTGTCCGCCGCTTCCGGCCACGCGGCAGCTAAAGTTCGCGCCATCGCAATCGAATCCACGTGCACGATCAGCGGGCTGGTGCGCGGCCGACGCTTGGCGGCGAAGATGCGCGCGACTGCCTCGGCATCGAGCGCATTCGCTCCCAGCCCGTAAACCGTTTCGGTGGGGAAAGCCACCAGGCGCCCGGTGCGAATCAACTCCGCGGCGTGGGCGATGCTGGCTTGGTCGGCGTTCACTCCGGCGCTTCGTCCTTATCGTCGCCGGCGATGCGGCCGGTCTTCCGCCAGACCAGGTACGCGTGGATCATGCCGTCCAGGTCGCCTTCCAGCACGCGGTCCACGTCGCCCAACGACAGCTTGCTGCGCAGATCCTTAACCAGCCGGTAGGGCGCCAGCACGTAGTTGCGGATCTGGCTGCCGAAACTGGCCTCCAGCTTGGAGTCCTCGGTCTTCCGCGTCGCTTCGCGTTTCTTCTCCAGCTCCAACTCGTACAGCTTGGCTCGAAGCTGCTTCATGGCGCTCTCGCGGTTCTTGTGCTGCGAGCGCTCGTTCTGGCATTGCACCACGGTCTTGGTTGGGATGTGGGTGATCCGCACCGCCGAATCCGTCATATTGACGTGTTGCCCACCGGCGCCCGACGAGCGGAACGTATCGATGCGGAGATCGTCCAGATTGATGTCGATGACGATCTCATCGTCCACCTGCGGATACACGAACACCGAGGCAAACGAGGTGTGGCGGCGCGCGTTGGCGTCGAACGGCGAAATGCGCACCAGGCGGTGAATGCCGACTTCCGACTGCAACAGGCCGTAAGCGTTTTCGCCATTCACCTCGAAGGTGACCGACTTGATGCCGGCGCCTTCGCCCTCCAGGCGGTCGGTGATTACGGTCTGGAAGCCGTGCCGCTCAGTCCAGCGCAGGTACATGCGCAGCAGCATCTCCGCCCAATCCTGGCTTTCGGTGCCGCCGGCGCCGGGATGAATGGTGACGATGGCGCTGAGCGCGTCGTTCTCGCCGGAGAGCAGCATGGCCGTTTCCAGGCGATCCACGTATTCGGCGTAAGTCTTGACGTCCCGCTCGATGTCGTTCGCCATATCCTCGCCCTCGCGCGCGAGTTCGAACATGGTGTCCAAATCCTCGGTGAGGGCGCGAATGCGGTCGTCGTTGGCGATAGCCTCTTCCAGACGCTTGCGCCGGTGCATCACTTTCTGGCTCTTCTCGGGCTGCGCCCAGAAATCCGGCTGTGCGACCTGCTCTTCGGTTTTGCTTAGTTCGAGCTTCTGCGCGGGGGCGTCAAAGATACCTCCGCACAGCCAGGGCTTGGTCGCGCAGCGGCGCGTATTGGCGTTCCAACTCTTCGAGGGTCATGGGGGTTCAATCCAATTCTAACAAATACCCGGCTTTGCCCACGTTGCGCGCCACGGTACGGCCGATGCGAATCTCCACCCCTTCGGCTTCGTGGATGTGGCCGCAGAAGAAATAGCGCGGCCGCGATTTTTCGATGAATTCGCGCACCGCGCGCGAGCCCGCGTGCAGGCCGGGGCGGATCTGGTCGAGCGCGGTCGCATACGGCGGCGCGTGGCATATCAGCACCAGCGGGTCGAGCTCGGCGAACTTGGCGAGCCGCGACGCCAGTTGCGGTTCGCTGTATTCGCCGGGCGTTCCGAATGGCGTGGGGCTCGAGTAGCCCAGGCCGGCCACGTGCCAGCGGCCGACTTGGATGTGCCGTTCGTGAAAATCGTGCAGGCCGAAGCGCGCACACATGTTGGCCACATCCTCCGACGATTCGTGATTGCCGGGCAGCACGTAGACCTGGGATGCGCGCCGCGCCAGAATCTCCCCGCAGCGGTCGAAGCCCTTCGCCCAGGTGACCTGGTCGCCAGCGGCAATATAACAATCCGCCTGCACGCCGAGCAGCTCTTCGAGCGTCTTCCAATCGTTATGAACGTCGGAAAAGATCAGCAGCTTCAATAATAGGGATGGTACCGCACCCGGTATAATCTGGGTGAGGCAGCTTCCGCTTGCCAAGCTTGGTGGGGCAGGCTTTAGCCTGCCAACGCCCGCTTGCGGGCGCGATCTTTTTGCCATCCGGAGTTTATGAGCGAATACGATAGCGAGCTTTCCAAGATCGTCGCCGAATTGAACCGGGCCGCGCCGGGCAACAAGCCCGCGTCGCGCCTGCCGGATACGACCGCCTCGCTCGACAAATTGCTCGCCTTCGCCGCCGCACGCGGCGCTTCCGACATTCTGTTGATCGCCGGCGCTCCAGCCGTGCTACGAGTCAACGGCGCGCTCGCCGCCGGTTCCGGGCCGCCGCTCGAAGCCGACGATGTGCGCAGCCTGGTGCTGCCGCTGCTCGCGCCGCCGCAACTGGAAGAGCTGCAGAAGAACCGTTCCGCCGATTTCAGTTTCCTGCGTGAAGGACTGGGCCGCTTCCGCGTCAACCTGCATCACCAGCGCGGCACGCTGGCGGCCAGCATTCGCCTGCTGCCGGCGCGGATTCCTTCGCTCGAATTGCTGCATTTGCCGCCGGCGCTCGCCAAACTCGCCGAGCGGCGCCAGGGTCTGGTGCTGGTCACCGGCGCCACCGGCTGCGGCAAAACGTCGACGCTCGCCGCGCTCATCGATATCGTCAACAGCCGGCGCCAAGCGCACGTGGTGACTATCGAGGATCCGGTCGAGTATCAGCACGTCAACCATTCCTCGATCATCGAACAGATCGAAGTCGGCCGCGACACGCCGGATTTCGCCGGAACCCTGCGCAGCATCATGCGCCAGACGCCGGACGTGATTCTGGTCGGCGAGATGCGCGACGCCGAGACCATGTCCACTGTTCTCACCGCCGCCGAAACCGGCCACCTGGTGCTTTCCACACTGCACACCAACGACGCTATTCAGGCCGTTGCGCGCATTCTCGATTCCTTCCCCGCCGCCAACCAGCCGCAGATCCGCCAGCAGATCTCGCTGGCCCTGGCTGCCGTGATCGCGCAGCAACTGGTCCCTGGACTGGATGGCGTGAGCCGCTGGCCTGCCACCGAAATCCTGATTGCCACCGACGCCGCCCGCGCGTTGATCCGCAAGGGTGACGATCACCAACTCCGCAGTCAGATCTCCGTCGGCCGCGCCGAAGGCATGATGACCATGGAGCAATCGCTAGCCGAACTCGTCCGCACCAACCGCATCGCGAGAGACACCGCCTTCGCCCACTGCTTCCGCAGCGACGATTTGCAGCGGTACCTGCTGTAGGGCGCTAGTAGGACAGACGATCCGTTTTTGTTGTCAAGCCTCTGCGTCGCCCGCCCGGGAAACGCCACCAGAAACCCCGCTAACACCGGCGGCAAGACCGCCGGCGCTAACGGACCTATTTCTGCCGCTTGATGGTCATCGGCGGCATGTCCATATCGCCGCTGTCGGCTTTGGTTTTGAGCGTGATCTCGTCGCCATTGATGGTGCCTTCGCTCAAGAACGTGGTGCCGCCGTTGATATCCACCTTCACGGAAAACGAGATCTTGTCGCCGTCCACCTTGCCATTGTCGAGCGGCAGCGTGCCATGCGGCGTAAGGACTGTGCCGGTCAGCTTGGCGCCGTCCTGTTTGAAGGTGTAGGTCAGGGAGATTGTATCGCCATCCGGCGTGGAGATATCGCCCTTCCAGGTGCCGGTTACGTCAGCAGCCCAAGCGGCTGTGGCTACTAGCAGGAACAGCAGCCCCATTCCCAATCTGCGTGTAATCATGCAGGAGATTGTACCGTAGGTCTTTCGGGTACGCTAGTCTGGAAAGATGCAGCGCGGCTGGCGTATCTCGTGGCGGAGCCTGGGGCGCTTGGAAAAGACCCTACTCGTGCTGCTGCTGGCCTACGTGGTCGTGCGCGCCACCGGCGCGGCGCCGAATGCGCAATGGTGGCTCGCTTGCTTCCTGTTTCTGCTGGGTCTGGTGGTGGCCTTCCGTCTGGCGGTTCGCGGGCTGCGTAAGGCCATCTGGCGCCTGCGCAACCGCCTGATCGCGGCCTACGTATTCATCGCGGTGGTGCCAGTGGTGCTGATTCTACTGCTGGCCGGCATCGCCAGCTACGTGGTGATCGGGCAGATGGCGGTGTATGTGGTGAGCACCGAATTACGGCACCGGCAGGCGGCGCTGCTGCGGTCGGCCGAGGCTCTGGCGCGGGTTCCGGTGACGGATCCAGCCACCGCGCTGCCCCGCTTCGAGAGCATGACGCGTGGCGCATTCCCGGAGTTCGCCCTGCTGATCAACGGGCGGCGTGAGCTTCGCTTTCCGCCCAATAACACCATTTCGCAACCGCCTGCCGAGTGGAAGCGCGCCTCCGGGCTGATCGTCAAGCAGGAGGGCGGCGCGGAACGTCTCTACGCCTGGGCGCACGTCACCGAAAACGGCGAAGAGGTGACGGTGCTGGCGCCGGTGACGATGGAGGTGCTCGGCGGACTGGTACCGGGTTTGGGAGATGTGGCGTTTGCGCCGCTGATGGTGCGCGCCCGCGCCTCGCGCGTTCCTCAGGCGCGCAATCCGTTCGACTTCTCGCTGCAGGGCTGGCTTCCGGTGGACGTGCCGCGGTGGCGTTCGCCGCGCGAACATAGCTCGCAGATTCTGAGCGTCGACACGCGCGCTTCCGCCGTCTTGGGCACCATCTTTCAATCGCTCGATTTTCAACTTTTCGATTTGGCGGAAGTCGTTCTGATCGTTTTCGTCGTGGTGACCATCCTGTTCCTCCTGGTGGAAATGATCTCGCTCGTCGCGGGCGTGCAGTTAAGCCGTAGCATCACCGGCGCCGTGCACGAGCTTTATCTCGGCACGCGGCGCATCCAGCACGGCGATTTTGGCCATCGCATCCCGGTCAACGGCAACGACCAGCTTGCCGAGCTGGCCACATCGTTCAACTCCATGACGGCCAACCTGGGCCAACTGATGGTGGTGGCCAAGGAGAAGGAGCGCCTGGAATCCGAGCTAACCATCGCGCGCGAAGTGCAGAAGCAACTTTTTCCCAAGGACGTGCCGTATACCAGGACGCTGGAGCTAAAGGGCGTTTGCAGCCCCGCCCGCATGGTGTCCGGCGACTACTACGATTTCATGGCGCTCGGCGACGAGTCGCTGGCGTTCGCCATCGGCGACGTCGCCGGCAAGGGAATTTCGGCCGCGCTACTGATGGCCACCATTCAATCCACCATGCGCACGCAATTGGGCGCCACCAACGGCGCGCCGCCGCGCGACCTATCGACAGCCAAACTGGTGAGCACTCTCAACCGCCAGCTTTACGCCAACACCAGCCTGGAGAAATACGCCACTTTCTATTTCGCGCTGTATCACGAAGACACGCACTCGCTCACGTACACCAACGCCGGCCACCTCTCGCCGATGCTGTTGCGTGCAGGCGAATTGCAGATGCTCGAATCCACCGGCACCGTGGTGGGCGCTTTCCCCACGGCCCGCTACGAGGAGCGCACCATTGCGCTCGAACACGGCGACCTGCTGGTGGCTTACACCGACGGCATCGTCGAGCCGGAGAACGCTTACGGGGAAATGTTCGGAGAGGACCGCTTGAAGGACCTGGTATCCAAGTATGAGTACGCGGATTCTTCCGAGCTGATCGCGCGCACCATGGAGGCCGTCAACGTTTGGACTGGAGCCGGGGAATTGCAGGATGACATGACCATGGTAGTCGTGAGGCGTATATGAAAGTTCTTACCTCGGCGGAGATGCGCGAGGTCGACCGGCGCACTATCGAAATGGGCATCCCCGGCATCGTCCTGATGGAGAATGCCGGCATGCGCGTGGTGGAGTTTTTGGCGGAGCGGTTCGCCCCACTCGAAGCGCAGCACATCCTGGTGCTGTGCGGCAAGGGCAACAACGGCGGCGATGGGCTGGTGATCGCACGCCAAATCCATACTCGCTTCCCGCAGTGCGGGCTCACCGTGGTGCTGTTCGCCGACCCGGCGGTTCTGCACGGCGACGCGCGCCAGAATTATGCGATGCTGCGTGCGTGCGGTTGCCCGGTGACTACCGAAATTCCGACGGAAGCTTGCCGTGCGACTTTGATAGTGGATGCTTTGCTTGGCACTGGGGTCAACGGTCCGGCCAAGGGCGACATCGAAAACGCCATCGTGCAAATCAATAGCCGACTGCACCCGGCTAAGGTGGTGGCCGTTGATATCCCCTCCGGCATGTCGGCCGATTCGGGCGAGTCCGTGGGCAAGGTTGCGCGCGCCGATTACACCGTCACGTTTGTCGCTCCGAAGCTGGTGCAGGTGCTGCCGCCGAATTGCGACTGGACCGGTGAATTGATCGTGCGGCCCATAGGCACGCCGTGGGAACTGTTGGCGGATGCGAAGATCGATTTGATCGAGCCATCGATGTTCAGCCGCGTGATGACGCCGCGCCCGCGGGGCGGTCACAAGGGTACGTTCGGCCACGCGCTGGTGGTGGCCGGATCGCGCGGAAAAACCGGCGCCGCGGCATTGTGCGGGCTTGGCGCGCTGCGCGCGGGCGCGGGCCTGGTGACGGTGGCCTCCGCCGAATCCGCCATTCCGCTGATCGCCGCGCACGCGGCGGAGTTGATGACCGAACCGTTGGCGGAAACGCCGCACGGCTCCATCGGGCTCAATGCCGCGCTCGCCGCCGCCGCCGAAGGCAAGACCGTGATCGCGATGGGCCCAGGACTGGGCCGGCAGCCGGAGATTTCGATCCTGGTCACCAGCCTGATGGAGAGCCTCGATCAGCCGATGGTGCTCGACGCCGACGCGCTGGTGGACATCGCCAAAGTCCCGCTCACGCCGCGCGTGCGCGTTCTCACACCGCATCCCGGCGAAATGGCGCGGCTCACCGGGAAAACGGTTGCCGACGTGCAAGCCGAACGCATCGGCGTCGCGCGCGAGTTCGCCGAATCGCACTGGCTCACGCTGGTGCTGAAGGGCCAGCGCACCATCATCGCGTTTCCCGATGGCCGCGTTTGGATCAACCCCACAGGCACGCCGGCCATGGGCACCGGCGGCACCGGCGACGTGCTCACCGGCATGATCGCCGGCTTCCTCGCTCAGTTCCCGCAGCACCCGGATGAAGCCGTTGCCGCGGCTGTTTATCTGCACGGCCTGGCCGGCCAGATCGGCGCGCGTGCGCTCGGCGAGCGCAGTCTCATCGCGTCCGACCTGCTCGAGTATTTGCCCGCTGCCATGGAGGAGTGTGCCGCTCTACCGCACTTCGACTGAAGCCGATACCATCGCCCTTGGAGAACGCCTCGCCGCCGAATTGCCGCCCGGCGTGGTGCTGTTGATCGGCAACCTCGGGGCGGGGAAGACCACCCTCGCCAAAGGAATCGCCCACGGTTTGGGCGCGGCTCTCCCCGACGATGTTTCCAGCCCCACTTTCACACTGATTCACGACTACGGCCACGGCAAGGTCTATCACGTCGATCTTTATCGCCTCGAAGAAGCGCGCGAGGTCGAAGGCCTCGGCCTCGATGACCTCATCGATAGCGGCGCCCTGGTCCTGATCGAATGGGGCGAGCGCTTCCCCCAATTGTTCCCCCCGCCCCGCACCGAAATCCACCTCCGCGCACTACCCGACGACACAAGAGAAATCGAACTGCGCCGGCTGGGTTGAGCCCTCGCTTTCGTGGCCAGGCCTCCAGGCCTGCAGAGCCGAGAGTCATCTCGGCTTTTCTTCGCTCCTCTTCAAGAGATTCTTTCCTTCGCCCAGCCACTACTCGATCATGGACCGCCGCCGCCTTCCCCACATCTACCCCGAAGGCAAGCTCCTCTTCGTCACCTGGCATCTCCACGGCAGTCTCCCGCACAACTTATACCCGCCGCCGGGCAAACAGAACGCCGGCCGCGCCTTTGTCTGGATGGACCGGTATCTCGACTCAGCGCGCGAAGGACCGCTCTATCTCAAGCAAGACCCGGTCGCACAACTTGTCATTGGATCCCTTCGACACTGCGCCGAACAACTGGGTTACTACGATCTGCACGCTTACGTGGTGATGGCGAATCATGTGCATCTGCTGGTGATGCCGCGGATCCATCCAAGCAGGTTTCTGCAAACCCTGAAGGGCTACACCGCGCGTGAAGCGAATCGAGTGCTCGGACGCACGGGCCAGCCATTCTGGCAGCCCGAATCGTACGATCATTGGGTGCGCGACGAGCGGGAAGCGGACCGCATCAAAGCGTACATTGAGAACAATCCGGTGCAGGCCGGATTAGTGGCCAACGCGGAAGATTATCAGTGGTCCAGTGCGGGAAGAAAAGCCGAGATGACTCTCGGCTCTGCAGGCCTGGAGGCCTGCGCCACGACTTTGGGCGAAGAGTGACTGGCCGTTGGGCGCTTCCCCGTTCCAGCTTGCTCCCGACCAGCGATAGAATCGTGAGGAGGTGTTTATGGGATTGATTTGGATGATTTTGGTGGGCCTCGTTGCTGGATGGGCGGCGGGAAAGATTATGAAGGGCTCCGGCTACGGGGCGCTGATGGACATTCTGCTCGGAATCGCCGGCGGGATTATCGGCAGGTTGATCCTGGGGTTCCTTGGTTTCTACCACAGCGGAGGACTCATCTCCAGCATCGTCGTCGCGACCTTAGGCGCGGTCGTGCTGGTCTGGCTTGTGAGAATGCTCAAGCGGGCATGAGGCAGCTCGGCTGGATGGCTGTCTGGAGTGAACCCCAAAACTGAGACAGCGAGTTAAGGGAACAAATACATTGAATGGAGTGAGGAATGGATTTGTCCCGAGCTGTTTACAGTCGCGATCTGAAGATCGCCGCCATGCGCGC
>Ga0181529_10003384_pt1 | contig 18197 bp, 15 predicted proteins | sample PEATcosm2014_Bin_36_FD_119763 | JGI IMG/M metagenome (GOLD analysis project Ga0181529, IMG submission 119763) | Peatland microbial communities from MTU Mesocosm Facility, Houghton, MI, USA - PEATcosm2014_Bin10_30_metaG | ecosystem: Environmental > Terrestrial > Soil > Wetlands > Peat | place... | reverse complement strand
TCGAGGGCGGCCGTCCCCACGCCGCCGCCGGCTCCTTGGATCAGGAAGGACTGGCCCCGCTCGAGCCTCGCGAGACGTTCGATCATCGCGAGGGCGGTGAGGTAGTTGAGCGGGAGGAGGGCCGCCGTCTCGTCTGCGATGCCATCAGGGACGGGGAGGGCCAGGCCTGGGTCGAGGTCCACGAGCTCTCGGCAAGCCCCCATGCGCGGCAGCATTCCGGCGACGCGCTGTCCCGGCCTCAGTCCGTATCCGGCTCCCTCCTCGAGGGTGCCGAAGAACTCGTAGCCTGGAGAGAAGGGCCGCCTGGGAGCCAGGGGGTAGCCTCCTCGGACGGCCATGAGGTCCGCGAATCCGACACCCGCGTAGCGCACGCGCACGCGCGCGAGCCCCCTCGCCAGCTGCGGGTCTGGGAGCTCCTCGACCCGGGCCTGGCCCTTCTCGTACACCGTGATAGCCTTCATCCTCGCCTCCTTGCGGCGAAGATGCCGCGTTCGGCGAGGAAAGGCATTAACCTAGGTTAATTTCGCTCTCGCCGACCGCGGAGCCTGCTCAAGGTCACGGGGCTGATTCCCAGGTAGCTCGCGATGTCGTACTGCCGCAGGTGCAGCTCGGCGCCGGGGTACTCCGCGAGGAAGCGCCTATAGCGCTCGGCCGCGTCGTCCAGCACGAGGGAGCGCTCGCGGCGCTCGGCCGTCGCCAGCGCGGCGTCCAGGACCGCCTTGTGGATGAATACCCAGGCGCTATCCTTTTCTGAGAGGCTCAGCCAGTCGCGGTAGTCGATGACGACGAGGCGCGAATCCTCCACGGCCTGGATCGAGTACTCGGAGGGACGGCCCTCGAGGAGGGCCGTCTGCGAGGTCACGAAATTGCCACCCGAGCAGAAATAGCGCATGTACTCGCGGCCTTCGGACCCGACATGGAAATGCCGCAGCCAGCCCGAGGCGAGGAAGCCGACGAGCCTCGGGACCTCGCCAGAGCGCAGGAAGAACTCGCCCTTGGCGAGGTCCCGCCTGAGCGAGATCAGCTCGAGGGCCTCGGGTCCGCCCTTGGGGAGGGGTCGGTAGGCCCGCATGGCCTCGAGCATCGCATCGAAGGGGGAGCTGCCCCCCGTGCCCTGCTCCGAGCCTTCGGCCATGCGGCGGCGAGGAGGGCCGCTCAGGTCGCCTCGGCCGGGACCCATTTCGTGCCGCGCCTGACGAGGCCGTAGGGCCCCGAGAGCTTGGCCTCGAGGGCCGCCTTCAGGGCCCGAGAGGTTAGGGCGAGCTCGGCCGGGATGCGCTCGTCGCCGGCCGCGCAGCCGCTCGTGAGCAGGGTCTCGGCGAGGAGCTTGGCCGCTATGAAGCGGTCGCACTTGTCTACGGCTAGGGCGAGGAAGTCCGGCAGGAGTGAGGCGACCTCCCAGGTGACCTGCTCGGCCTGGGAATAGCGCCCCGCGTCCTTGTCCTGGTCGGTGAACCGCACCGGAAGCTCGCGCCCGATCTCGTCCAGGCGGGGCACGAGCCGATCCAGGTCGAAGAGTCCGATGGCGCAATTGAAGAGGATCGAGGAGCCCGAAGCCTCGAGGCGCCGGACCTCGTCAAAGGTGATGGCCGGACCTATGTCGGCTATCGTGCGGCTGCCGCCCTCCGCGTTCACCAGGATCCCGCCCTTGACGTCCACCGGAGTGCGCAGCGAGAAGTCGAAGGCGGCGCTCCTGCCCGAAAGCGCGAGCAGGGCGAGCTCGAGGGGATCGGGAAGGTAGCCGAGATTGTCGACGTTGCCGATATAGGCGAAGCGGGCGCCAGCGTCCCTCAGCGAGCGCAGGACCGGGGCGAGGACGCGGAAGCATTGGCCGTGGCCGCCCGGCAGGGCGAGGGCCGAGTCCGGTCGGCCGTGGGCGCGGTCGAAGATGCGCTTGGGCCTGCCCGCCGAGGAGTGGGTGTAGGCCGAGATCATCGGCTGCACACCGGTCGCCCAGCGCGCTCCCTCGAGGCCGAGCTCGCGCGAGAGCGCCGACAGGAAGGGGTGGTCCTCGTAGGCCGCGTAGGCCTCGGCGAGCCTTCCGTCGTTCGAGACGCTCGACATCTGGAAGAGGGGCATGAAGGAATCGCCTAACGTCTCGCCGCGGGCCTTCGCCAGGCGGGCCGCCAGCAGTCGGGCGCGCATCTTCAGGAGGAGGAAGCTCGAGCCCGGCGAGAGGTCAGGCTCGAGATAGGCGGGGGTGAGGCCCTTGGGCTCGCCTTCGCAGAGAGGCGCCAGGAGCCGGAAGGGGCCTTCGAGGGCATCGAAGACCTCCTTGCCGAAGGCTAGGTTCTTCTTGGAGTCCGCATAACTCGTCGCGGAGCCGCCGTTGAGCACGCCGAAGGCGGTGCGCCCGACCAAGCCGAGGCCGATCTCCTCGAGGGCCGCCGTCCCGAAGGCGAGCTCGCCGCGCGGGGCTTCCTCCGCCGAAGCGGGCAGGCTAAGAGCGAGCTCGCCCAGCCGATCGCGGGCTTCGCGCTCGGGAAGCGAGTAGCGGACCGAGGCGCGGTCGAGGAGCGAGACGACCGAGCGGCCGTCGACGGCTGGCACGCCGGAGGCGCGCACGGGCAGGGCGGAGTCATAGAGCCCCGCGTTGCAGTCCGCGAGGATCGAGAGGCTCAAGGCCACGTCGATGTCCTTCGCCTCCATATCGGCTAGGAGGGCCGCCGGCAGCCCCGCACGGCCCAGGGCCGAGGCCTCCTCGCTCACGCCAGCTCCACGGCCGCGTTGGCCGCTCCATAGAGCGAGATCGAGTAGTCCTTGACGATCATCACGGGAGTCTTGGCTAGGATCGAGCGGATGTGCTTGGCGTAGCTGCGCTCGTACATGGCCATGAATCGGCCGCCCTCGAGGAAGCGCTCCTCGTTCTTCGCGGGGATGCCGCCCGCGAGAAAGACGCCGCCGTAGGGCAGGAATGTGGCGGCGTGGTCGGCCGCGACCCGCGCGTAGAGCTTGACGAACATGTCCATGGTCTTGGCGCAGAGGAGATCCGAGGCGGCGGCCTGGGCCACCATGGCCGGGCGCTCGGTCTCCTCGGCCTCGAGGATTTTCTTGGCCGCGAGCCCGAGCAAGTTGCCGGCCGCCGCCTCGCGCTCGGCGAGGTAGGCGAAGATATTGCCGATGCCCTGGCCGGAGACCCCCGCCTCGGCCCCCGGGGTAAAGCCGTATCTGGCCTCGAGCCAGCGCTGGAGGCCGCGGGTCTCGTCGTCGTAGGTCGGCAGCGTCACGTGGCCGCCCTCGGAGGGAAAGGCCTCGATCTTGTTGCGCACCTTGACGACGAAGCCCACGCCGAGCCCCGTGCCCGCCCCGACCACGAGGCGCACGCCTTGGGAGATCGGCGAGGGCAGGGAGCCGTCCCCGTGCGGCAGTCTCGTGATCTGCTCGGGGTTGGCCGGGTCGAGGAGGATGACGCCGTAGGAGACGGCGGTGAAGTCGTTTATCAGCGAGGTGGGGAGCGAGAAGGCCGCCTCGATCGCCTTGGCCTCTATGGCCCATGGCGCGTTGGTGAGGTTGATGCGTCCCTCGACCACGGGGCCCGCGCCGGAGATGCAGCAGAGCTCGGGCTTCATGCCGGGGTGCTCGCGCTCCGCCTCCTCGAGGAAGCGCCCGAGGGGCTCGATGAGCGAGGGCTCTTCCCTGGTGCGGTAATGCCGGTCGAGGAGGAGGGTGAAGGTGCCGCCCTTCTTGCCGATGAGAGCGAGGTTGGTGTTGGTGCCGCCGATATCCCCCGCGAGGACTAGTACGTCGTAGGTGGTTCTGGATGAAGCCATGGCTAGTACTATAGGGAACCCCCCAATACTCGTGCAAGGTGGGTTCCCTGAGGGCTAAATCCAAGGGGAAACTCGATTTGGATTCACGAAACCGAGGTCTTTTCGATGCCCTATAAACGGCGGCGCCGCCCCATGAAAATAGGGCGGCGCCGTCTCCCGTGCGGTGAAGGAGGTCGGATCGCTAGAGCTGGACGCGCACGGAGGCCGAGGCTCCGAAGGCCTGGGACTGATTGACCACCGTGATGGCCATGGCAGGCACGTAGACCGCCTGGAAGTCGAGCCTGATCACGAGGATATTGAGCGAGAAGCCGCCATAGAGGCGAAGCACGGGGTTGGTGACCGTGCCGGTAAAGAGGAGGCCCGTGTCTGAGAGCGACAGGCCCTGGCTGGAGGCGAGCGATTCGAGCGTGCCCAAGTCGGTGCCTACGGGCGTGACCGTCGTGGTGAGGCCGGTCGATACCGAGGCGGTGCCGATGGTGTAGCCCGCGCCGAGATACGGCGTGACGAAGAAGAGGAGAGTCTTGCTGACCTGGGCCGTAAGGTCGAAGGTGTTCGAGGTCCATTTCATGTCGAGGTTAGGGTCGGTCATCGAAATGCTGTAGCCGCTGCCGAAGTTGACGCTCTGCGCTCCGAGCCCCGTCGGAGCCGTGATTTCGCCGGACTGGAAGTCATAGGAGAGACCGATGCTGACGTTGGGCAAAAGCAGATCCTGCTTGATCAGGGCGTAGCGGACCGTGAGGCCGACATCCTCGTAGCTGACGCCTATGCCCGTCGCGCTCTGGAGCGAGTTCGAGACCGACGGAGGGATATAGCCGCCCTTGATGCCGATGTCGATCGGCAGGAAAGGCAGTCCGATCTTGAAGCTCAAGGCCGTGGCCGGCACGGGCAGGCCCAGGCTGCCGAGCGTGGACTTGAGCGTGTCGGGCATCTGGGAGCCGAAGAGGTCGAAGATCTGGCTGGCTGTGCTGTTGATAGCGAAGGTAGAGCCTAGGGTCGCGCCGATGCCGAAGTGGGGGAAGCCCCCGATATAGGCGTCGGACCAGGTGGAGCCGAGGTCGGAGTTCAGCGTAAGGGTGCTGGCGACCGACTGGTTGAACGAGTCCATGGCGTTGGCATACTGGCTGAGGTTCGGGATTTGCGCATAACCACCTATCGCGGCCATGGAAGCGATCGCGACTATCAGTAGCAGCTTTTTCAAGGAAGCCTCCTTCACTTGCGACATAGTGGAAATATACTTCATTTCCCTCAATTTACAAGGATGGAGCGAATCTCGTAGGAGCTCAGGGCGGCGCCGCGCGCGGCGTCGAAAATCTCGATGTGGACGTGCTCGCCGTGCCCTTCCCTGCGGGCGTTCATGCCCGTGTTGCCGCCCAGCCCCAAGACTTCCCCGCGGCCCACTATCGCGCCGGGGGGGAGGGCCACCGAGCTCAGGTGGAAGTAGGAGCAGTAGGTCCGGGTGATCGGGTCGTAGACGACGATACCGTTTCCGGAGGCGGGGCTCATGCCCCCGCCGCGGTAGTCGGCGGCCCCTGGCCCACCTGTCCAGTCCCTTCCTGCCGCGACGACGATGCCCGCGCGGAGGGCGAGGATCTGGGGGCCCTTCTCGATCTCGCCCTTCTTGTCGACGTGCTGGAAGAATACGTCGAGAGCGTAGGGATGGGAGGAGGCGAGCTCGCTCTTCGCGGGGATCCAGACCTCGCCTGAGTCGGCGATGTAGGGGCTTTCGCCCTTGCCCAGGCTCGATCTCGTGCCGCCCTCGGCACGGGAGGCCGCCTCCCAGGCCGCCGCGAAGGCGGCCTCGTAGTCGCGGCGCAGCGGCCGCATTTCGACGGCGATCTTCGCCTCGGAGCGGTAGTAGGCCCCGGCCGCGCCGGGCAGGGAGGCGTAGTCGCGGAAATCCTCGATGTCGCGGTCCAGGGCGAGCATGCCCAGGACTTGCGCTGAGTCGGGGAAGGCCTGGGCGAAGGCCTCGCTCGGGTCGAGACCGGCGCGCTCGGCGGCGCGCAGGTAGGCCTCGGCCGCTTCGGCCGTCGCGGCGGGCGACCGGCCCGCGACGATCTCGGGCAGGAGCCGTCGGCCCAAGCGGGAGGGCGCTCCGTCTCCCTGCCGGGGCACGGGCGCGAAGGAAGCCCAGCCTCCGCCGAGAGTGATCACGAGGATGACCAGCACGGAGACCAGCTTGAGCCGGGCCGGGTACTCCCGCCCGCCCCTCGCGTCCTCGCCTTCGCTCAAGTCTGTTTCCCGGCGCCCAAACGGCCCTCCAGCTGGGAGGACAGCCTGATGCTTAGAGGGAGGCTGAGCCGGAGGCTGAGCCTTGAGCAGGCCTCCTCGACATCCTCGCGGTGGCCGAAGGCGCTGAATCGCAGGAAGCTCTCGCCCGAGGGGCCGAAGCCCGAGCCCGGCGTCGTGACGACGGCGCAGCTCTCGAGGACGGCCTCGAAGGCTTCCCATGAGCTCATGGCGGGGAAACGCGCCCAGATGTAGGGCGCGTCGGTGCCGCCGTAGCTTTCGATCTCGAGCTTGCCCAGGCAGCTCCGGATGATGGCGGCGTTGCCCTTGTAGTGGGCCACCGACGCGCGCATCTCCGCCAGCCCCGTATCGGTCAGGGCCGCGAAGCCTCCGCGTTGTGCGATATTGGACGCGCCGTTGAAGAGAGTGGTCATCACGCGGTTCCAGTCCTTGGCGACCGGGGTCCCGTCGGAGAAGCGCAGCTCGGTCGGCACGACCGTCCAGCCCAGCCGCACGCCGGTGAAACCGACGGGCTTTGAGAAGGAGTTGACCTCGATGGCGACATTGCGCGCCCCCTCGATCTCGAAGATGGACCTGGGCAGGGCGGGATCGGAGATGTACTCGCAGTAGGCCGCGTCGTAGACGATGATCGAGCCGCGCTCGAGGGCGAAGGCGACGAGCCGCTCGAGCTGCTCCCTGGACGCGCAGGCCCCGGTGGGGTTGTTGGGGGAGCAGAAGTAGATGAGGTCCGCGCCGGAGGCGGCCCCGAGGTCCGGGAAGAAATCGTTGGCCGGCGAGCATGGCAGGTAGGTTATGCCCGCATAGCCCTTGCCGTCCGGCGAGCTCGCGCCGGCCGCCCCTGCGATCACCGAGCCGTCGACGTAGACCGGGTAGGCCGGGTCCTGGACGGCGACGGAGACTCCGCGGCCGAACAGGGTCTGTAGCCGCGCGATGTCGCACTTGGCCCCGTCCGAGACGAAGACCTCCGAGCTCTCGATCCGGCAGCGGTAGAGCCTCTTCGCGATCGCCTCGCGAAGCTCGGGCAGCCCCTGCTCGTCGCCGTAGCCCGAATAGCCCTCGCGGGTGCCGAGCGCCTCGGCGCCGAGTCGCAAGCCCTCGGCCACGGCGGGGCTCAGGGGCTCGGTCGTGTTGCCCACGCTCAAGGAGATGACCTTGACTCCGGGATTCCTCTCCTGGAAGTCCTTCCGCCTTCGCGCCACCTCGGGGAAGAGATAGCCCGCCGAGAGGTTGGAGAAGCCCTGATTGCGCCTAACCCGCGTGACATAGCCTGAATCGCTCATCTATCGCTCCATCGGAAAAGACTCACCGCGGAGGACGCGGAGATCGCGGAGAAGATGGAAAGGAAGTCTCGGACGTCAGCAATTACTCTCGATTTCAGTAATATTCTCATCGCGTCCCTCCGCCTTCCCTCCGCGTTCACTCCGCGTTCCTCCGTGATCTCCGTGGTGAGTTCTCGTCTTTTTACGTATTGAACGCACGCAGGGCGGCGAAGTCCAGGGTGCGGAAGTAGTCCTCAATGGTCTCGGGCCTTCGGATCTCGAGGACGCTCCCATCCTCCCGGAGCAGCAGCTCGGCCGACCTGAGCTTGCCGTTGTAGTTGAAACCCATCGCGTGGCCATGGGCCCCCGTGTCGTGGATCACCACGAGGTCGCCGACCCGCGCGCGGGGCAGGGCCCTGGCAATGGCGAACTTGTCGTTGTTCTCGCAGAGCGATCCCGTGACGTCGTAGACCTCCTCGGGGCGGGCGCCTTCCTGGCCCATCACGGTGATGTGGTGGTAGGCCCCGTACATGCCGGGGCGCATCAGGTTGGCCATGGAGGCGTCGAGGCCGAGGTACTTCCGGTAGGTCTCCTTGACGTGGATCACCCGCGAGACGAGCCATCCGAAGGGCCCGGTGACCACGCGGCCGCACTCGAGGAAGACGCGCAGGGGCGCGAGGCCCGCGGGGACGACGATCTCCTCGTAGGCGGCCTTCAGGCCCTCGGCCAACCGGCGCAGCGGCACGGCCTCCTGCTCGGGCCGGTAGGGGATGCCGATGCCGCCGCCGAGGTTCACGAACTCGAGCGCGATGCCGAGCCGAGACTTTAGCTCGGCCGCGAGGGCGAAGAGGAGCCGCCCCGTCTCGACGAAGTACTCGGGCGAGAGCTCGTTGGAGGCGACCATCGTGTGGAGGCCGAAGCGCCTTGCGCCCCGCCTGCGGAGCTCGGCGTAGCCCTCGAAGAGCTGCTCACTCGTGAAGCCGTACTTGGCCTCCTCGGGCTTGCCGATGATGGCGTTGCCCTGCTTGAGCGGGCCCGGGTTGTAGCGGCAGCAGACGAGCTCCGGGATCCCGCCCGCCGCGGCCAGGCCCTCGATATGGGATAGGTCGTCGAGGTTGACGATCGCCCCCGCCTCGAGGGCGGCGGCGAATTCAGAGCGCGGCGTGTCGTTGGACGAGAACATGATATTCTCGCCGAGGATCCCCGCGGCCTGCGCGAGCCGGATCTCGGGCAGAGAGCTCGCGTCGGCCCCGAGGCCCTCTGCGGCGAGGAGCTTGAGGATGAAGGGGTTGGGCAGGGCCTTGACCGCGAAGTGCTCCTTGAAGCCTCCGGGGAGGATCGAGAAGGCCTCGTTGATCTCTCTCGCGCGCGCTCGGACGGCCGCCTCGTCGTAGAGATGGAAGGGCGTGGGGTGCTCGGCGCAGATCGCCTCGAGTCGCTCCTTGCTCAGGGGTACTCGCTTCTCGGTCATTGGGTCTCCTGGTATATCACGGGATCGGATTCGAGCCAATACTCCGGGGCCGGGGGATGGCTCAGGAAGGCGGTCATGGCCTCGGTCGCTCCGTAGGCGCCGGCCTGGCCGAGCATCACGAGGTCCCCGGCCCTCAAGGGAGGCAGCATCGCCTTGCCGAGGCGGTCGAGCGAGGTGCACAGCGGCCCCGCGAGGGTCTGCTCCACCGGCGCGTCGCCGGCGAAATCTCGGTCGCGCAACGCGCGGGCGGGGAAGGCCTGGCCCGTCAGGGCCGGCCTGAGCAGATGGTTCGCCCCGCCCTCGAGGACGGCGAAGAGCTCTCCGCGGCTCGCCTTGGCGCGGAGCACCCGCGCGAGGTAGACGCCGCAGGGCCCGGCGAGCCAGCGGCCCGGCTCGAGGAGGACGCGGCCCGAGTACCACTCGTTCGCGGCGACGAGCGAGCCGAGCCCCGAGAGGAGGGCGGCGACGTCGAGCTCGCGCTCGAGCTCGGAGTAGGGCAGGCCGAGGCCGCCGCCCAGGTCGACGAGGTCGAGCTCGAGGCCGAAGTCCCGGCTCATCCGCTCGGCAATCGCGAAGGAGGTCCGATAGTTGCCCAGCAGTCGCCCTGCTTCGAGCTCGTTGCTCGCGGCGAAGACCTGGAGGCCCGCGATCCTCAGCGAGCGGAACAGCCTCGCCTCCCTCAGGAAGGCGGGGAGATCCTCCTCGTCCACTCCGAACGCGGAGGGCCCGGCGCCGCCGATGATGGGGGAGGACTCCGAGACGCCGGATAGGGGATGGACGCGCAGGCTGACTCGTAGCTCGGCGGCCCAGGGGCGCGAGGCGAGCGCGGCCTCGATCCGCTCTAGGTCCTCGATGCCGTCGGCCTCGATCCTGGCTCCCAGCTCGAGGGCGAGCGCGATCTCGCTTTCCGACTTTCCGGGCCCCGCGAGGAGGAGGCGCGAGCCGGGCACGCCCGTCGAGCGCGCGAGCTGGAGCTCTCCTATCGAGGCGCAGTCTAGCCAGGCGCCCTGCCGGGCGAAGGCGGCCACGAGGGGCGCTCCGGGGTTGGCCTTCACCGCGTAGGCGAGGATGCCGCGAGAGCCGAGCGAGGCGGCGACGAGGCCCGAGAGCGAGGCGAAACGCTCGCGCGCGAGGTCAAGGCGATAGGCGAAACAGGGCGTGCCGCGCTCCTCGGCGAGGGCGCGGGCCCCCCGGTCCGAGAGGGCGAACAGGGGCGAGCCGCTCATCTGAGGGCCTCCTCGAGGACGGTGGCCGCGTCCGTGCTCGCGTCGCGGTACTTGACGATGCAGGGAGCGTAGAGCTGGAGCCCCCTCGAGCTCGCGTACTCGCCTCGGGCCGGGCGCGAGCCCGGGACGACGACCGCGCCCTCGGGCACCTCGCCGCGCAGCTCGCGGCCCTTGACGAGGTCGTAGATGAGGGTAGAGGCCGTGAGGATGGTGCCCGCCGCGAGGACCGCGCGCGAGCGGAGCACGACGCCCTCGAACAGGCCGCAGAGCGCGCCGACGAAGCAGTCGTCCTCGACCACGACGGGCCTGGCGAGCGCGGGCTCGAGCACGCCGCCGAGCTGGGCCGCCGCCGATAGGTGGACTCGCGAGCCCACCTGGGCGCAGGAGCCGACCAGGGCATGGCTATCGATCATCGTGCCCGAACCGACCCAGGCCCCGACGTTGACGTAGGCGGGCGGCATGATCACGACCCCCGGCTCGACGCGCGCGCCGCGGCGCACCGAGCTGCCTCCCGGCACGACCCGCACTCCGTCAGCGGCTCCGAGCCGCCTCGGGGGAAAGGCCGCCTTCTCGAAGGCTCCTCCGGGCCAGAACCCGACCTCGACCAGGTCGGTCGAGCGGAAGAGGGCTAGGATGGCCGTCTTGACCCAGACCGTGGCCGACCAGGTCCCGTCGGGCGAGCGCGAGGCCGAACGGACCGAGCCCGACTCGAGCGCGCCGAGGAGCCCTTCACCGGCCTTGCCCAGGCCCGGGTCGGCGAGGACCGCGTCCATCGGGCGCGAGAAGAAGGCCTCGAGCCCTCCTGCGTCGCCCATCGCGTCAGGCCTTGACCGCGATGCCGTACTTCGGGAGGAGCTCGGCGAGCCGAGCCCTCGTCGAGGCCTGGACCGGGGCGAGAGGCAGCCGGAGCGCGTCGGAGCAGAAGCCCGCCAGCCCGAGGGCGGCCTTGAGGGGCGCGGGGTTGCTCTCGAGGAAGAGCGCGTCCATCAACGGCAGGAGCCTCGCGTGCAGGGCCGCGGCCTCGCTCCGGCGGCCCGCGAGGGCCGCGTCGACGAGGGCCTTCGACTCGGCGCTCAGGATGTTGCCGAGGACCGAGATGAGGCCGTGGCCTCCCATCGCGATCGCCGGCAGGGCCAGCGCATCGTCGCCCGAGAATAGCCGCTTGCCCTCGGGCAGGGTCCGCAGGATCTCGCCTATCTGCGCGAGGTTGCCCGAGGATTCCTTGACCCCGACGACCTCGGGGATGGCCCAGAGCCGCTCGAGGTCGCGAGGCGCGAGATTGAGGGCGGTGCGGCCCGGCACGTTGTAGACGATGATGGGCAGGCCCGGGGCCGCGGCGGCTATCGCGCGGTAGTGGGCCTCGAGCCCTGCGATCTGGGGCTTGTTGTAGTAGGGCGTGACGACGAGCACTCCGTCGGCCCCCAGCTCGCGGGCGCGCCTCGAGAGCTCGACGGCCTTGGCCGTCGAGTTGTGCCCCGTCCCGACGATGACCGGCAGGCCCCTGGCCTCCTCGATGCAGGCGCGGATCACGGCGTCCCGCTCCGAGTCGTCGATCGTCGCCGCCTCGCCCGTGGAGCCGAGGGCTACGAGAAAGTCGGACCCGCGTGCGACGCGGGCGACGAGGGCCCGGAAGGCAGGCAGGTCGACGGCCCCGCCTCCATATGCGCCGGCCGTCGTGGACGCGTCCTGGAAAGGCGTGGCCAGGGCGACGCCCAGGCCCTTGAGTCTCGATAGCTCCATGCCCTCCTCCTCTACTTGGCGAACAGGGGATCTATGACGTCCTCGGCGAGGTCGTCAAAGGTGAAAAGGCCGACCTTGCCGGGGATCCAGCGCAGGGCGACGAGGGCGCCTTTCGCGAAGATCTCGCGCGTGGCGGCCTGGTGAGACAGCACGAGGGCGTCGGCCTCGGTCTCGAGCCTGATCTCGTGGTAGCCGACCTCGGTGCCCGCCCTGAGACTCGCGATGTTGATCCTGGTCCCCTCCGCCTGGCCTTGGTTCCATCCCGAGTAGCGGGGGCAGCCCTGGGCCAGGGCCTCGGCGAGGAGCTTGGCCGTGCCCGAGGGGGCGTCGGCCTTGGCAGCGTGGTGGCGCTCCACGATCGCGAGGCTGCTCCCGGCGTCGAGCGCCGCGAAGCGGCCCATCGCCACCGCGGCCCGGCGCATGAAGGCCACGGAGAGCGAGAAGTTGGGCGATGTCAGCACGCCGATGCCGGCCTTTTCGATCTGGCCTGCGTCGAGGATGGACTTGTCCCAGCCCGTGGTCGCGACCACCAGGTTCGTCCTCTCCCCGAGGGCCCACTCGAGGTGCCCCGCGACGGCCGAGGCGGCGCTCGCGTCGAGGACCGCCTCGGCCGGCCCCGAGGGCTCCTCGCCCAGGTCCACGTGCCAGGCGATCTCGATCCCGCCCTCCCGCGCCGCGAGCGAGGCGACGGCGTTCCCGAGCTTTCCCCTGCCGAATATCCCGATCCTCATGGCCCCTCCCTTGGCGGTCGCGCGCCGCGCCCTCACCGATCTTCGAAGAAGGCCGCGTGCAGGCGCCGCTGCGCTTCCGCCGCCTGGCTCCGCTCGACGACGAGGCTCAAGTTGATCTCGTTCGAGCCGAGGCTGATCATCTCTACGTTTATGTCGCTCAGGGCGCCGAGGGCCTTGCCCGGCACGCCCGGCGTCTTCAGGAGCCTGTCCCCGACCAGGGCCACGACCGCGCGGTCCCGCTCGATCTTGACCTCGCCGAGCTCGGAGAGGTCGGCTGCGAGCTCGTCCACCGCCTCGCTCCCGTCTACGGTCGCCGAGACGCTCACCTCCGAGGTCGACACGAGGTCGACGCTCACGCCCCGGCGGCCGAAGGCCTCGAAGATGCTCGCGAGGAAGCCGGATCCGCCGAGCATGCGCGGAGTCTTCACCGTGATGACGGTGACGGGACCTCGCGAGGCGAGGGCCGTGACGCTCTGGCCCGAGGCGGACTCCCGCGAGATCGTCGTGAAGCGGCCCTCGGGAACCATGCTGTTGCGCACCGTCACCGGGATGCCGAGCTCGACGGCGGGCAGGATGGTAGCCGGATGCAGGACCTTGGCTCCGAAGTCGGCGAGCTCGGCGGCCTCGTCGTAGCCGAGGAGCTCGACGGGGCGGGCTGCCGGCACGACGCGGGGATCGCAGGTGAGGATGCCCTCGACGTCGGTCCAGATCTGGATCTCGGCGGCGCCCAGGGCAGCGCCGAAGAGGCTGGCGCTGTAGTCGGAGCCACCGCGGCCCAGCGTCGTCGGCGCTCCGGAGGCGTCGGCGCCGATATAGCCCTGCGTGACGGCTATCTTGCCCGGCCCGACGAAGGGCAGGATCTCGGCTTCCGCCAGCTTGCGGATCTCGTCGGGCAGGGGCTTGGCGCAGCCGAAGCGCGAGTCCGTGCGCATCACCTTCCGGGCGTCGATCCAGGGCGCGCCCATGTAGGCGGCGAGGATGGACGTGGAGAGCAGTTCGCCGCGGCCCGCCAGGACGTCCATGCTGCGCTCGGGCAGGACCCGCAGCAGGCTGGCGCCCTTGAGCACCGAGCCGAGCTCGGCCCAGGCGGCCGCGATCGCGGACTCGACCGACTCGGGCAGGGCCGACTCGCTCCGACCCAGGAGCTCCGCGGCGACCTTGCGGTGGCGCGCCACGACCTCGGCCAGGAGGGCGAGGGCCCCGGCCTCGTCGCCGGAGACGGCGGCCTTCCCGGCCGCGAAAAGCGAGTCCGTCACCTTGGAGAAGGCGGAGAGCACGAGGAGGACGCCCGAGGAGGAGCGTTCCCGCGCGAGCCTCGCGACCTCGCGCAGCCTGGCGGCGTCGGCGACGGAGGTGCCGCCGAACTTCATCACTAGCAAGTCGCTCATATCGATCCTTTCGCTAAAGCCGAGTTCGAGAGGTAGCGCAGGCCGAGGTCGCGGAAGAGGGCGATCCCCGCGGAGAGCTCTTCGAGCGTGAGCTCCTCGGCGCCCGTGTGGGCGAGACTGGCGCGGCCGGGGCCGGCGAGGATAGCCGCGGCCCGCGGGGCCAGGGCCCTCATTACCGCGAGGTCCGAGGCGAAGGGCACCGGCGCGGCGGGGAAGCCGGCCGGCGTGTCGAAGAGGGCCCAGGGGTCGTCGACGAGGATCTCGATGGAGCCGTGCTCGGGCCTGGAAGATTCGAGCGCATCGCGCATGGCCCCGTCGGGCACCGTGCGGAGGGCGATCTCGGCTTGGGCGAGGTCGGGCACGACGTTCGCGGCGCGGCCGCCCGAGATCAGGCCGAGGTTCCAGGCCTCGCCGCCCAAGAGACCCTCGGGTCCCCTCTCGTCGCCGGCCTTCCGAACGGCCGAGAGCCAGTCCATCAGCGCGAGCAGGGCGTTCTCCCCGAGCTCAGGCGTGGCTCCGTGCGCGGCCTTTCCCTTGCAGGTCAGGCGCGCCCGGACGTAGCCGCGCTGCCCCGTCGCGAGGGCGCAGCCGGTTGGTTCCCCCACGATGATGGCGCGGCAGGCCGAGAAAGAAGGCGCGAGGGCCAGGCTCGCGCGCGCGCCGGCCGAGTCGCTCTCCTCGCCCGCGACGCCGAGCCAGGCGATGTCCCTGATTCCCGAGGCGAGGAGCAGCTCTATGGCGCCGAGCTGGGCGCCTATCTGGCCCTTCGCGTCGCAGGCCCCGCGGCCCGCGACGAAGCCTTCGGCGGCCCGGACCGGGAGCTCGGGAGGCACGACGTCGAGATGGGTGCTGAAGAGGACGCGGCTCTCGCCCCATGAGGCGAGGAGGTTGGCCCTGCCCTCGCCTTGGGCCCCTTCCAGGGGGTAGGCCTCGACCCTCGCCCCGAGACGCCGCAGCTCGGCCTCTATCGGAGGCAGCAGGGCGGCCTCGCGGCCGGCGGGGGTATACGTGGCGCAGAGCGTCGCCAGGAAGTCGAGGGCTCTGCGTTCCACGGATTGAAGGTTGGGCACGAGGGACCTCCAATCCGATGGAGATCCCATGATATTCGCCTCCGAGGGAGGCGCCCGCTGAAGGGCGCTATGGGGCGAATTCTCGATGGCGCTCCGCGGAACCTCTTGGCCCCGCGACAGCCGTAGGGTATTAGCCTCTACGTCCAAGGCGCCCGCGACAGCCGTGCGCGCGCCCTTCGGCGATCCTCCCCTTTGGGCCGGCTTCGATGGGCGGCTTGCCCTCGTCCGGACTACTCATGGGGATCGCTCCTCCGATCGGTTGAGGGAAGCTAGCATGGACCGAAGCCGGAACGCAATCCCCCGCCGATCGCCTCATTCTGCCGCGGCGAGGGCGGCGTGGGTCTCCTTGAGCTGCTCCCTGACGCTCAGCCTCTGGGGGCATTTCGTCTCGCACTCGCCGCACTCGGTGCAGGCCGAGGCGTCCTTGCCCGGCATCCATTCCACCTTGCCGATGCTCCGGTACTCGCCGCGTGCGTAGTCGGTGATCTTGTAGACGCGGTGGTAGTTCATGAGCTGGAAGCAGAGGGGAATGTTGACGCCCTGCGGGCAGGGCATGCAATACTTGCAGCCCGTGCAATAGAGCTCGGCGAGCCTCTTGTTCTCCTCCATAGAGGCCGCGATCGATTCCAGCTCGGCCGCGCTCAAGGGGGCCGCGTTGGAGGCCGTGGCCGCATTCTCCTCGACCTGCGCCAGGGAGCCCATGCCGGAGAGGGCGCAGGCCACGCCGGGATTGGTCAGGACGAAGCGCAGGGCGATCTCCGCATTGCTTCGCGCCTGGCCCGCGAGGAGGGAGCGGATGACCTCCGAAGGGGCCCCGAGCCTGCCGCCGCCTACCGGGCCCATGACGACCACGCCGAGTCCCTTGGCCTTCGCGTAGGCGATGCCGGCCTCATTGGAGCGGTCGAGGATGTTATACTGGCATAGCACGGTCTCGAATACGCCCTCGTCGACGAGCTTGGGCAGGTTCTCGCCCTTGTCGTGGAATGAGAAGGAGAGGTGGGCGATCAGCCCCTCCTCCCTCGCCTTGAGCGCCGCGGAGAGCGGGCCGTCCTTGACCGCGATCCTGGCCTGGTAGGCCTCGAGCGAGATCCCCCACATGTGGTAGAAGTCGACTCTTTCCAGGCCGAGCCGCTCCAGGGACTTCTCGAGGCGCTCGCGGAAGTGGTCGCCCGAAGCGTCCTCGATGGGGTTCTTGGTCGAGACGTAGACCTGGTCGCGTATGCCCTTCAGAGCCTCGCCGAGGATGGCCTCGCTCTGTCCCCCGCAGTAGTAGGGGGCCGTGTCGAAGAAGTTGACGCCCAGAGCGTGCGCCCGCCTGATGACGCGGGCGCTCTCCTCGACGTCGAAGACCTCCTTGTCCCCGACCCTTGCCATGGGCAGGCGCATGGCCCCGAAGCCGAGGGCCGAGATGGAGGCGCCGGTGCCGCCTAGCTTCCTGTATTGCATCTTCGCTCCTTAGCGGACCGCCTCAGCTGGCGCGCGCAGGCCGCATAGAGCCGCATGCAGGTCCTCGCGTCGTCGAGGGCCCGGTGGGCCAGACCTGAGTCGATGCCGAGGGCCGAGGCGATGGCCCCGAGCCGGTAGCTCGCGCGGCCGGGAAAGGCTCGGCGGCTCAAGTGGACCGTGTCGTGCGCGGCCGAGGGGGGCCGAGACATGCCTAGCCGGGCGAGCTCGGCGTCGAGGAAGGACAGGTCGAAGCGCGCGTTGTGCGCCACTATCGCGGCGCCCTCGGCGAGCGCGAGGAGGCTCGGGGCCACCTCGCCGAAGGTCGGCGCGCCCTCGAGGTCCTCGTCCCTGATGCCGTGGATGGAGATCGCTCGCGCGGGCATGGGCATGCACGGGTCCACGAGGGCCGCCATGCAGGCCTCCTCGAGGCAATCGCCTCCCTTGAGCCGGAAGCGGATCGCGCCGACCTCGACGACCCGGCCCGTCCCCGCGTCCAAGCCGGTCGTCTCGAAGTCCAGGGCGAGGAAGGTCAAGCGCCGGCCGCTTTCGGCGCGGAGGCCGTATCGGGCGAGCCCGCGCGCAGGACGGCGTCTATGTCCGCCAGGATGGCCTTGGCCTTGACCGCGGCCGCCTCGCGGGAGCGCGCGAGGTCGCCGCCTTCGACCTCGCTTCGCAGCAGGACGTAGAACTTGATCTTCGGCTCGGTGCCGGAAGGTCGCACCGTGACCTTGGTCCCATCGACGAGGACCCACTGCAGCACGTCGCTCGAGGGCAGGTCGATCTTGCGCCTGTCCGCGGGCGAGGCGGCGCTCCATTCGAAGCCGTCGCGCACGTCGCGCGCGCGGGCCACGGCCACGCCGCCAAAGGCCGCGGGCTGCTTCTTCCGGAAGCCCTCCATGATGCCCTTCATCACGTCCATGCCCGAGGCGCCCTCGAAGTACTTGTTGACGCTGCGCTCCTCGTAGTACCCGTACTCGAGATAGAGCTCCTCGAGGCGCTGGAGCAGGCTCTTGCCCTTGGACCTCCAATAGAGCGTCATCTCGGCGGTGAGCGCGGCCGCCGAGATCCCGTCCTTGTCGCGGACCTCGGTCTCGATGAGGTGGCCGTAGCTCTCCTCGGTGCCGTAGACGTACTCGTAGCCACCGGGGATGGAGCCCGACTCGAAGCGCCGCATGAGGTCGGCGATCCACTTGAAGCCCGTGAGGCACTCGAAGCAGGTCGCGCCGTATTTCTCGGCGATGCGCGCCTCGAGGTCGGTCGTGACGATGGTCTTCACGATCGCTGGCTTCTTGGGCATCAGTCCAAGCTCCTCGCGCGTGAGGAGGATGTAGTCCGCGTGCAGGGAGCCAAGCTGGTTGCCCGTCACGAGGACGAATTTCCCGGCCTCACCCGGGACGGCGGCCGTCCCCGGGACGGCGATGCCCAGCCGGTCGGCGTCGGGGTCGGTGGCCATCACGACGTCGGCCTTCACCTTGGCGCCGAGCTCGAGGGCCAGCTTGAGGGCGGCCGGCTCCTCGGGGTTGGGAAAGGCGACGGTCGGAAAGGCCCCGTCGGGCTCCCGCTGCTCCGGAACGGTGATGACCGAGAGCCCGAGATCCTTCATCACGCGCTCGAAGTGGAGGGCCCCCGTGCCGTGCAGGGGCGTATAGACGATCTTCGCCTGGGATGCCATCCGCTTGATGAGGGCGGGCCTAAGGAGCTTGGACTCCACCATCGCGACGTAGGGCTCGTCGACCTCCTTGTCCACCGGGACGAAGAGGCCGCGCCTCAGGGCCTCGTCCTTGGGGATCGACTTGACCTCTTTCACGGCCTCGACCGCTCGGATGATCAGCTCGTCGTGGGGCGG
>Ga0181529_10003383_pt1 | contig 18198 bp, 10 predicted proteins | sample PEATcosm2014_Bin_36_FD_119763 | JGI IMG/M metagenome (GOLD analysis project Ga0181529, IMG submission 119763) | Peatland microbial communities from MTU Mesocosm Facility, Houghton, MI, USA - PEATcosm2014_Bin10_30_metaG | ecosystem: Environmental > Terrestrial > Soil > Wetlands > Peat | place... | reverse complement strand
GGCCTCTGGGCGCGGCGCGACGGCCAGGAAGAGCAAGAGACCTGAGCAGAGCTTGAGGCACGCTAAGGATCTGTTTGGGCTAATCATTCGGTTTGTGCTCCTATCCGTTTTTCAGCCGCGGCGTTGGGAAGACTATCGATTTGCCCGGTCATCGCAGCCGCATGCACGGCAATCTTCCCCTGCCGGAACTGATCTCCTGTTTCCCGCATGGCACGCAACAAAGCCGGCCAATCGTCAAAGTCTGTGGCGAAGATGTTCGCGACCATATGCCTGGTCAAATCGGGAACCAGAACGTTGAGCATCGCAGGAGAATAGCCCATTTCATCGGCGAGGCGCGCCCAGTAAAGGTTGTTGGACTCCCAGGATTCGCCAAAGAGCCGGCCATCGAAGGCTCCAGAGACGGGGAATATCCCCATGTCGAGCAGGCTGTTGGTGTTGCTTTGCGCCATTGCCAGGTGCGGCGTGCCAAAGTCTTTTCGCAGACGCTCCAGACTGAAATGGGACGGGTCCTTCTTGACGAGATCTTCCAATTCCCGGCCCGCATTTCCCCAAAGTGCCGCATCGGAGGGAAACTTGCTGCGAAATTCGGCAGCTAAAAGGAAGGTGTCTGTTGGCAGCATTTGAGGAACCAGCGCGGTTGCGCTTTCCGGGTGCTGCAGAGCCACCTCCGCAGGTTCCAACCGCGCCGGCGGCAAGCGATCTGAAAGAATGCTCAATACTTTCTCTCTCAGTTGCGGGTTCGACGCCGAAGCGATCAGGAGCTCTTCGCCAAAGCGCTGGTAAAGAGCGGCGGCATGCAATTCGTCCTGGTCGACGTCCCACCATCTTGGCATGACGGCGACGACCAAGAGCTCGGGAACCACCTCTCTCCAGATCAAAGCCTGGACGTTCTCAGGAGCGATGAAGTCCTGCTCCATGGAAGCCAGTGCGTAGGGCAGATCGGCGAGCGATCCCAGAAGATACGCGCCACCGCCCGCAGTAACGCCGATCCCAATCAGCTCCGGAGATTCCCAGACGTGTTCGACGCCCTGCACTGACAACGCGGAGAAGTCATGGGAGCGGACGAAGAGCGGATTGTTGTGCAAAACCTGAGCGCCAGGGGGTTCATAGTAGGCGTAGTTCAAGCCAACCAGCGTATCCCTGAGAAAGGGTGTGAGCAGGCCGCGCGCGTCTTCGAGCTGCGCGGCCGAGCGCGGTGAGCGAATGACCTTGGCCAGGTCAGTTCGAATCTGCAGTTCTTCGTGTCGGGCGGTGTACACGATCGGAGCCCAGGCCGTCTTTTCGGATCCTGTAAAGATTTGGCGAGGCATCTCGAATTCGTGCAGATCCGCGGCAAGTGGAAGCAAGCTGTCGCCGATGGCCTTTCCCTGCGCCATCTGACCCAAGCCATCATAGAGTCCGAAGAGCGTATCGAGCGAAACCAAACGCTGGTCATCCATTACGGCATGGATTCTGCGAGCAAGTTCCTGATGCACACGCCGGCCGTCGGGACTGTTCTGCTGAGGACCGGCCAGCAGATCGACGACCTGATTCTGCGACAGATGCTTGTTGTCAGAGACTGCCAGCAGCGTCGATTGCAGCGAGGCTCGGGCCGCATCAAAAAGCTGGACTGCTGACGAGATTGCTGAAAAGGGCTGAACCGCGCTTTGCCACGATCGATTCAGGACCTGTTTTGGAATCTGCTCCTGGCGAGCAAATATCTGCCAGAGCCCCACGTCGGCCTGAAAAGCCCCCAGGGCATTAGAGAGCAGAGCGGGATTCGAAATCTTGTCGATGTGCTCTGCCGCTTCGATAAAAGAAGCGATGGATTTATCGTCCAAATCCGGGAATTCGGCGAAGACAGGGTACCAGCTGCTGAATTCTGAAAACCTTGCGGCAATCATCCGCACAGTTTCATCGGACAACCGGCTTCCAGGAGGCCTTCCGCTGTCGATTGCGTTAAGAATCAGATAAATCTGCAACGGGTCGTCGGCATTTTCAACCCCGGAAGAAGCTACCAACGCTTCGAGCAGCTTCTCCGGGTCTTCCCAGGAGCGGCTTCTGCTTGCCCACTCTCGAATGCCGTTCAATCTGGACTTGTGGGTGAGAATCTCGTTCCAGGCCTTTAGATTACCCGGAACCTGAGGCTCTCCGCCCGGTTGCCATTGCAGACGAGTGAAGAGCAACAGGAGTTCGGAGTTTCTCGGGAAGACACCTGCCGCCGCATTGTTGATGCTCGAGTCGCGGGGAGCCGACCGGTAGCAATCGTAGAGTCGTCTGAGCCGGTCGCCCTCAGTGAAGTGAGCTTGTTGCGCTGGTGTGATACGCGACAAGGCGTCAAAATATGCCAACAGCCAGCCGTGGTCTTTTTGAAGCAGATGGAGAACGAACTCGCCAGACGAGTTTGGACTTGCTCCCACGAGCTCTTTCCATGCTCCTTCGGCGCTCGTTCCGGCGGGAACAGAGACGTGACCGGAGCGAATGCAGATCCGGCTTCCATAGAAATCAAGCAATGAGGCGCCGGGAAGCATTCTTCTCAACCCAGGCGACCGCGCCAAGGCAAGCCTTGTTTGCCTATCGATTCTTGCAAGAGCGGAGTAAAGGCGATCCACATCCCGGTCGTTCAACAAGACGTCGAGCAGATCTGTCCGATCCATCGTCTTTCCAGCCGAGAGTGCGATCCACGTCTTTTGGGTGAATAGGATAGGGACCCTGGTCGCGGGAAACTGAAAGGTAAAGGGAGTGCCTTTCTGGAGCGCCTCTTCAAGCAAAGTGAGTGGAAAGCCCGAGTCGATGGTTACGAAGGCGCGCTTTGCATTGTCTGTCACCAGGAAAGCACCCTTCGGGCCACATCCATCCTGAAACCGGTACCCCAGAACCTGAATCAGCTGCGTAGCACTGTCACAACCCGCAACGCGGATGGTATCGCCGCCGCCAGCCAGGGACCGGAGCTCTCGCGCGAGCGTTACATACCGATCAATCAGCAATAAGAATTCAGTAGGTCTGCCGTGGTCGTAGCCCTGGAGAGCAACATTGCGGGCCAGTAGCGGCAGCACTTCGGCCGGAGAGACCTCCTGGCTGATTCCGGCCATGCGCAAGAAGGGCCGCAGGGGGCCCGGGATCACGAGTGTATTCGCGGATGGAGACGGCAACAAAGCGTCCGCCGCGGTCTCTTCCTGCGCGGGAATAGGGGGAGATCCCGCTTGAGGCGGCTCGCCGTTGCTCACAGCGCAACAGCTTCCGAAGCAAAGGAGGCCCGCCGCAAATACTGCGATATAGCGAACAGGAAAGTTCATTGTGAAAACCCCTTCCGACCAGATGGAGTCCGAACCGAATTCCTGAACGAGCGAATTACCCCCGGTACCGCAGGCGTGTCCGATGGGGCGGCCTGGGAATTCGCGTCGCGGTTTGGCTTACGCTTACGCCGATTTCCTTAGGTGCGGAAAGGTGAATGCCTTTAGCCGCAAGTGAGGTTCGCGGAGATCGCTTTGGAAGTCCTTGGGCCTCTGCCTCGCGAGCCTGACGGCGCTAATTACCCTGGTGTGAAAGGAGACGTGGGGGAACTCACGCGCACCGGTAGCCATTGTCGCAAATTTCAAAATCAAATTGCAAGCTTACCATTTAGTTACTGCCACGCAGGCCAAGAAGGAAAGGGGCGCGAGAAGTGTTCAGAGGGATGACCAATCGGGGCCCCTGCGCAATCATTATTTGATTGAAATCGACGTGGAGTGGTGGTGGGGCACTGGGTCTCTGTTTGCCGAGGCAGCCCATCGACAACATGGCGATCTGCTTTGAGATCAGGCAGATGCCAGGCTCTTCCTCATGCAGGTTTTGCTGCTTCGCGCCATCCTGCGTGTATCTCTCGCGCATGGCCATCAGCACCCCATTCGCGCCGGAAGAGGCCAGGAAAGCGTATTCTATCGGTGTTATTCCGCCTGCATGAAAGGAACCAATCTCGGTGAACGTCCTTTTGCGTCTCGCGGCTACGATCGCGGGGCTGGCGAGTCTCACGGCGGCTGTGTACGCACAGCAGGAGTTCCCGCCCCCTCAGGGCAAAGGGCGCGTAGTCGTCCTGGCCTCCGGCGTCTCGGGTCCGGCGCACTACACGACCGTCGCCCGCGAGATCGCCGAGCTGGGCTATGACGTGGTGCTCTTCGACGGCAATCTGACCGAAGGAACCCATGGGGATGGAGTCAAGACGGTCATCCAGCAGGCGCAGCAAATGCCACACGCACTGCCCGGCAAGGTCGCCCTGGTCGGCTTCTGCATGGGTGGAGGCATGGATCTCTATTACGGCTCGCAATGGCCCGATCTGGTCTCCGGCGCCGTGCTCTGGTACCCTTCCAATAACTTCATTCACGATGTACCGGGTTTTGTGAACAGGCTGAAGGTGCCGCTGCTGGTCTTTGCCGGCGCCAAAGACGGCTATCACGATGGATGCTGCCTGGCCGAAAGGGATAACGCACTGGCAACGGCGTCAACCGCGGCCGGCAAACAGTTCAAACTCATCGTCTATCCGGATGCCGATCACGATTTTGTCACCGGGGGGGATCACTACAACCCCAAAGACTATGAGGATGCATTCAAACGAACGGCAGAGAATCTCAAGATTTATTTGAGCAATTAGAGAAGATATCCAGGAAACCAGCATGGCGCATATCTTCATCAGCCACTCAAGCCGGGACGTTGAGCAAGCGGCGCGAATGCTGACCTGCCTGCACGCAAATGGCTTTGTTGAAACCTTTCTCGACTTTGACAAGCACGCCGGACTGGCTCCCGGCGCCGACTGGGAACGCACCCTCTATCGCGAAATCGCCGGGGCCGAAGCGGTCATTCTGATCCTGACCAAGAACTGGTTTGACAGCAAATGGTGCTTTGCCGAATTCACCCAGGCGCGCGCCCTGGGCAAGGCAATCTTTCCCATCATCGAGACGCCCACCGGCGAAGCCTTCGTCTCCAGCGACATTCAGCACCTCGATCTGGTCAAGGACCGGGAGGGCGGCCTGGCGCGTCTGGTCGTGGAGTTGACGGATGTCGTGGTCAATGCCCGCGGCGGTTTTGAATGGGACCAAACGCGCCCGCCCTATCCCGGCCTGCTGGCATTCGACGAGGCCGATGCGGCGATCTACTTTGGCCGTGACGACGATATTCGCCGCCTGATCGAACGGCTCAATGCCAGGCGGGCACAGGGCGGGGCCAAGCTGATTGCCGTGCTGGGCGCCTCCGGTTCGGGGAAATCTTCGCTGCTCCGGGCGGGCGTGCTGCCCCGGCTCAAGCGCGACAAACGCAATTGGATTGTGCTGCCGACCTTCAGGCCGCAGCTGTATCCACTGGAAGAGCTGGCTCAAGCCGTCGCCATTGCCCTGGGCCGCGGCGCCGGCTGGCGGCAGTGGCGCGACGCCTTTGCCGCCGAGGATCTCAAGCGCACGCTTTCAGAACTTGCCCGCGACCTACGTGCGGTTCACGCCGCCAACGAGGCGCAAATCCTGGTCACCGTCGATCAATCGGAAGAGCTGTTCAGCGCCGCCGATAATGCCGGCGCTGAACAGTTTCTGCGTGTTCTCAACGCTCTGCAGGATGAGCGGCTTCCCTTCCTCGTGGCCCTGACCTTGCGCTCAGATTATCTGGGCGAGTTGCAGCAATCACCCGCGCTGACTTCTCCCTTCGAGGAATTCTCTCTGAAGCCGATGCCACTGGCGCGAGTGCGAGACATTATCGAAGGCCCGGCGCGCGCGGCTGGCCTTACAGTTGACGACGCTCTGATTGCAGCCGCGATGAAAGACGCCGCGACAGCCGACGCCTTGCCGTTGCTGGCCTTTGCGTTGCGCGAACTCTACGACCGCTTCGGACAAAATAGACATCTAACGCTCGATGCCTATCATGCGCTGGGCGATGATGCGGGACAGCTTTCGCCGCTGGAAAACGCCGTGCGCCGCAAAGCCGACGAAGTCCTGGCCGCAGCCAAACCATCCGAAGAAGATTTGCGGGCCTTGCGCGAAGCCTTTGCACCGGCGATGGTGCGGGTCAACGCCGAGGGCGAATACGTGCGCCGACCGGCCCGTTTCGATGATTTGCCGCTTCACGCCAGGCAATTGCTCGAGCGTCTCGCCAAGGCGCGGCTGCTCATCATCCAAAAAGAGCAAGACTTGACGATCATTGAAGTGGCGCACGAGGCGCTCTTGCGCAAGTGGCCGCTGCTGCGCGGCTGGCTCGACGAGGAGCGCGAGTTTCTGATTGGCAAGGACCAGTTGGAACGGGATCTGCTGGACTGGGAAAATGCCCCCACCCATGAAAAGACCGACGCCCTGCTCACCGGTCTAAAGTTGACGCGGGCCCGGATCTGGTTGATAGAGAAACCGCTGCAACTCACCGAGCACGAGCGCAGATTCATTCAGGCCAGCATTGCGCATTGTGAGGCGGAGGCGGCAAGGCGTGAACGGTCGCGGCGTCGCATGCAGCAGGCAAGCGTTTCGGCGGCAATTATTCTCGCCCTCTGCCTGCTGGGAGCCGTCTGGGGATGGTGGATCGCCAAAGCGCGCCAGGCTACGGCGGAATCGCGGGAACTTGCGGCGATGGCCGAGCAGGAGGTAGGCGCGGGCGGCGATCTTGGTTTGGCGCTGCGGACCGCGGTGCAGGCCGCGGAGCGGTCGGCCACGGATCAGGCCGAGCACGCGCTGAGAACGGTCCTGGAGGGACCGCTCGAGCACCTCATTCTGCATCACGGCGGGCCGGTCTATGTAGCCGCCTTCTCGCCCGATGGAAAGCTGATCGTCACCGCCAGCACCGATAACACGGCGCGCATCTGGGACGCGGCTACGGGGCAATTGCTAGCCACGTTGGCCGGGCATACCGGTCCGGTCAACGATGCCGCTTTCTCGATCGACGGAAGGCTCATCGTCACCGCCAGCGACGACAATACCGCGCGAGTATGGGATGCCGCGACCGGGCGAATGCTGGCTACGCTGAGTGGGCCGGGAGTCGAGGTGCGCAAGGCGGCCTTCTCGCCGGATGGCAAGCGCATCGTCACCGCCAGCGCCGATCATGCCGCGCGAGTATGGAATGCAGAGACTGGCGAATTGCTGGCTATGCTCAATGGGCATAGTGGCGTGGTCTATCAGGCGGCCTTCTCGCCGGACGGCAAGCGCATCGTCACCGCTAGCGACGACCATACGGCGCGTGTGTGGGACGCTGCGACCGGAGCATCGCTGGCAACCCTTGCCGGCCATGAGCGCGTCGTTTACTCCGCAGCTTTTTCGCGGGATGGCAAACGCATTGTCACGGCTAGCTGGGACCAGACCGCACGCGTTTGGGATGCTGAAAATGGGCATCTGCTGGCCACGCTCGCCGGGCACAGCGGCGCACTTTACGATGCCGAGTTCTCGCCGGACAGCATGCGGATCGTGACCGCCAGCGCCGATCACACAGCGCAGGTATGGGATGCGGAGACCGGCCGTCCGCTGGCAACTCTGACCGGGCACACTGCTCCAGTGAACGGCGCCGTCTTCTCGCCGGATGGAAGACGCATCGTCACTGCCAGCGAGGACGCAACGGCGCGAGTTTGGGATGCCGCTTCGGGGCTTTTGCTGGCTACGCTCAACGGCGGCACAGGCGTCGTCTACGATGCGGCCTTCTCACCCGACGGGGGGCGCATTATCACCGCCAGCAACGATGGAACGGCACGGGTATGGGATGCCGAGATCGGCCATGCTTCGGCGACACTATCGGGGCATACCGGCAGAGTCTCCGACGCCGAGTTCTCTCCCGATGGAAGACTCCTCGTTACCGCCAGTGAAGACGCCACGCCGCGCCTGTGGGATACCACAACCGGCCAATTGCGGGCGATTCTGGCGGGGCACAGATTCTGGGTCTACACGGCCGCCTTCTCGCCGGATGGAAAGCGCGTCGCGACCGCCAGTGCCGACAAGACGGTGCGGGTATGGGACGCCGAGTCCGGCGCCCTGCGGGCTACTCTGACGGGGCATACGGGCCGGGTGAACCAGGCCGCCTTTTCGCCCGACGGCAAACGCATTGTCAGCGCCAGCGACGACAAGACAGCTCGGGTGTGGGATGCCGATTCGGGTGTTCCGCTGGCAACCCTCGCCGGGCACGATGACGTCGTGAACGAGGCCTTCTTTTCGCCCGATGGCAAACGCATTGTGACGGCTAGCGACGACAAAACCGCGCGAATTTGGGAGGCCGAGTCCGGTCACCTGAGGGCGACCCTGACCCATGGCGCCGCGGTTAACGAGGCCGTCTTTTCCCCCGACGGAAAACGCATCGTCACCGCCAGTTACGACCATACGGCGCGGGTGTGGGACGCTGAATCCGGCGCTTTGCAGAATACTCTGAGTGGTCACGCGCTCTGGGTCTACGCGGCGGCCTTCTCTCCCGACGGCAGGCGCATCGTCACCGCGAGCGCCGACCACACGGCGCGAGTTTGGGATGCGGCGTCCGGTCAACTGTTGGCAACTCTATCCGGGCACACGGCGCGGGTCAACTATGCGGTTTTCTCTCCCGATGGCAAGCGTATCGTCACTGCCAGCCAGGACGGCACAGCGCGGATGTGGGATGCGGACTCGGGCCTGATCCTGGGCACTCTGACCGGCCACACCGACCAGGTCAACCGCGCGGCCTTTTCGCCCGATGGGAAACTCATCGTCACTGCCAGTGCCGACAAGACGGCCCGGCTCTATGTCTCCGATCTGAACGATCTTTTGAAGTGGGCCCGGAGGCAGCTTCCGACCGAGGGCGGGCCGATTCACCAGTCCGCGAAATGAAGTCTGCAAGTGAACATTGCAAACGGATTTCGACGCGTGTATCGTTCTCTTGCCGCACACATTTATAGCAGGGGCGAACGCAATGGGAGTCACCATCCAGTTGCCGGCCGCAGTGGCTATCGGATTCACCGGTCACCGCCAGCTCGACGATGAAGACAAATGCAGAGAGTGGATCGTCGATTTTTTGGAGCGGCAGAAAACCGCTACCGCGGCGCTTGTTTATGGAGTCTCTTCCGTAGCTGCTGGAGGTGATCTGTTGTTTGCCGAGAGCTGCATTCGGTTGGATCTGCCCCTCTGCGTCCTGCTGCCGCTTCCTCCAGAGGAGTTTCGCCGGGATTTTAGTGAAACCGACTGGACGCGCGCTGAGCAGGTTCTGAGCAAAGCGGCCTCGGTTGAAGTAACCAGCGGCAATCAGTCGCGCGAGGAGTGCTACTACGAATGCGGCATTGAAACCGTTCAACAGAGCCGTCTCTTGCTCGCTCTGTGGAATGGAGAAGCTTCGCAGGGTCTGGGCGGCACCGAAGATATCGTTTCCTTCGCCAAGGAGATTGGCAAGCCGGTGGTTTGGCTGCACAGCAAGAACGGCGAAGTGCGGAACTTCAATGAGAAGACCGAAAAAGAACTCCTCGACGATCCGGAGCTCGATTTCCTGAACCAACTGCCCGACCCGAAGACCATCGAGAGCGCAGATCAGCCTGAAAGTATAGCCCGCGCCTGGTTCCGCAAAGTGGATGAGAGCGCGAACCGATTTGCTCCGCAGTCGCGGCGGCTGGCAGCGATTCCCATCGTTTTCACCGCGGCTGCGGCGCTCTTCAGCGGAGCGGGGTCGTGGGCGCAGCGGGTGGGCACCTGGCTGGCCATCGGGACGGCGCTCGGCATCATGGCCGCCCTGCTGCCCGTCGTGTTGCGCTTGGGAAAGCGTCAGGCACAGTGGGTACGCACCCGAACCGCGGCGGAGATCTGCCGCTCTGTGCTGGCATTTTGGAGTGCTCCTGCACCCTATGAAGCGATTGGTCCGGAGGCGGTCCCTGAACTCACCGGAATGCTGATGTCGCTAAGTTTGTTGAAGGTGCTTGATCGCGGGCGCGGCGACCCGTCCCTCGAAGAGTTCAAGCGGAGGTTTCGCCTGGAGCGCGTGGCGCACCAACTCGACTATCTATCGAGCCATGCGGAGCGGTCGGCCGTCGATGCGCGACGCTATCGCCTCGCCAGCTGGATCGCGATCGGATTGGCTGCGGCGATCAATGCGTGGATCTTCCTCGGCGGACACATACATGGCGACTTCGGTCCAGGGCCATGGAAGCAAAGTCTGGCGCTGTGCGCATCGATCGCATTCCAGGTCGCGACGGTCGCCGGAGCCTTGCTCGCGGTCAACGATTGCGATCGGCGCAAGCAGCGTTATCGCGAACTGCATCAGCAACTCACTGACTGGGATAAGCAGCTTGAGTCGTTGCGCACCTGGCCAAGCGTTCTGCGCGTTGCCCGGCGGATTGAGCGGGCACTCCTGACCGAACTGATCGAGTGGAGGTCCCTGATTCGAAATCACAAAATGGCGAGGAAATAGGTCATGAAACGCATTCTGACGTTGGATGGCGGAGGAATTCGAGGCGTCTTCAGCCTGGAGATCCTGCTGCGCATTGAATCCCTGCTGCGCGAGCACTTCAATGATCCCAAGCTGGTTTTAGCCGACAAGTTTGACTTCTTTGCCGGAACCAGCACCGGGGCCATCATCGCCACCGGCCTCAGTTGGGGGATGGCGGTTGACGAGATCCTCGATTTCTACATCAAACATGGCGCAACGATGTTTCAGCCCGTACCCTGGTACAACCCTTTCAAGCGCTTTCTGGTTTCGCGATTCGAGGCCAAGCCTCTCTCTGATATGCTGCGGCGCATCTTTTCCGAAGATGGCCAGGGCGAGGCGCCCGCTCTGCTCGATTCCAAGCGGCTGCGAACGCTCTTGCTGGTAGTTTTGAGAAATCATACGACCGGCTCGGCATGGCCGGTGACCAACAATCCGGCGGCTCTCTACAACGATTCCAGCCTGTCCGACTGCAACATGAAAATCCCGCTGTGGAAGCTGGTGAGAGCCAGCACTGCGGCGCCGACTTTTTTTGACCCCGAAGAGATCATGCTGGGAGGCAAGCGTCACGTCTTTGTCGATGGAGCGATTACGCCCTACAACAATCCAGCGCTGATCGCCGCGTTGACGGCGATCTTGCCTTGTTACCGGCTGCAGTGGGAGACCGGTCTTGACAAGATTCGCGTGATTTCTGTGGGCACAATGCGCTTTTCCCTGGGCGCGGCAAACGTGAAGATCAGCCGCATGTGGGTCGGCTACAACGCTCCGCGCATTCCTGCCGCGTTGATACAGGGAGTGGCGCTCGAACAAGACTACCTCTGCCGCTGTCTGGGGCAATGCATTCATGGAGAAGATCTGGATTCTGAGATCGGCGCTCTGCAAGGTGTCGCGCTCTCGGGAAGAGACTGGTTCAGCTACGTTCGCTATAACAAGTCCTACATGGGAAGAGTAGCGGACGAGTTACTCCAGAGGAATCCGGAGCTTGCCCAGTTAGATGCGATCCGCGCGGTGCCTTTGTTGCAGGAGATAGGCCGGGCCTACGCAGAGGAGCACGTGCAAATCGGGCATTTGATTTAGCAATATGACCCATGATTCGACACAAGCGCCCCAGACCCCGCTTTTGGGATCTGGGAACTGCCCCGACGCGTTCGCTCTGTTATTGCAGGATTTCCGTGAGCGGAAACTTGGAAATATCCACTGTGACCTGCGAAGAGAGCTGTCCGATGAGGCGAAAGAGATCGCGGTTCCAGTATGAGTTATCCATGACAGCTGCCTGCTTCTCGTCGGCGATGCGATAATTCCTTCCTCGATAATTCACCTGAATTACCGGCTCCATTTCCTCACTCTTGCTCTCTCCCGTCAAGCGCAGCAATGGAACCCTCTCGATAGCCGGAACCGCATCGACGAATTTGGGCTGAACGTTCGCTTGCTCGTCTTGCGAAAGAAACTTGCTACTGGGAACGACGGGGTTGGTGTGCGCAAGCGAGTCGAAGGGGCGCTGCTCCTGGGCGGCAGCCGCCATCAACCCGATTAACGAGCGCATTACCAGGTGAGCGGTCAATCCCTGCGGCGCGGAAGTTGAGGTGCACGAGTCCTGATGGTCGGAACCTTCGATGGAAAACCCATCGCTGAGGCTATGCAGTATCACTTTGAGCGCCGCCCCCTGCTTGAGTTCCTTCATCGTCGGGTCAGCCATGATCTCCTCTTCAATCTGCTCGATGTCGGGTACCAGCTTGCTCCCATTCGAGTGCAGCGGATAAAGAGAAAACGCCGGACTGAAGACCTTCTCCCCCAAGAACCATTTACTCCCCACTTGCTCCCATACCGCGCTCTTTTGCGACGCGCTTACAACATCCTGAGCGCGCGGAGCAACGTCCAAGCCGGAATTGAGATTGTAGGGGACAAATGTGTTCGAGCCCCGTAATAGCAAATGGCCATGCTTTTGCAACCAGTACACGACCGCGCTGGTGCGGAGAAAGGTTACATAATTTGTAAGCGCCTCTGGATCGCGAGAATAGTCGGCATCGAATCCATCTTCCAATTGTGAAGATGCCAAGGGCGGCACATTGCGGATCGATTCGACCGTACATTTCTCTGCCGTCACTCTCGTCAGCTCGATTCGATCGACCATCAGGCGAACGAGTTGATCGACGCGCCATCCCTGCTGGTAGAGAATGTAGAACGTCTCCGCCGGAACCGGCTTCAAAAGCAGTTGAGCGTTGGTCTCGTCATTCACCGGTATAAACGTGAAGATGGGATCATTTTCCATGCTCACGCTGGGAGTGCCTCCGCCGGTAGGCCCGCCCAACTGCGGATTTGAGGTTGCGACCGAATACGATCCGCTTCCGGTCAGCGAAGCTGCCATCTTATAGGCGCTGGTGATCTGTCCGATCTTAAAGAAATAAGTGGGATCGCGATGCTCGAGTCGCGCAAGATTCAGCAACACCTCTTGATTCGAGGTCTCCGCATAGACTTTTTCAAAGCCCGTGAAGTCCAGCTTCAGCCGCTTTGCCGCGCAGCCGGACAAACCCAAAGGCAAAAGTGCAATAAGAGACAAGAGCAGGCATTTCCTCCCGCGCTGTGCTGGAGTGTAAAGCCATGCTGTCGAAGCTACCACGCAAACAGACAATCTCGACTCCATCTCAACTCCAAGAAGATTTATCGGTGACCTTGCAAAGATTAAGAGGATTCTATTGCAATGCCTGGAGGGATGCAAACAAAAACCGGCATATTCTCCTGACTGTCTCGTCTCAACTCAAGGGCGGGACGATATCACGACGGACGGAGGAACGGCTTCGCCCGTGATAATTCGAATTGTTTCTCCGTCGCCCGGCTGCATTCACGTTTCCATAGGTCACGGCCACATCCAATGCCATCTAAGTCACCAGGACAAATGTGCACTTTGTCGGTTCGTTCCGCGATCGCCGCAACATGCTTCCTGCTAGACTGATCCCACTCCGTTTCTTCGGAGTGCGTGAGGTCGGCCATGACTCCGGTGGATCCAAGTGGTCACAGTTTGCCTGGAAGTGCAACGGTTTGAGAGGCTTAATTGGTATCATCTATCGTCGGCGGCTTCAACTGCCGTGTGAAACTAATGAGGTTTTGGTCAGGATTTCAGACTCATCGCGGCTACTCATCCTTAGAAACGCATTGAGCGCCGCCATAGGTGCTCCCGCCGATTCTTAACAGCTGCTCAGTTCATTCAATTGGCCTTGTCTACGTAGGAAAACCCGGTATACGATGATGTCGTCCCTATTCTCTTAAAAGGAGATGGACTTTGGAGACCGAGCCACAGTTAGCCTTTATCAGCTACTGCCGTATCGATTCCGAATTCGTCCTCCGGCTGGCCGAGGATCTCAAGGCCGCCGGTGCACGCGTTTGGATGGATCAGCTCGATATTGTTCCCGGCGAGAAATGGGATGTTGAGGTTGAACAAGCCCTGACGAACTGTGCACAGATGCTCGTGATTCTGTCCCCCGTTTCAGCAGTCTCCACCAACGTTCGCGACGAAATTGCATTCGCATTGAACAATGGCAAAAAGATCATCCCGGTTCTGTACCAGGATTGTAAGATTCCCTTGAGGCTTCAGAGCAATCATTATGTTGACTTCCGCACCGACTATGCGCGCGGCCTCAGCGGACTGGTCAAGACCCTTGAGCGCGCGGCCAGGAATGCCTCTGATCGGGAGCGCGGACCAGCCATCGAGCAAGTTGCCAAAGCGGCTCATGAGTTGGAGCAGAAGCTCGCCGCTGAAAAGGCGCGGCTGGAAGAAGAGCGGCCAAAGGTTGCGGAGCAGGCGAGGTTGGAGGCGGAGCGGCAGCAAACCGCCGAGCGCTCCGCTGCCGAGGCCGGTCAAGGAAAAAATGATCGGCCGATACAAGGTTCAAAGCGTTCTCACTGGAAGTCTTATCTCATTGCGCTTTTGCTGGTTGCGGCGGCGATCGGCGCGTCGTCCTATTGGTTCTCTCGTCCGCGACCACCGGTCACTCCTCCAGGAGGCTGGAAGGCCGTCCCCTGGAACTATCCGGCTTTGTCCAATTGCTTGGGAGTGAAAGAGTGCATTGAAATCAAGGCGCAAGCGGATCTGGTTACAACACCTAGGGACTGGGAGCATATACGCTACGACGACCAGATTCTAAGCAACTGCATGAGTTTCCAGCCTTGCGTTGCCAGGCGTGATCAGGCTGAACGGATTCTGGCCGCAGCATTCAAAGGTTGGGGTACCGTGACAGACCCGCAGGTGTTGAATGATTGTATGCAAAATACAGAATGCCTCAAGCGCGCGAAGGATATAAAAGCGCCCACAATACCGCGCACGGTAACACCCGCTGGGCCAACTGCCGACAATTGCTTGAACTTGTGCGATGACCCTAACTACCCCAGAAGTATGCGGCAAGAGGTTGAAAAGTGCAAAGCAAATGGATATCCCCTTAGAGAAGACTGCAATGGTATGTTCAAAAATCAATGATTTCTCGAGCTAACGGCGGGACGGCTCGCAACGTAAATCTCAGCATGCAACTCATCTCAAATGGAGATAACTCATGCGATTTGCAAAAGCAGTATTCTTGTCGATGATCCTGGCGACGGCCGCTTGCTTTGCCCAGACTCATCCCCAAGCTCCTGTGGGTCCTCCCCGGTACTTTGGCGCGATCGACCTGGGATCTTCAGGCACGAAAGGGGAGTTGATTCTGTTCTACCCCGAGGCGAAAGACCAACTCCCCAAGTCATTCTCCACCAAGATCATCGACACGAGTCTGGTAAGCAGCATGCGTGATAACAAATACACGCCGGAAGGTATCTCAGATGCTATCAGCGCTGTCCTACTTGTTCTCGACGGGTTGAAGAAGGAGGCGACGAAAGAAAAACTGCCCGTCGAAGTCTACTACGTCACTGGCAGCAGTGGCGTCGCGCTTGCAGCGAACAAGCAGGATCTTGCTGTCGCTGTGAAGAAGGCGACGGGCATCGACATGGACTTCATCGATGCAAAAGCGGAGGGCTTTTATGGCCTGACTTCCGCTGCCCGCCAGGAGCATGATGAGACAAGATCCATTTTCATCGATATCGGCAGTGGAAACACCAAGGTGGGCTGCGTGGTGGGCGATATCGACATAAAGAACTTCAAGAACGTCGAGATTCCCTACGGATCAAAGAAGGTTTTAGATGCGGCAAGAAAGAAGAGTCCTTCGGATCTAGTGCTGGGGATCGATGCCGTCATGAAGGACATTGACGCTTACTACAGCGGCGAAAGCGAGAATATCCCGTGCCTGCGGAATCGGCAGCACATCTACTGGACGGGCGGGGCCGCCTGGGCCACGACAACTTTCATGCATCCGGAGGCCGCGCTCCTTCAAAGCGTGAAACTTACTAAGTTAGATTTGGATCGTTTTGAAAAGGAATTGAGAGACGGCAGTTGGAACCAGAAGCAGCTTGTCTTTGCATTTCCCAATAACACTCCGCAAGATGTGAGGGCGGCGATTCGCAAGGAAGAGGACTTTGACGTCAACGACAGCGCGCATGGCGTGATCAATATCTTCACCCGCGATCAGATACTGTCGGGAGTCTCTATCATGCAGACAGTTCTGAAATCCAGTAACCCTTCCGCACAAATCAATTTTCTGCGACTTAACGATTTTATTCTGGGCTTTGCGACCGACAAGTTCGAGAAAGAGTTCGTCAAGTAGCTTGGGATAATCCGGGATTCAAAATCCCTGTATTGCATTTTGAAATGCAGAAGGTCCGCATTTCAAAGATAGACGGTGTAGAGGTTTAGCCTTGATAATTGCAGGAGGATTCCACTAAAACTGACCGGAGGTCGCAATGAGAGTCACAGAATGCCTTGGGTTATTTACGGCCTTCCTTTCCGCTGTTCTTGTCCTGCCTGCCGCAGCCTCTTCCGCTGGATCCAGAATTGAGTTTTCATCTCTCGACGCGAGCCAGCCCATTCATGTATCGGGCACGCTCTATCTGCCCGAAAGGGCTTCAGGTCCTTCTCCGGCCGTGGTTCTGGTTCACGGAACCACGGGAATCGACATGCGGGGCGCGTTCTACCGGGGGCCGCTGTTGAGCGCCGGGATCGCGGTCTTTGAGGTGGACTTCAAAACTGGAATCTTCACTTCTGCCTTGGACCGCCCGAAGGTCGATACTTTCACGCCCCTGGCCTTTGCCGCTTTGAAGATCCTTCGAAAACAGTCCACGATCGATCCCCAGCATATCGGCATCATGGGGTTTTCGCTTGGCGGCGCAATCACCCTGAGAACCGCCGTGGAGGATTACCGCAAGCAATGGCTGGGCGATGAGAAGGGCTTCGCGGTTCATGTAGGATTCTATCCGGTGTGTAAAGGCTTCATTCCACTGGTTGACAAGATAGGCGGGTTGACCGGGGCTTCGATGATCGTTCTTTACGGGACAGAAGACAGTTATGGCGATGGTCAGGCCGCGCCAGAACTAAAAATCCAGCTCAAGAAAAAATTCAACTATGAGCTACTGACCGTCGAATATCCGGGCGCCGCTCATGGATTCAATCGTAATGCGCCTCCGCTTGCTTATCCCGATCCATCCGCAAAAGGTGGAATCGGCCATATGGCCTGGGATGCGGATGCGGCCAACGATTCAGTCATCAAGGTTATGGCGTTTCTCCATCAGAATCTGCTCGCCAAATAGGTTTATCCATCAGAGACGCAATTCATCTGAAGAGACTCCATTGAGAAAGTGGCCGAGGTGATGCAGATCGCTTACCGGAGACTCAGAACTCTCGATGGAGGTGCCGTCCCAGGTCTCAGAACCCCGAAGACCTGGGACACCAGCAAACGGTATGATTCGGACCACTCGCTGGACATCGCTGACCGTTGGGCTGATCGATGAAAGTCCCCACCCAGGCAATAAGAGCCTGGGTGGGGCATCTTTTACCTCGACCCACCATGTTTCCGCTCAATGGTAATTGACGGTCAGGCTAGGGCTCAGCGTATACGTGTCGTTCTCGCCCAATGTAAGTGCACAGGTCGAAATGTACTTACTTGAAATGAACGCAAGCCCGTCATTTGCAAAGGTTGCGTTCGCCCAGTTTTGGACAAGATATGTTGCATCGACGGTATATTGCTGCCCATTGGATGTGGGAGCGCTCCCGTATTCCCATTCTGTCGCGCTTGCCCACCCGTTGGTGTAAGCATCCAGTGAGGCAGCGGAATTCCAGGTGACGCTATCTGGGAACCAAGTTGAAGAAAAGACAGCGGTCTGGAAACCTTCGACATATTGCCCGCTGCTGTTGACGCCCTCTGCGGTCAAAGTTAAGGTTGCCGAGTCGATTGTTTTTCCTGTCAGTCCCGCCCCGTTAATATTGAATGACACGAGACTCTCGTACTCCGTATAAAGGGCACATCCAGGATCATTGATATTGAACCCAAATAGCTGCCCAACTAATACCACACCCTCGTTTTGGTAGACCGTGGAAGAAGCGTTAGTAGTGGGCGAATATGCGATGTAGTTGACATCTGCCGGCGTGAGCGTAACTGTTTGCGATGCGGGCGCAGTAAAGGTTGCTGTTACGGTCACATTCGCACTCATGGTCACTGTGCAGGTAGTCCCAGTTCCGCTGCATCCTCCGCCCGACCATCCGCCAAAGACGTGGCCTGACAGGGGGGTCTCGGTGAGCGTTACATTTGTTCCGCTATTGTACTTCGCCGAACAGACGATGCCCACATGGCCACTGCCGCCAATGATCGTCGAACCGCAGTCGATAAACGGTGATGTATTGCCACTGACATATCCGAGTTCTTGACCTCCGCTCTCCGGTATTGACACCGCTAAGGTGAATGTTGTTGGCGGTGGCGTAGACAGATTAAAGGTTGCGGTTGCGGTCACAGCCGC
>Ga0181529_10003381_pt1 | contig 18200 bp, 10 predicted proteins | sample PEATcosm2014_Bin_36_FD_119763 | JGI IMG/M metagenome (GOLD analysis project Ga0181529, IMG submission 119763) | Peatland microbial communities from MTU Mesocosm Facility, Houghton, MI, USA - PEATcosm2014_Bin10_30_metaG | ecosystem: Environmental > Terrestrial > Soil > Wetlands > Peat | place... | reverse complement strand
TGCCCCTCGCGCCAGCAATCGTAGTCGGTGACCATGGCGATGGTCGAGTAGCAGATCTCCGCCTCGCGGGCCAGCTTGGCCTCTTGCAGATTGGTCATGCCGATCACGTCCGCGCCCCAACTGCGATAGAGCTTCGACTCGGCCTTGGTCGAGAACTGCGGTCCTTCCATGCAAACATACGTTCCGCCCAGCTTGCCCACGACGCCCACCGTGGCGCAGGCATCCGCCGCCGCCTTGGCCACCGTTGCGCAGACCGGATCGCCAAAGGCCACGTGGCCAACAATGCCATCGCCAAAGAAGGTGGCAATGCGATTGAAGGTGCGATCGATGAACTGATCGGGAATCACAAAGTCCGTAGGCTTGTGCTCCTCTTTGAGCGAGCCGACGGCGGAGACGGAGAGGATGCGCTCGACGCCGAGTTTTTTCATGGCGTAGATGTTGGCGCGGAAGTTCAGCTCCGAGGGAAGGATGCGATGGCCGCGTCCGTGACGGGCGAGAAAGGCGACGTTGCGACCTTCCAGTTCGCCGAGAACGATTGCGTCCGAAGGCTCGCCGAAGGGCGTCTCCACGCGCTCTTCGCGCACGTTGGTGAATCCGGGCATGGAGTAAAGCCCGCTGCCGCCGATGATGCCAATCTCCGCCTGAGCCATTGACTGCTCCTTGCCGACGCCTGTTGCAGGACGCCGGTTTCGTAATTTGCAAACACCTTAGTATAAAGGCCGGGGCGTGGATGTGGCGCGGATGATTGCGAGCAGACGAGAATTGAAGAGAACGACAGAAATTGCGGCTAAGGAATCAGCCCGAGGGTTTTCAGTTCGGCTTTGAGTTTGGCAATATCGATAGGCTTTACGAGGTAGGCATTGCAGCGGCCCAGCAGCGCGCCGGCGATGCTTTCGGAGTCGGTATGGGCGGTGGTGACGATGATTTTGGCGGGATTGACCGCGCGCGAGGCAACCTCCTGCTTGCGAATCTCGCGGATTGCCGCCTGCCCGTCCATCACGGGCATTTTGAGGTCCATGCAGATCAGGTCGTAGCTTTGGCGCGATCCCAGAGCGCTGGCAGCGGCTTCCACGGCTTCCTTTCCGTCGAAGGCGATGTGGCACTCGCCATAGCGGGAGAGAAACTTCTTCAGCAGCGTCTGGCTTGTTGCGTCGTCTTCCGCAACCAGGCTCCTCATCGTGATGGCTCCCTTGCTCGCGCCGCTGTGAGCCGCTCGGCGCGACTGGCCGAAGTGTTCCCTCTAGGAACACTGTGCCTATCGCTTTTTCTATCGGCAGATTCAATTGCGTACTTGAATCGGCGCGAGAGCGGAGATATATGTGATTAGAAAATGCCAACCATGAGCATCGAACAGGCTATGAAGGTCGCGAATATAACTTGAGCGAGTCAGAATCTTGCCGATAAGCAGGATGAGGCCTTCCGCACCGGGGGGTGACGTGTGTTCTGGGAAAGCGACAAGATCGATCCGGACAGCCTGCTGGCGGCCGTCGGACAGGCGGCCGACGCCGTCGTCATCACCGATGCCGCGGGAAATATCCAGTTTGTCAACCCCGCGTTCACGGAGTTGACGGGATACTCCAGCGAGGAGGCGCAGGGGCAAAATCTACGCATTGTCAAATCCGGACGACAGCCGACTGCATTTTACCAAGAGATGTGGGCGACTATTCTTGCCGGAAAGGTCTGGCAAGGCGAGTTGATCAACCGGCGCAAAAATGGCTGCCTGTATACCGAGGAGATGCGGATTGCGCCGGTGAAGGGGCGGCAGGAGCAGATCACCGGCTACATCGCCATCAAGCGGGATGTGAGCGAGCGGCGCGCCGCCGAGGAGTCGCGCCAGTTTCTTGCCGCGATGGTGGAGAGTTCAGAGGACGCGATCATCGCACTTTCGCCGGATGGGACCATCCTTACCTGGAATCGCGGCGCGGAGGCAATCTTCGGCTACACGACTGCAGAGGCCATAGGGAAATCCTGGTACATGGCGGTGACGCCGGATAGAATCTACGCGGCAAAGCAGCATATCGATGATTTGATGCATGGCAAGGTCTTTCCGCAAAAGCACGCGGTGGGATTGCGCAAGGATGGGCAGAGGATTCACATTTCGTTTACTTCATGGCCGCTGAGGAACTCGCGCGGCGAGATCACCGCCGTTTCCGCCATCCTCCGCGATGTGACCCGTCAGTATGGAGCCGAGCAGGCGCAGGCGTTGCTGGCGTCGATCATTGAATCCTCCGACGACGCAATCTATGCCACGGATTTGGATGGAACCATTCTGAGCTGGAATCGAGGAGCGGAGGCGCTGCTGGGTTATGCGAGCGAGGAGATCATCGGCAAGAACGTTGTGGCGCTCTGCTTGCCCAGATACAGCGACAGAATTCCTCGCATCCTCGATACTATTCGCGAGGGGATGGCCATTGGCGCGTACGATACGGCCTTCCGGCGTAAGGACGGAAGCGAGGCAGATGTGGCGCTCTCGGTTTCGCCAATCAAAAACTCCGCGTGCGAGGTGACCGGCGCATCGGTCATAGCTCGCGACATCCGCAAGCGGCGCGAAGCCGAAAAGGCGCAGGCGCTACTGGCGTCGATTGTGGAGTGCTCCGAGGATGGGATCGGATCGGTGGCGCTGGACGGAAGCATCCTGACCTGGAACCGGGGCGCGGAGGGGATGCTGGGCTACACGCAAGATGAGATTGTGGGCAGGAATCTCTCCCTGTTGGTTCTGCCGGAGCGGCGTGCGCGCCTGAAAGAGATATTAGAGGCCATCGGCAAGGGAGGTTTCGTCAGCCCCTACGATGCGGTTCTGATTGCCAAGGATGGAAGCAGGGTTGATGTTTCGTTCTCCATCGCGGCCACCCAAAATTCCGCCGGAGTGATCGTGGGGGTTTCCGGCATTGCGCGGGGCATAGGCAAGCGCTTGCAGATTGAGCGCAAGCTGGCTGAGAGCGAGGAGCGGTTCCGCAGTGTCTTTGAGCAGGCGCCGATCGGCATCTGCGTGGAAGACCTGGAGGGTCATTACCTGGAGGCGAACTCCGCGTACTGCAAGCTGATGGGCTACGCCGAAGAAGAGCTGCGCCACATGAGTTGGAGGGATCTGACGCATCCGGAGGATATTGCGGTTGGCCAAGATATGATGCGGCGTCTGTTGCAGTCGTCGAGTGAAACCATCGAAGATGAGAAGCGCTACATTCATCGCGACGGTCATGTGATCTGGGCGCGGCTGAAGATTTCGCTGACGCGAGACAGTGACGACGCTGCGCGTTGCCTGGTGGCTCACGTGGAAGACATCACGGAGCGCAAGCGGGCAAGCGATGCGCTGCGGGAGAGCGAAGAGCGCTATCGGGCGACCTTCGAGCAGGCGGCGGTGGGCATTGTGCATACCTCGGTCGAAGGCAAGTTCCTGAGATGCAACGCGCGCTTTGCCGAGATTGTCGGATATGCGCCGGAAGAGATTATTGGCCTGAGCTTCCAACAGATCACGCACCCGGAGGATGCGGCGAAGAGCAACAACTCCTTCCATCGAACGGAGAAGAATGAGTCGGTAACTTTGGAAAAGCGTTATATCCGCAAGGACGACAGTACTGTCTGGGTTCGTCTAACCTCGTCGGCGCAACGTGATGACGAGGGGAACATTCTTCACCACATCACGATTGTCGAAGACATCAATGCCCGCAAGGAGGCCGAGGACAAGCTGCAAGAGGCGAACGACCGCATGAGCCTTGCGGTGCGCGCGGGCAGCATGGGGGTGTGGGACTTCGATATTGCGCAAGGTTGCGGGTATTGGGACGACCAGATGTTTCGCCTCAACGGACTGGAGCGATGTGGTCCCGGAGCTCCCTATGAGGCATGGCTGGCGGGGCTGCATCCGGAGGATCGCGAACGCGTGAATGCGGAGTTCATGGCGACACTGCACGGCGAGAAGGAATATGATACCGAATTTCGCGTGATATGGCCGGATGGAAGCCTGCACTACATCCATTCATTTGGCCTTGCGCAGCGGGACGCTTTCGGCAACGTAGTGCGGGTGATCGGAACGAATAGCGACATTACCACGCGCAGGGTGGCCGAGGAAAAGCTGCGAGAGACAGCCGACCGGCTCAATCTGGCGGTGCGCGCCGGGGGCGTGGGCGTGTGGGACTTCGATATTGCGCACAACCGCGTGGTTTGGGACGACCAGATGTTTCGCCTCTACGGTAGAACGCGAGAGAACTTCGGCGGCGCGTATGAGACATGGAAGGCGGGGTTGCATCCGGAGGATCGCGAACGCGCGGACGCGGAGTTCCGGGCGACGCTGCTTGGCGAAGCAGAGTTCGATTCCGAGTTCCGCGTGGTGTGGCCGGATGGAAGCATTCACAGCATCCGCGCATTGGCCCTGGTGCAGCGGGACAGCGGTGGCAAAGTTGTGCGCGTAACCGGCACCAACTGGGAGATCACCGCGAAGAAACTGGCCGAAGCAAGATTGCGGGAGAGCGAGGAGCGGTATCGCGCCACCTTTGAGCAGGCTGCGGTGGGCATCATTCATGTCTCGGCGGAAGGCAAATTTCTGGAGTGCAACGCGCGCTTTGCGGAGATACTCGGCTATCCGCTGGACGAAATCACCGGCATGACCATGCAAGAGGTAACGCATCCGGAGGATATGCAGGGAAGCGCCGAGTTGCTTCAACGCGTGCATGAGGGCGAGGGAAACCTGCCCAGCATGGAGAAGCGTTACATTCGCAAGGATGGCAGCGTAACATGGGTCAGAACCACGCCGTCGATGCGAAACGACTGCAAGGGGCACGAACCATACCACATCACCATTGTTGAAGACATCAATAAGCGCAAGCAGGCGGAGATCAGCCTGCAAAAGGCCAAGGACCGCCTGACATTAGCGACGCGCGCGGGTGGCGTGGGCGTGTGGGACTGGAATATACCGAAGAACCAGATGGTATGGGACGAGCAGATGTTCCGCCTCTATGGAGTCGCGCGGGAGAAGTTCAGCCACGCCATCGACGCCTGGATGAACGGGCTGCATCCGATGGACCGGGAACGCGCCGTGGAAGAGTGCAATCGGGCGTTGCGGGGCGAAGGAGCGTTTGATACCGAGTTCCGCGTAGTGTGGTCGGATGGTAATGTGCGCAACATCCGCGCCATGGCTCTGATACAGCGGGATGCCCTGGGCAACCCCTTGCATATGATCGGCACCAACTGGGATATTACCGAGCAAAAGCAGGCTGCGAAAGAACTCGAGGAGAGCAACCGGCGGCTTTCCGCGCAGCACGCGCTTCTGGATAACGAGCGCAAGATACTGCGCGCCTTCATGGACAACATTCCGGATTTAATGTACGTGAAGGACGAGGAGAGCCGGTTTGTGGTTGCCAATCCACAGGTGGCGCGATGGGCGGGAGTGGAGAAGGCGGAAGAACTGCTGGGAAAGACCGATTTTGACTTTGCTCCGTGCGAAATAGCCAGAGGCTTCTATGAGGACGAACAGCGTGTGATCCTCACGGGGCAGCCAGTGGTTGACCAGGAGGAAACGGTCGGCGTCTCATCAACAAGCGAATCTCGCACCATCCTGACCACGAAAGTGCCTATCTTCGACAGCCAGGGGCGCGTGACCGGAATCGCCGGCATCGGGCGGGACATCACCCGGCGCAAGCAGGCAGAGGATGCTCTGCGCGAGACCAATCGCCAACTGGAGGAGGCGATCGTCCGGTCGAGGATACTGGCGCAGGAGGCGGCGCGCGCCAATGCCGCCAAGAGCGAATTCCTGGCCAACATGAGCCACGAAATACGCACCCCCATGAATGGCGTGATCGGCATGACCGGACTCTTGCTGGATACGGAGTTGAACGCCGAGCAGCGCTATTTTGCCGAGATTGTACGCAGCAGCGGTGAAGCGATGCTTTCGCTCATCAACGACATTCTTGACTTCTCCAAGATCGAGGCGGGCCGGGTGGAGTTGGAGGCGGAGGAGTTTGATCTTCGCGGCCTGCTGGACAATGTTGCCTCCATGCTTGCGGCACAAGCGCGTGCCAAGGGGATTGAACTGCTGGTGAGCCTGGGGGATGAGGTGCCTACCCGGCTTTGCGGCGATCAGGGGCGGCTGCGGCAGATTCTTGTCAATCTTGCGGGCAATGCCGTTAAGTTCACCAAGCAGGGCAGAGTGTCGGTGCACGTGCAGCAGGAAGAGTGCGGCGCTTCCGATTGCCTGCTGCGCTTCTCGGTGATCGATACCGGCATCGGAATTCCCGAGGACAAGCTAGGGCTGCTCTTTGAGAAGTTCAGCCAAGTGGACCGCTCGACGACGCGTCAGTATGGCGGCACGGGGCTGGGACTGGCCATCAGCAAGCAACTGGCGGCGCTGATGGGCGGCACCATCGGCGTTGCCAGTCAACCGGAAGCCGGCTCGGAGTTCTGGTTCACGGCGCGGCTTGCCAAAGGGCTTCAGCCGACGATGACGCAGGCCACAGAAGAGCCGCGCGCGGCGGCGCTAGATTCAGGACGCGGGCGGTTACAGCCACTCGCGAACGTCAAGGCGCGCATCCTGCTGGCCGAGGACAACGCCACTAATCGCGAGGTGGCTCTGGCCATACTTTGGAAGCTCGGCCTGCGCGTTGATGCCGTGACCGATGGTGCCGAGGCAATCAACTCGCTCGCGTTCATCCCCTATGATTTGGTGCTGATGGACGTGCGTATGCCGGTGATGGACGGTCTGGAAGCGACGCGCAAAATTCGCGATCCTCACTCCGCAGTGTTGAATCACGCGGTTCCCGTGATTGCCATGACCGCCAACGTTCAGCAAGCAGACCGGCAGTGCTGCATTGAGGCGGGCATGAACGGCTTTGTGCCCAAGCCGATTTCGCCGGCGGTTTTGCGGGAGACGCTGAAAAAGTGGCTTTGCATGGAAGAGTCCACAACGCAAGCCGAGCCGGAGCCGCTTCTTCCCTTCCCGTCTACCGAAGGCGAAAGGCCTGTCTTCGACCGGGCGGGCGTCTTGCAGAGGATGCTGGATGACCATGAACTGGCCACCATGGTAATGGAAGTATTTCTTGAGGATATGCCGCGCCAGATGCAGATTTTGCGCAAGCTGTTGCAGGCCGGAGATGCTCATGATTGCGGGCGGCAGGCCCACGCAATCAAGGGAGCGACCGCTAATGTTGGCGGCGAACGCTTGCGTAAGGTGGCGTTGGAGATGGAACAGGCAGCGGAAGCCGGGGACATGAATGCGGTTCAAGCCTGCATGGTGGAATTGGAAGCGGAATTTGTGCTGCTGCGGGACGCGATGAAAGTGGAATGGTTCGCGGAGCACATGCATCCGTATGAATGAGGTTTGCTGTCAACCAGCGCCTTCCCGACGCCCAATGCGATATAGTTTCGTAAAGGCGTTGCCGCCGATTGCCCCCGTTACTCCGAAAGGAACGCAGATGAAATACGCCGGAATGCTGGTGATGCCCGCCGGTTGCTTTCTCTCCATTGCCGCGCTGGTGCTTTTTGCCGATGCAGCGTCGCGGACCGCCTTTGTGCTCTGCGGCCTGGGAGTGGAGGCGCTGGGGCTGGTGGTGGCCGTGCGCGGTCACATGGAAGCGCGAGGAGAAGGCCTGCGATGAATCCGATTCAGCCTATATTGACCGACGCTGCCTTTGCTCTCTGCCTTGCGCTGTTGCTGCTGGCGCCGCTGGCCATCGCCGGCGTGGCGCTGATCAACACCGGCCTGGGCCGCTGCCGCTCCGCCGCGCAGGCGTTGCTGGGCAACCTGGTCCTGGTTGCCGTTTCCGCCATCGTCTTTGCGCTGGTGGGCGCGACATTTATCGGCGGCGCTGGCCACGTTTTTTCGCTGGCTGGCAAACCGTGGAATTGGCTGGGCACGGCGCCGTATCTGCTGGGCGGCCTGGGCACGGCACCGCCGCACGCGCAACTTGCACTGCTTTTTGAATTTCTCGCCATTGCGTTGGCCGCGCTGATTCCGTGGGGATCAGGCGCGGACCGTCAGCGTCTCACCGCCGGTTGCGCGGTGGCCGCAGTGATGGCCGCGACCGTCTTTCCCATGCTCGTGCATTGGGTCTGGGGCGGAGGCTGGCTGTCTCAACTGGGCATGAACTTCGGCCTGGGCGCGGGATTTCTGGATGGCGGCGGCGCGGCCGCCATGCAGGTTCTTGGCGGTATCAGTGCGCTGGCCGTGGTCTGGATTGCAGGACCGCGCAAGGGGAAATTTCCCAAGGAAGGTCTCTCCACTGCGCTCCCCGGCCACAACGCCGTTTACGTCCTCTTCGGCTGCCTGCTGGCTTTGGTGGGCTGGCTGGGCTGGAACCTTGCCGGCGCGCTGCTCTGGCTCCATGCGCCGCTCTCGGCGCTGCCGGTCACCGCGATCAATACGCTGCTGTCCGCCTCGGGAGCTGTCGTCGCCACCTTCGCCGTCACGCGCTTCCGCTTTGGCAAGCCCGATGCCAGCCTCTGCGCCAACGGCTGGCTTGCCGGCCTGGTTGCTTCCAGCGCCTGCGCGGGCATCGTCACGCCCGTCCAATCGCTCTTTGTCGGCGTCGTCGCCGGCATCATCACGCCGCTGCTGGTCGAATTGCTCGAACTCGCGCTCTCCATCGACGATCCCTCCGGCGCCATCTCGGTTCACGCCGTCGGCGGACTCTGGGGATTGCTGGCCGTGGGCTTCTTTGCGCCGCAGCAAGGCCAGTTGCTCGCGCAACTCGTCGGCATCAGCGCGTTGCTCGGCCTGGTGCTTCCGCTGGTTTATCTGCTTTTCTGGTTGCTCAACCGCTTCGTGCCCTTCCGCGTGGATGCCGACGGCGAACGCATCGGCATGGACCTGCATGAGCTGGGCGGCGGCGCGTATCCGGAGTTCGTGATTCACCGCGACGAATCGTACCGCTAGCGCGCCAGCAGCAGCATCAGCACGAAGAGCGCCAAAGGCGCGAGTGCGAGGACCACATAGAGCAGCATCTTGCGCCCGCCGCTGGAGAGCAGCCGTCCGCGCAGCGACGGCCGCCGCTCGCCATCTTCCACGCCAACCTGATCCGGATGCTCCAGCTCCCAGGCCATCTCGTTGGCCGTGGCGTAGCGGTGGCGCGGGTCGCGTTCCAGCGCACGATAGAGAATCTCCTGCAACTCCGACGTTATCTCCGGCCTCAGCTTGCGCGCCGGCTGAGGATCGTTCAGCACCCGCTCGTTCATCACCGCCAGGGGATTCGGCCCGCTGAAGGGCGTCTGTCCGGCCAACATCTCGTAGAGCATGATGCCCAGCGCGTAGATGTCGCTGCGCTGGTCGCCGCGCTGGCCCTTGACCTGCTCCGGCGAGATGTAATCCGGCGTACCCAGCAGCGGCGACGGCCCTGCATAGGTCAGCCGCCGCGCGTCTTCCTTCATGGCAATGCCGAAGTCGATCAGCTTGATGCGATCCTCTGCGTCCACCATGATGTTCTCCGGCTTAAGGTCACGATGCACCACGCCATGCTTGTGCATATAATCCAGCGCGTCGCAGATGGCCCGCGTCAGGTTGACGGCGCGCTCAATCGGCAGCTTGCGCTGCTCATTCATGATCGACCGCAGCAACCGTCCCTCCACCCATTCGATGACCATATAGGCGCGGCTGCGCTGCTCCGGCTCATAGGTCTTCACAATGCCGGGGTGATCCAACTCCTGGCCAATCTCCGCTTCGCGCTTGAAGCGTTCGACTAGAACCGGATCGGCCTCCATCTCCGCGTGAGGAATCTTGATGGCCACCTGCCTGCCGTCTATCAGGTCAGTCGCCTTGTATAGCGTCGACATACCGCTGCGCGCAACCGTCTCATCCAGGCGGTAATGGTCCAGCGTATCTCCGGCGTTGAGGGTGGTCATAAGTGCTTGCAGCATAACAGTTCAAGTGTGCCACGCAAATCGTAAGGAAACTCTCAAGAAGATAGTATCAGGCAGTATTGATCTCCTTCGAAGTATCCAGCCTAGGCGAGGCCATTCAAGGAGGAGATAAAATCATTTTTGACTTCCTCATGCGTTTATCATGCGTTCCTCACGGGTTTTTTATCTCCTTAATGCGTTACTAGAGTTAATCCGAAATGAACGGACCGCCTCAAAGCGAATGCACTACTACACAAAATCTTTTTCTGGAGGATTAGCGCCGATGATGATCAACTCGAAACGCATACTGCAAACGATGGCCGCGACCGCAATGGCAATTGCCCTGGTGGCAAAGGCTCAGACACCGGTACCAGCAGCGCCCGCGCCCGCACCGGCGGCAGCGCCTGCTCCGCTCTCCACATTCGTTCTTACAGGTCCGCTCACTTGGCTGCCGCCGGCGACCTTCGATGCCGGACCGTTGGGTAAGCTGTCAGTGAATGGCATCTTGACCGGCTATGCGCTGGGCCAGAACAATCCCATTCCTCCGGACGACGTGAAGCAGGCAACTCTCAGCAATGGACAGATCTTCATTCAGAAGGCGGACGGCAAGTATCAGTGGTATGTCCAGGCTGGCGTCTACACCATGCCGACACTCGGCGCATCATTCGTTAACGCTCAGAATACCGTGAATAGCTTCTATGGGCCGGTTCCGGTCGCCTACCTGAAGCTGCCGGTGGGAAAGACCACTCAGTTCCTTCTCGGCCAGCTTCCCACGCTGATGGGTGCCGAGTCCACCTTTACCTACCAGAACTTCAACATCGAGCGCGGCATCATTTGGAACCAGGAGAACGCCATCAACCGCGGCCTTCAGGTGAATCAAACCATAGGTAAGTACCTGTCCGCCTCGGTCAGTTGGAACGATGGTTACTACTCCAACCGCTATTCGTTCCTCTCCGGTTCGGTGACCCTGACGAAGGGGCCTCATGTCCTGGTCTACGACGGAATGGGCAACCTTGGACAGACTGTTTTTCAGACCGCAGCTACCCCGATCCAGAACAACGGCTCCATGCACGCGGTGGTCTATACCTACACCAAGGGTCCGTGGATCGTGTCGCCGTACTTCCAGTATGGAACCTATGCGAAAAACACGAAGGTTGGCATCGAAAAGACTACATCCGCAACCGGCGGCGCGTTCAACGTCAGCTACGCATTGAAGAGCGGCTTTTCGTTCCCGGTGCGCGTGGAATACCTCACGAGTTCGGGAAGCGCCACCGATGGATCGTACAACCTGTTGGGCGCTGGGGCCGGTAGCGCAGGCACCACCTTCACCGCGACGCCGACCTACCAAAAGGGAGGCTTGTTCGTGCGCGGAGATATCGCATGGATAGACGCAACGAACTTCACGAAGGGTGATGTATTTGGCAAGACGGGAGCGAACGCGAGCCAGTTCCGGGGCGTGGTTGAATTCGGCTTCATCTTTGGCAACAACATCACCAAGTAATCGAACAGTTCACAGTTCTCAGTTGTCAGAAAGATGGCGACTGAGAACTGAGAACTAATCACTGAGAACTAACTTCTGTTTCCACATTGCATCCTTATCGCGGCACTCATAACCTTCAACTAACCCGCATTGCTTGATAGATCAATCCGGGCAAGGTGAACCTTACGAAATTCAAACTCAGGAGATAGACCATGGCAGATCAAAAAGCACCTCAGATGCAAGCCACCCTGGGCCTTACCGGGCTTACCAGCAACGCAATGGCCCTCATCGCTCCCGGCGCCTTTCTATGGCTCACCTTCTACATTCAGGCCACCACCGGCAGCACCGCGCCGGCCATGTGGTTGGGCATCTTCGCAGCCTTGCTGCTCTGTCTGGCTACGGCGGTCGCCTATGCGGAAATCTCCAAGCTCTATCCCGGCACCGGGTCGAGCTACTACTACGCCGAGCAGGCTTTGCTCTCCAAGGACAAGGCCTTCAAGTACGCTCGCGTTGCCAAGTTCATCGTCGGCTGGGGTTCGCACCTTTACTACTGGGTATATCCCGGCGTGATGGTGGCAGTTACCGGCGTCTTTGTCGGCTATGTCGTCGGCTTCCTCTATCCCAACGTGATGAGCGGCTCCAATCCCGGCCCGCTCTTCATGGCGCTGATCGCGGTGCTCTTCTCGATCTTCGTGGGCTGGATCGCCGCCAAGGGCGCAGGCGCTTCCACGGCCGTCAACCTGGCCATCAATGTGATTCAGATTTCGGCGCTGCTGATCTTTAGCGTGCTGGCAATCGGTTATCGCACCAGCCATCCGGCTGGCACCGCAGCCTTCCAGTACGATAACCAGACGCTGGCCACTTACGACTATCAGTTTGCCACCGACAAGACTGGAGCCACAATCCGCGACGCCGGCGGCGCACCTCTGCCTTTGCTTGACGCAGCCGGCAAGAAGGTTCCCTTCGTTATCGACTATCCCGAGAAGGATCCAACCTCTGGAGCCTTCCTCACTCACACCTCTGCCTCGTCAGTGGTTGCGCCTCATCAGTTCAGCTTCCTGTTTATTCAGGCCACAGTCGCCATTCTGATCCTGGTAGGCTTTGAATCGGTGACCTCGATGGGAGGCGAAGCCAAGAACCCGACCAAGCACATACCGATTGCCGTCATCGCCTCGCTGTTGATTCAAGGATTGGTCTGCTATCTGATTGAGTATTTCGCGGCCAACTACTTCCTCAACTCGGGGTATACCATGGCCAGCGCCTCCACCTCTGCCGCGCCCATCGGCGACATGATGATCATCGTCGGCGACGCGCTGCTGGGCCACGGCAACGGCAAGTACTTCATGCTGGCAGAGGCCTTCACGGTCTTCCTGGCCCTGATCGGCACCACGCTGAGCTGCATGAACACAGGCGCTCGCGTCACCTACGCGATGGGCAAGGACGACGAGGCTCCCGAGCACTTCGGGATGCTGCACGCCAAGTCGCTCTCGCCGCGCAAGGCCATCTGGACGCTGGTAGCCATCTCCGCGGTCATCGGCGTGATCGGTGTCTCGCTGGTCTTTGGCGATGCCGGCGCACCCACCGACGCGGCCATCAAGGCTCTGCCGTCGGGCATCTTCTCCAACTGGGGCTATCTGCCGCACGACCAGTTGGCCGCGCTGCCCAACTCGCTGCTGACCATCACGCTCACCTCCAACTTCGGCACGTTCATTTTGTACGCGCTCAGTTGCTTCCTATGCATCGTGGCCTTCCACAAGCGCCCCGATTACAACGTGGTCCTGCATCTGCTGATTCCCGGCTTCGGTCTGCTGGCCAATCTGGTTTGCATGGCCTTCTATCTGATCAGCCCGGTCTTCGGACTCGGCACATTCAAGGAGCCGCTGCTTGCTTTAGGCATCTCCGCTGTCTGGGGCATCTACGGTGCGATCTACTTCCTACGCTCCTCCAAGGCCAAGGGCAAAGAGATATTGCTCACAACGAAGTAGGCTCGTGCACGGTGATCTAACCGAACCGCACCGCTGGGTGGCACTTTCTGCCGAATAGAAAGCGCCACCCGGTGGTTTTTTGCGAAGATATAATTCACAATGCAATCAGGCATCTCTTCCGCGGCAATGGAAGATGATGCTCAGGGAACGGAATCCATGCTCGACGTTCAATTCGGTCAGGCCAGCGACTTTGGCAAAATCCGCACCAACAATGAAGACGCCATGGCTTCATTCATTCCCGCTTCACGCAAGCAGGCCCGCAGCCACGGCTTCCTTTTTGCGGTTGCCGACGGTGTTGGAGGCATGGACTTTGGCGAGGTTGCCTCGGCCACAGCCGTAAAAGTTCTCACCGAGGAATTCCCCAAGGCTCCATCCGGCACCATGCTTGCCACGCTGATGCCGAGGCTGATTGAGCAGGCCAACTCCGCCGTTCACGATTGCACGCTGATGCCCCAATACGGCGGCAAGCGCATGGCCTCTACTCTGGTGGCCTGCGCCCTTCGCCACGATCAGGCCGTCGTCTCGCACGTGGGAGATTCGCGCTGCTACCTGATACGCAACGGCGTCGCACGGCAGGTTACGCAAGATCACACATGGGTTAACGAGCAACGGAAGCTGGGGCTACTCTCCGCGCAGGAGGCGGCTGAATCCGATTCACGGCACGTGATTCTTCGCTCGCTGGGTCCGGAGATGTTCGTCTCACCGGACACCACCACGCTGACGCTGCTGGCCGGCGACGTGCTGGTACTCTGCACCGACGGCGTGCATGACGAACTGAGCGAGCGAGAGATGGCCGCAATCGCCTCGCAAAAAAAAGATATACAGGAGATTGCCAGCGAACTGGTGGCCCGCGCCGTGGAGAATGACGGCAACGACAACACCACCGCACAGGTTATCCGCGTCCGCTCCGTTGAGCAGGTGGGTATGTATCGCGGCCGACCATATCGGCTTCCTGCCTGAGTTGTGCCTAATATCTATCGAAAAACTCTTACGTTTTCTTTACTCATATTCCGCTAATTCCCGATACAGTAATAAGAAGCCATAGTATGGAGTATCGCCCGATGGGATTTCACGACGGCTTCCAGGCCGGTTCCAAGATCGACTACTACCGCATTGAAACGCCGGTTGCCCGCAGTGGCATGGCCTCCATCTACCGCGCCATTGACACGCGCGATAACCGCGTGGTTGCGCTGAAGATTCCTCACCCCGACATGGAAGCCGATCCCATTCTCTTCGACCGCTTTCAGCGCGAGACAAGCATCGGCGAAAAGCTCGATCATCCCAAGGTGATGCGCGTCTACGGCGGCGAAGAGCGCACACGCATTTACATGGTCATGGAGTGGTGCGAGGGACGCCTGCTGCGCCAGATTCTTGATGAAGGTCCGCTGGAGCAGGATCGCGCAATTCGCATTGCCAGCGAGGTTCTCGACGGCCTGGATTACATTCACGCCAACGGCGTTGTGCATCGCGACCTGAAGCCGGAGAATATCATGGTCGATGCAAACGACAACATCAAGCTGATCGACTTTGGCATAGCCGGCGACTCGGCGGCAAAGCGTTTGACTTATGCCAACTTCACCGCCGCCATCGGCACGCCGAATTACATTTCGCCGGAGCAGGTCAGGGGCAAGCGCGGCGATGGACGAAGCGATATTTATTCGATGGGCGTGATTCTCTACGAGATGCTGAGCGGCAAGCTGCCGTTTAACGGACCGAATCCGATGGTTGCGATGAATGAGCGGCTGCTGAATTATCCGGTGCCGCCGACGGTGGCTAACCCTGCAATTACTCCGCAGTTGCAGGAGGTTATCTATCGCGCGCTGGAACGCGATCCCAAGAACCGCTACGCCAAGGCGAGCGAGTTTGCACGCGATCTGGCGCATCTGGATCAGGTAGGCGTGGAGGACCGGGTGGAGTTGCGAGACTGGCAAAAACGCAAGTCGCAATCTCTGCGCAAGTTTCTCTACTACGGCGGGCTGGCGATGATTCCGGTGGTGCTGTTGCTGCTGATGTTTCTGCTCGCGCATCGCCGGTAAAGAATAAATTGAGTAGGTTTGGGTTCGTTGTTTCCCGCCCTTCGCAAAGTGCGCGAAGGATGGGGCACGCGGCTACCCCAGCTCCCAATCAAGTGAAATGAACTGTACCGGACACCCCAGCTTCGGATTTTCGGACCTGGGATGCGACGAACCTCAATCAGCCTTGTTTACGCCTGCTTCGTAACATCGGCGGCGATCTTGCGCAGATCGGGCAGGATTTCGCCGAGCGGCACTGCCTCTGCCGAGCGGGTGCCTAGCGCGAAGTAGGCCTTGCGATAGAGCGCGAATAACTTTTCGTAAATCGCTGTTGCCTCTGGGCGCGGCGCAATGACCGTGAAGGGCAGGCAGAGCTTCTGCTGCGCGGCTTCGATGGTTGGAACAGCGCCGGAGGCAAGCAACGCGATGATCGCCGAGCCGAGGCTGGTGGGCACGCCGGCGGGAACCAGCACAGGCTTGCCGAGTACGTCTGCGTAGACCTGATTGAGGACTGCGTTGTTCTGCGGAATGCCGCCCGCGTTGATGACGCGCTCCACCGGCACGCCATATTCGGCCATGCGTTCGAGGATGATGCGGGTATGGAAGGCGGTGCCCTCGATGGCCGCGAAGAGTTCGTCCTGCGCCGTCTGCACCAGATTCCAACCGAGAGTCACGCCGCCGAGTTCGGGGTTGACGAGTACGGTGCGGTCGCCGTTGTCCCAGGAGAGGCGCAGCAGGCCGGTCTGGCCGGGGCGATATTTTTCCAGACCCGCAGAAAGTTCAGCGACCTTCACACCGGCGCGGCGCGCGATGGCTTCAAAGATATCGCCGGTTGCCGAGAGGCCGGCTTCGATGCCAGTGAACTGCGGATGTACGCTGCCCGGAACCACGCCGCAGACGCCGGGAATCAGTTCGGTCTTCTTGCTGATGGCGATGATGCAAGTCGATGTGCCGACGACGTTGACGACGTCGCCCTCGCGGCACCCGGCGCCCAGCGCATCCCAGTGAGCGTCGAATGCGCCGACGGGAATGGGAATGCCGGCGCTGAGGCCCAGTTCCTCGGCCCACTTGGGCGAGAGATGGCCTGCGAGATGATCGGTGGTGAGATAGTCGCCCACTAGTTTCTCGCGCACGCCGTCAAAGAGCGGGTCTAACTTTGACAAAAACGACTGCGGCGGCAGGCCGTCCCACTTGGGATTCCACATCCATTTGTGTCCCATTGCGCAAACGCTGCGCTTGACGAGCTTTGGATTGGTGACGCCGCAAAGCGTGGCGGCGACCATGTCGCAGTGCTCGAAGGCGGAGGCGAATTGGCCTCGCTTATCGGGATTGTGCCGCAGCCAGTGGAGCAGCTTGGCGAAGCCCCACTCGTGCGAGTAGACGCCGCCGCACCAGTCGATGGCTTCCAGCTTTTCTTGGTGGGCAAGCTCGGTAATCTCGCGCGCCTCGGCGTGGGCGCGATGGTCGCACCAGAGATAGTATTCGTTCAGCGGCTGCATCTGCGCGTCGACGGGAACGACGCTGGAGCCAGTGGTATCCAGCGCGAGGGCTGCGATGCGATTGCCCGCGATGCCCGCCTCTTTTACTGCCGAGCGAGTGGCCGTGACCAGCGCGCGCATCTGATCGGCGTGCGATTGCGTCGCATAATCCGGATCCTCGCGGCGACGGTGCAGCGGATACTCGGCCACCGCCGTGCCCAGGCGGCCGTGCTCGCTGTCGATGACGGAGACGCGCACACTCAGCGTTCCAAAGTCCACTCCCGCAACAATCGTCAAATTCGGCTCCTGTAAAGGTTTACTGATATAGCAATTTTAGCGCCCCATTCTTCGAGATGCCAGCGAGGAATGGGGCGTGGCGTGACTTACGTTCGGATTAGCTGATACTCTTCTAGTTTTCTTCCTGCCCGTGATGGTAAGAATCCCAGCCCATGTAGCGCGTCGCGGCCTCGTGAACCGCATTGGAGACGTCGCTGAAGTTACAAGCTACATGATGCTCGAAGCCTTCGCGGCAGATGAAGCGCAGCAGCTTTTGCAGGTTGGGAATCTGAGCCACGCCCGCGCCACCGAAGGTCTCCAAAGGATCGTCGGTGAATATTCCCGCGCCCGTGTAGCCGCGAATCAGGCCATGGTTGTCGTCCGTGGAGTAGCGCGCATAACTCATAACGCCCGCCTTCACGCGACCCACGCAGGTGCCGAAGGTATTTTCCATGCCGACGGTGCCGGCGATGATCGCCTGATAATCCATCGTCGGCGGCTTGGCGAAGAAATGTTTGGGAAGGTTGGAGCAGTGGAAGCAGACGCACTTGTCCGGGTCGCTTCCGTAGTTGTTGTTCCAATCCAGCAGCGCAGAGGGCGTCCCGCTGGCCAGCGTCATCATATACATTCCCAGTACGCCGGGAACATCGACCTCGCAGGCCGATGGAATTAGATCGTTGCTCATCATGCTCATAATGGTGCAGGGCACGACGCCGAAGTATTCCTCGAAGCTGGTCCAGCACTGCACGGCGGTGACGGCACAGATGGTCTGCTTCATCCAAGCATCGATGACCGCGCCCAGCTTGGCCATCTTGAGCAGCGCCTCGGCGGGAACCTTGCTGGTGCTGACGTAGCTTTTAATGGCGACGAGCTTGGCCTGCGCGGCGGCGTCATTGTCTTTCATCTTGTTGATGCGGCCAAATATTTCCGAGAGATCAATCGGCTCGATGGAGATGCCGCTCGACTCGTAGAGCCGCTCCGAGTAGCGCACGGTGTTGAAGGCCGCAGGACGCGCGCCGATGGCACCAATGCGCAGATTCTTCAAGCCCTTCACGATGCGGCAGACCGCCGTAAACCACGCAAGGTCTGCGGTAAACTCCGGCGAGGCAAGGCTCTCGGTGTGCAGCGTGGTCAGCGAGTAAGGAATCTT
>Ga0181529_10003376_pt1 | contig 18216 bp, 14 predicted proteins | sample PEATcosm2014_Bin_36_FD_119763 | JGI IMG/M metagenome (GOLD analysis project Ga0181529, IMG submission 119763) | Peatland microbial communities from MTU Mesocosm Facility, Houghton, MI, USA - PEATcosm2014_Bin10_30_metaG | ecosystem: Environmental > Terrestrial > Soil > Wetlands > Peat | place... | reverse complement strand
GGACCGAGCTTTTTCTTCACGACTTCGAGCAGTTCCCAGGTCCTCGCCGCAGTGATCTGCTCGATCGCCATGCGGGGAAACTGGCGATCGCCAATCGCGAAGTTTCCGTCGAGCCAGACCCTTTCGGCGCGATCGCGGGCATGCACCAGGGCGCGTCCGAACCGAAGCTTGAGCTTTTCCGCCTGCCCCTCGGTCAGCCGAAGGCCGATGCTCACGTCATTGGTCAGGTGGGCTCCCCCGATCGGCACGACCCCGGTCGTGTGCGGCACCCCGTCGCGGTAGATGACGTAGTCGGTCGTTCCCGCCCCGATGTCTATGGCAAGGACCCCGTTCTGCCGCTCTTCGGCTGTCGTCACCATGTGACCCGAGGCAAGGCTGGAAAGCACGAGTTCACGCACCTCGAGATTGCAGCCCCGGATCACGTGGATGAAGTCCGCCAGGCGCTGCTCCTGGCCGTGCACGGTCCAATAGCCGACCTCGAGCTTCTGGCCGACCAGGTTCTCGGGCGAAGTCGGAACCAGGCGGTTGTCCACGCGGAAGGGCCTGCGGATATGGTGGACCACCATGCGTTCCGCCGGAAGTTCTTTTGACTTCGCCAGATCGCAAACGGTTTGGATGTCGTCCCTGTCAATCATGTTGTCGGCCGCCTTCACGTTGACCGACGCCTCGTTGTAGAAGCCCTCGAGATGGGCCCCGCTCTGGGCGAGGAAAACGCAGTCGATGCGCTCGCCCGCATCCCGCTCGGCCTGTTCGATCGCGGCCTGGGTGCCGTCGCTCGCCGCCTTGAAATCGGCGATGGACCCCTTGATGACGCCGCGGGACTGGCACTCGCCGCGGCCGATGATGGCCAGCTCGCGTCCGGAATACTCTCCGACGAGGACCGCGATCTTTGAGGTGCCGATTTCGACGGCGCCGATGAACGTGTGTTGGGATTTCAATTCAGGGGATATGGATTTGAAAACTCGGGAAAGCGGCGGTCTCGGGCCGGGCCGGCGGGCGCGCGGCTTCACGTCCGCTCTGGTCCTGCGGCGTTGCGTCCGGAGACGGGCCCGCGGAGAACTTGACCGGCACATCGACTTCCTGGCTGTTCGGCCGGGCTCCCAGCGAAAGATTGATCTCCCGAAGCGAGTCCCGCGCCGCAGGCACATTCGCGATCGTGTCGAGCAGGAGATCCAACCTTGAAAGCTGGCGGAAGAAATCCTCCCCGGTCCCGAAAACAACCGTCAGACCGGACCGCGTGCGCACCTCCACCTGACCGTCGGACTGAAGCCGGGCAAGCGAAAGAACCGCCCAGTTCCGGTAAAGCCCGTCAAACTCGAGCCGGGCCTGGGAAAGCAGATCGGCCACGGTCTCCATGCCGGCGATCGGAACAAAACCCTGGCCGCTCTTGACCAGCCTGACACCGTCCAGCCACGGCAAGCCGCCCACCATCGCCGGATCGTAATCGGTCCCTTCATAGATGACGCCGTCGCGCGACACGAGCAGGGCGCTGGAGCCTCCGTCCGGAGCCAGGGCCATGACCCGCGCCACGGGCATCCGTTCGGAGACGTTCACCGACAAGGTCGCCGGAAAATTGCGCACCAGCGTAACCGAGGCCACCTGGCCGCTCGCCTTGATCCGTTCCTGGGCCTGCCGCATATCGAGCCCCATCAGGGTGGCGTTCTTGGGCAACGCAAGCGCCCGCTTGAGCCAGGCCGTGTCCTTGTTGAGAACTCCGTCGGACGTAAGGATCAGGTGGTCCCCGATCGGCACCGCATCGGCCGAGACGGCCGACGATAGAGGCGTATTCTGCAGAATTGTCACGACCTGCCAGCCCGCCCAGGCAACCCCGACAAGCGTCGCAAATCCGGCGATCATTCCCAAGGTCTGCCCCAGTTTGCGACGGCGGCCCTCCCTTGACATCGCGCGCGACCTCACCTGCTGGGGAATGTCTCTCCAGCTTCGGGTCGCGGGAAGGGCAAGGGCGTCTCGGCTCATGTCTTCAATGCTTCCGCAGCCCCATGAAAACGCACCAGCGCGGGTTTTGCCATTTCCCGGACCAAAGCGACGAAATCCAACCCCACGCAACGCGCACTCATCGGCAGCAGGCTGGTCTCTTTCATGCCGGGTAACGTGTTAATTTCGAGAAAAAACGGTTCATTTTCGGCGGTCAGCATGAAATCCACCCGCGCGTAATCCCGGCATCCGCACGCGGCGAACGCGGTTTCCGCCGCGGCCCGGACCGTGGCAGCGGTCTGCGGGTCCACGGGTGCGGGCGCCAGGTATTCGGTCAACCCCTTCGTGTACTTGCTCGCGTAGTCGTACACTCCCGAGCGGGGCCGGATCTCCACGATTCCCATCGCCCGTCCGCCGAGGATCCCGACGGACAGTTCCCTTCCGCGGATCCGTCGCTCGGCGAGCCATCGGCCGGCCGCGATTTTCCCTAGCGCGGCGTCCAGCTCGGCCAGGCTCGAAGTCATGCTCAATCCCACGCTGCTGCCCTGGTCGTTGGGCTTGACGACGACGTCCTGGCCGAGGCGATCGGCGATCTCGCCCGCGTCCGGCTTCGCGTCGGAGGAGAAAACGACCGAGTCGGCGACCCGGATGCCGCGGGCCGCCGCCAACGCTTTCGTGCGCGCCTTGTCCATGGTCAGGCGGCTTGAATTCGCATCGCATCCCGAAAATGCGATTCCCGCCTTTTCAAGGAGGTTTTGCATGCCCCCGTCCTCGCCAAACGTCCCATGCAGGAGCGAGAAAGCCACGTGAAGGGCCGGGTCCAGGCCGATCGGGAGGGCGTCGGCATCGACCTGGAAAAGGCGGGTCCGATAGGAGCGGGCGAGCGCGAGGGCGCACGCCTTTCCGGAACCAAGGGAGACTTCGCGCTCCGCCGAAGTCCCCCCAGCCAATACAGCGATCACCGGTTCGGTCATAGTTCGTCCTTCCAATTGCGGCCGTAGAGCAGAACTTCCGGTTCGAGCTCCACGCCGTGCAGCCCGCGCACGCGGGCCCGCACCTTTCGGATCAATTCAATCACGTCGGCGCTCGTCGCCCCGCCGCGGTTGATTATGAAATTCGCATGCACGGGCGAAACCTCCGCGTCCCCCACCCGCTCCCCCTTCAGCCCGCTCGCGTCGATAAGCCGTCCGGCGGAGTCGCCCGGCGGATTCTTGAACACGCACCCGGCGCTCGGCTCCCTCGGCTGGCTCTCGTGGCGTTTTTTCCTAAAAAGCTCGATCTGCCGCGAAATCTCCGCCGCCGCCTTCCCTCCGGCGGGCTTGAACAGGGCGCCAAGGGCGATGGCGTCGCGCAACTCCTCGCACTGCCGGTAATCGACGTGCATCCCGGACCGGCGCAGGATCTTCGCTTCCCCCTCGAGGGTCATCAATTCGACCTCTTCGACCACGTCGAATATCCAGCCTCCCATGGCGCCGGCATTCATGCGCAATGCGCCGCCCACGCTTCCCGGAATCCCCTCGAGAAACTCGAATCCCGCCAGGCCCGCCGCGGCGGCGAGCCCGCACAGGCGCTTGAGCCTGAGCCCCGCTCCGGCCCAGACACGCCCTCCGGGGCGCAGTTCGAAGCGCGACCACGCTTCGTGGGCGAGCGCAACGACGAGTCCTTCCACCCCTCCGTCCGGGACAAGCACGTTGGAACCCCGGCCTAGAATGAACACGGGAATATCACGCTCCAAGGCGCCCGAGAGCAGGCTGCGCAAATCGTCCACCCCCGCCGGTTCGGCATAGAGGCGGGCGGCGCCCCCGATTCCGATCGTCGTCTTTTTCGCAAGCGGCTCCTCCCTCCTGAGCTTCGTCTCCCGACCGAGCCTCGCCTGCATAGCCTCGGCGAACCCGTCCCAACGCTTTGCAGGGCTGCGCTCCTCGAGCCAATCCCGGGCGCGGCGATCGACGTCGCCCGCGCCGACAAAGGCGACTAGGTCCCCGGCCCTCGCCTCGGCAGACAGGGTCTGAAAAAGCTCCGATCCGCCCGCTCCCGGAAAATAATCGACGGAAAGCGCCGTAGCGGACCGCTTCATCTCGGCCCAGAGGTCGGATGCCATTCCGCCCGCAACGGGCTTCTCGCCCGCCGGATAGACGTCGAGCAAATGAACGCGGTCGGCAAGCGACAGGGCCTCGGCAAACTCCGGCTTGAATTGCGCGGTGCGGCTGAAGCGATGCGGCTGGAAGACGACGATCAACCGGCCGCCGAGCGCCACGCGCTTTCGCAGGCTCGTCAACAATGCCCGGATTTCCGTCGGATGATGGGCGTAGTCCTCGATGACGGTCGGGCCCGCCGATGAGAGGACTCCCTGGCGGCGGCGCACGCCGGCATAGTCGGCCAGAACCCGCTGGGTTGGGGCCACGCCCATCAACTGGGCCGCCGCCAGCGCCGCCGCGGCATTCGCCGCGTTGAATTCGCCGCTTGCCCGCACACGGCACTCGATCGGGGCGAAAAGGCCGCCCAGGAGGATTGTCATCCCTCCGGCGTCTTCGGAGACGAGGGTCGAGGCAAAGTCCCCCGTTTGGCCGAAGGTGACCGCGCGCGGTCCATCCGGCGATCCCGGCTCCCCCGTCCGACCCGGGTATTCCGGCCTTGGGCGGGACGCGAGAATCCGCTGCGAACGCGAGCAGGCGTCGCTCGTCAGGATGGCCAGGCGCGTCCGGCCAAAAAGCGCGGAAAAAGTCCCCTCGAGCTCGGCCGGCTCGCGGTAGTGATCGGGGTGGTCCCAATCCAGATTCGTCGCCACTGCGATTTCCGGCGAAAAGCCGTCGATCGTGCCGTCGCTTTCGTCGATCTCGGCGACGACCCACTCGTTCGTGCCGACTCCGGCCGGAGCCGAGCCATCCTTGAAGAGGCCCCCTACGAGGTAGCCCGCCGGAAAATTCGCCCGCCTAAGCGCGGTCGCCAGCATTGCGGTCGTCGTCGTCTTGCCATGCGCGCCGCAGACGGCGACGAGCTTCCGGCCGCGGACGGCCTTCGCGAGCATCTCGCCCCGCCTCACGAGTGGAATACCGCGGGCGGTGGCGGCGGCATAAGCCGGGTGGAAGCTTGGAATCGCCGAGGAATACACGACGCAATCGACCTCTTCCGGCAGCGGGCCCACGGTAACGCCCGCACGGCTCAGGAGCGCGGCGACTTCATCCGGCAAGGCGTCGTCCTCGCCCGAGACCGCGCAGCCGCTCTCGGACAGAAAAATCGCCAGCGGAGCGACCCCCATTCCCCCGACACCGAGGCAGTGGACGCGGAGCCCGCCGAGCGAAAGCAGAGAAACCGGATTTTCGGCGGGCTTCATCGTATTCCCGCGGGTGCCAGCCGTTCCGCGGGGCCCTTGCCGCCCGAATCGGCGATTCCCTCCAGGTCCCGCAACATCGTGTCGAGCGAGTTCGCCCGGTCCATGCGTTGCAGGTTGGCGCGGAATTTCCGCAGCAGCCATTCGTTGAAAATCGTGTCCATCACCTCGGCGACGAGTCCGCCGATCATCGATTGATCCAGGACGAGTCCGCCGCCCTGGCGCTCGAAGAACTCCGCGTTCCGGTGCTGATGGCGATCGGCGGCATGCGGATAGGGAACCAGGATGGCGGGCGTTTCACAGCGGATCAACTCGGCCAGGGTCCCTGCGCCGGCCCTGGACACAACCAGATCCGCCGCGGAAAGAAGTTCGGCCATCCGGTCGCAGAACGGCGCGAAGACAACGCGCACCGCCGCTCCCGTCTTCGTTCTCATTTCGACCGATTCGGCGGGTCCCTTGTCGAGCCCCGTCAGGCAATAGACCTGGATCCCTTCCGAGGCCAGGACTCCGACATTGGACCGCGTCCACTCGTTCAGGACCGAGGCGCCCTGGCTGCCGCCGAGGACGGCGAGCACCTTCTGGTTCGGGTCCAGTCCGAGAGCGGTCCGCGACTCGCCCCCCGGCAGACGCGCGATCTCCCGGCGCACCGGAAGCCCGACCTGCCTGGAGGCCCAGGGACTGACGCTGCCCACCCGGACGCCGGGCGGCAGGTACACTCTTCTCGCGAATCGTCCCAACGTGCGGATTGCCAAACCCGGGACGCGGTTGGCTTCGTGCAAGGCGACGGGCACCCGGGCCAGCCCCCCCGCCAGGACGATGGGAGCCGAAGTGAATCCGCCGAAACCGATGATCGCGTCCGGATGCCATCGGGCGATGATGCGAAGGCAAAAGGCCAGGGCGCGGACCTGCGACACGATGCACCGGGCGAGCCCGGCCGGGTGCCACGAAAACGGGGCGCCGGGCATCCGCTCGAATCGAAAGCCGGGATATTTCTCGATCAGACGGCCATCCACTTTCTTCCGGCTGATGAGCAGGGTGATCTCGTGCCCGCGCCCCACCAGACCCTCCGCCAGGGAAATGCCCGGCGACAAGTGGCCGCCGGTTCCGCCGCAGGAAATGAGAAACCGGCTTTTACTCACGCCAAACCTCCCTCATGGATCGCGCGTGGCCCGGCAGCACCACCCGGCCCCAGGTGCGCGCCGTGTTGATCAGCACACCGAGCAGAAGGCCCATCAGGAGCAGATTCGAAAGCCCCGCGCTTATGAACGGGAGCGACATGCCCTTGGTCGGCAGGACTCCCGTGACGACCCCGACATTGATGAGGGCCTGAAGGCAAATCAGGAGAAGGCAGCCGGCGGCCAGGAGAAAATGGAAAAGGTTGGGCGCGCGGCGCAGATGGGCGATGCCCGCCGCAAAAACAACGGTGAAAATCGCGACAACGCCCATCGTGTACCACAGCCCGAGTTCCTCGCCCACGACGGCAAAGATGAAGTCCGTGTGGGCCTCCGGCAGAAAATAGGCCTGCTGACGCCCCTGCCCCAGGCCGGCCCCGCTGGTCCCGCCGGCGGCGAATGCGGCCAGCGATTGATAGAGCTGGTAGGTCCCCCCCTGCTTATTCCCCTCGACATCGAGGAACGCGGTGAATCGCCGGAGCCGGTTCGGCATGAGCATGACAAGCCCGGCAAACGAGACGGCACCGAGCGCGATCGTCGGCAGGATGTACCTCCATTTCGCGCCGGCCAGAAAGAGCAGGAGGACTCCCACAGCCAGCACCAGGGCGGCCGTTCCCAAATCGGGCTCGAGCAGGATCATCCCGCCGAACGCGCCGACAATGCCCAGAGGATACAGGTAGCCCCGCAGAAATTCGCGCAACCGCGTCTGGTTCATCGCAAGGTAGTGGGCCAAGCAGAAGACCATGGCCAGTTTCGCGAACTCGGACACCTGGATGCGGACCGAGCCGTGGCCCAGCCATCGGCGGCTGCCCTTGACCGTGATTCCAAGGTGCGGCACGAGAACCAGCGCGAGAAGGACAAACAGGGTACCCGCTATCCACCACGCATAGCGGCGCACATAGTCGAGGTTCAAGCGGCTCATCACGAGGCAAAGCAAAGTCGCCGCCATGACCCCGGCCACCTGTTTTCCTAGGTAAAAGTAAGGCCCCTGCTTGAACGATGCGCTGGCGCTGAAGAGAATCGTGAGGCCGAGACAGGTGAGGGCGATCGCACAGATGACAATCACCGCCACGGGGCCCGGCACCAACCGAATCTTGGCGCGCGGGGTGGATGGCGATTGGTTGCTCATCACCATTTTCCCCGGAAAAGCGCAATCATTTCGGCGGATTCGCAGGAGCGGACTGCGACGACGGCTCCGAGGGCTCGATCTTGATCACAGGAACGTCTGCGCCGGGCCCGGAAGCGGCTCCCGGACCGGTCTCGGAAGCGGGAAGGGGAGACGGCAAACCGGATACCGCCGGCGCGGGGTTTTGCGAAGCGGCGTGAGCGGCGGGACCTTCCTCCGGACTGGAGCGCGTCTTCGCGGGTTTCACGACATGGCCTCCCGCGGGAATCGTCAGTTCCTGGCCGGGATGAATCTTGCTCGGGTCGGAAATCGAGTTCTGCGTGGCGAGGTCGCCGACCCTGAGCCCGTAGGCGTGCGCGATGCTTCCCAGGGTCTCGCCCTTCTTGACGACATGCTTGAACGAGCCGACCTGCGCCTTGGCGGGTGCGGCCGGCGCCGCGACTGCCTCGGCCGGCGCGCCTTTCGGCAGGCTCTTCGAGGGAATCAGGAGCTTCTGCCCCGGATGAAGCGCGGAGGTCGACCTGAGATTATTGGCCGCCGCAAGATCGGAGATCTTGAGATGGTTCTTCTTTGCGATGGTCCACCAACTGTCGCCCTGGGCGACCGTATAGGTCGTGGCCGGCGTGACGTCGGCGACCGGCTGCGATTCCACCGCGGCCGCAGCAGGCGTCCCCGGGCGTGTCGGGCTGTAGAAGACCACGCCTCCGGAAGGAGCCGCGGGCGCATCCGCCGCTCCGATCGGCTGGAATTGCGGCGCCGCGGGCGCATTGGCCCCCGAAGCCACCCCGGTTACGCCGATCGTCGGCACCGAATCGGCTGGCTTCGGCGGAGTATCGGCAGCGGCGGTGGCCGCCGGTTTTCCGGTCGAGCTGCATCCCGGCGTCGCAAACATGATGGCAAGAATCACGACGGCATGAACTCCCACGACGATACCGAAAACTCTGATGATTTTCATGGACAGATTGTTGTAGTTTATGGGACGGATTGAAATTAGAAACTGCTTCGAAATCAATGGGACCGCGCCGGGGCGGCCCCCAGTTCCTGCACAAGGCGTTCGAATTGGTCACCCCGATCCGCGTAACCCCGGAACATGTCGAAACTCGCAAAAGCCGGGCTCAGCAGCACGTGGTCGCCCGGCTTCGCGGCCCCGGCCGCCGAATGGACGGCCTCGGAAAGGCTCGCGCACATCGAATGCCCCACGCCGGCCTGCAAACAGGCGCGCGACAATTCGCCCGCCGTTTCGCCGATGAGAAAAAGATGCCGGACCCGCGGAGCGATCCGATGGACAAAGCCCGAAAGGTCTCCGCCCTTCCCCTTCCCGCCGGCGATCAGAAGAACCGGAGAATTAAACCTCGGGAGCGCTCCTTCGACCGCGTGGAAATTGGTCGCCTTGGAGTCGTTCCAATAGGTCACGCCATCCACCTCTCCCACGCGGGCCAGCCTATGGCGGCCCAAGTGAAACGTGCGCACCGCTGCATAGAGAGCGGAGACACTCAGGTCCGCCGCCCGCCACCAGGCCGCGGCAAGGACAAAGTTCTCCCGCTGCGGATACTCGCCAAAGAGGGTGCCCGCGAGCCCCGGGTCCGGGGGCAAGCCCTCCGTGCGAACCCAGATGATATCAGCCGTGGGATCGCCGTCCGAATCGAAGAATACGGCCGGGCCGCGGGACGGCGAGCGCTTGGCGATGCTTTCGGCGTACGAGCGCACGGACGAGCCGGCGAAAACGCGGTCCGACTTCTCCGCAAGCACAGCCTTCGCCGCAAAATAGGACTCCATGCCCGGGTGTCGCTCGAGGTGATCCTCCGCAAAATTGGTCCACAGGGTCGCCTCCGCCCGGAAATGGATCAGGGTTTCGGCCTGAAACGAGCTCACCTCGCAAACCGCGGTGATCTCGGGCGAACCTCCGCTTTCGGATGCGACCAAACCCGCAAAAGATCGGCCGACATTGCCGGCTGCAACCGCCCTGCGCCCAACCGACGGCAGGGCGTGGCAGAGAAACTCGGTGAGAGTCGTCTTCCCGTTTGTGCCCGTAACGGCAATCAGGCGTCCCCGCCAAAGAAGTGAAGCGAAATCGATCTCCCCCAGGCACTTGCAGCCCGCCGCCCGCGCTCTCGAAAGCCACGGGTGCGAGGGCGTAAATCCCGGGGAAAACACGACCAATCGGTGGCCCGCCGCAGCGGTATCCGTGAACTCGAGGCCCGTCCTGTCGTAGATCACCGCCTCCGCGCCCAGCGATGCCGCCAGATCGCGGGCGCCGACTCCGCTCACTCCGCCGCCAAAAACGGCTACGGGACGGGCCAGAAACGGCGAGAGAAACGCGGGAATCGGGATAGACATGGGAATCAACGGAGCCGGAGAGTGGCGAGCCCGGCGAGCGCGAAGATCATCGACAGGATCCAGAATCGCAGCACGACCTTGGTTTCAGGCCAGCCTTTTCTTTGAAAATGGTGGTGGATGGGCGCCATGAGAAAGAATCGGCGGCCCTCTCCAAAACGGCGCCGGGTCAGCTTGAAGTACCCAACCTGGATGATGACGGAAAGGGCCTCCCAGACGAAGACGCCCCCGACGATGATCAGCGTCACCGGCTGTTGGATCATGATCGCGATCAATCCGATCAGGCCTCCCAAGGCGAGGGAGCCCGTGTCTCCCATGAACACCTCGGCGGGGTGCGAGTTGTACCAAAGAAACGCGAGACCGGCGCCGACCACGGCGCCGCACACCACCGTCAACTCGTCGGTCCCGGGCACATGGCCGACGAGCAGCGGGCCGGCGAGGCTGGCCCTTCCGGCGATGTAGGCCATGATCCCGTACACCAGCGCCACCGAAATCGTGCAGCCCATCGCGAGTCCGTCCAGGCCGTCCGTCAGGTTGATCGCGTTCGAAAAGCCCACGATCCAGAAATAGACGAACACAAAGAGCGCCAGGAGCGACGCGGATGCGACCATGGGATGCTGCAGGAACGAAACCTGCGCGGCCGAAAGCAAAGGATGCTTCACGAACGGAACCCACAGTTCCCGGATCTTGTCGGCGCTCACCGGGTGCAGCAAAAGCAGCGTCAGCGCGACGACAGTCGTGAGGGTCTGCCAAAGGATCTTTTCCCACGAGGAGATGCCGTCCCGGCTCTTGCGGACGACCTTTAGATAATCGTCGCGATATCCCACGGCCGTCAGGGCCGCATAGACGAACATGGCGACGAAGGTCCAGATATTGGGCACGGCCCACAGAAAAGAGCTGACAAAGACCGAGCCGAAAATGAGAAGGCCGCCCATCGTCGGGGTGTTCTTCTTGTCGAACCGGTGGGCCAGGTCGCCCGTGCGGTCGTCGTCGTAGTTCTGCCCGAACTTCAGCCGGCGAAGCCGCGCGATGAGCCGGGGGCCGATGACGAAGCCGATAAGCGCCGCCGTGCACGCGGCCAGCAGCGTGCGAAAAGTCACATAGGCGAGCATTCGCAGCGGGCCGAAGTGATCGCTGAAATTGGCGAGATATCTCAGCATGGGAGGAAAAGGTTTTCCAGTTGGTGCTTTCGGCTGCCCTTCGCGAACACCGCGCCGTGGAACGCCGCCAGGCGGGCGGACACTTCCGCACGGGGGACCGCGGCCAGGATCTGCGCGGCCTGGGCGCCCGACTGGATGGCTCCGGCGCCGACTTCGTCCGCCCAGTCGCCCAGCACGACGAGGGTATCTTTCGGACGCATCTTCAGGAACGCGCCCAACTCCCGATGGTATCGACCTGCATCCGCACCGAGCTCCTCCATGCACCCGATCAGGTAAAGCCTCGGCATGTCCTCGGGGGCGATCCCCGAAAACGCGGCAAGGGCGTCCGACATCGATGCCGGATTGGCGTTGTAACAGTCCAGATAAAGGAGGCGCCCGTTCTCGCGCCGCACCTCGCCGCGCAGGGCAGCAGGCTTCCATTGCGGAAGCCTGTCCTGCAATGTCGCGTTGCGGACACCGAGGCGACGCGCGGCGTGGATCGCAAGTGCCGCGTTCTGCGCCATCCCGTCGCTCACTCGGGGAAGGACAAACGTCTCCTTTGCGCTTCCTGTTCCGCGCAACACGATCTCGGTCGATCCTTCCCGATGGTTCACGGAGAAAACGACCGACGCCCCGTTGGAGTCGTCATCCACCCTGCCAACAACGATCGTCGGCACCTTGAGCTCCCGAAATGGCGCAAACCGCGCGCAAGAGGAAGGAAACAGGGCCACGCCGCCCCGTCGGACCCGGGCGGCGAGCGCGGCCTTTTCCCGGGCCACGGATTCGAGAGTGCCAAGGTCTTTCAGGTGAGCGGGAGCTACGAGCGTGATGATCGCGACGTCCGGCTCGATCGCGGCCGCAAGCGGGGCCATCTCACCGGGTGCGCTGATGCCCGCCTCGATCACCGCGCACGTATGAACGGCCGGATCCAGGCGCGTCAGCGTGAGCGGAACTCCGATGTGGTTGTTGAGATTCCCCTGTGTCGCCAGCACGGGGCTCTGCCCGCCCGCCTGGCCTTCGGCGCCGCCGCCGAGCAGAATGGCGAGCAAATCCTTGGTGGAGGTCTTTCCCGCGCTCCCCGTGATCCCCACGACCGGCCGCTGGAAAGCGAGCCGATGTCTGCGGGCTATCGCCTGAAAAGCCGCAAGGGGATCGACGACGACGAGCTGGGGAAGGCCGACTCCAGCGACGGGCGCTGCGACCAGGGCGGCGCTCGCCCCCGCGCTTTGCGCCGCCTCGAGAAAGGCGTGTCCATCCCGCTTCTCCGTCTTCAGGGCGACAAACAATTGCCCGGGCGTCACCTGCCGGCTGTCCGCCGCGAACCCGCAGATCGGCACGGAAGGAGCCGCAGTCCAGCGGCCGCCAGCCCAGCGGGCGAGGGATTCTGGATCAAATTCCGCCATGATTTCGAAACGGGTCTTGCATTGCGGCTCCTCTCTTCCCAGGCGCCGCGGCACATCGGACCTACCCACGCACCTCCCGGAGCGTCTTTACGGCGATCAGCTCGCGGACGACCTGGCGGTCGTCGAACGGAATGATCGTGTCGGCAAATTCCTGGTAGCTTTCGTGGCCCTTGCCCGCGACCAGGACCGCGTCGCCGGCGCGGGCCGCGTCCAGGGCGACGCTGATGGCCCGCCGGCGATCCTCGATCCAGGTGATCTTCTCCGCATGGGTCACGCCATCCTTCATGTCGGAAAAGATCCTGTCGAGCGCCTCGCTTCGCGGATTGTCGGCCGTTGCGAACGCGAAATCCGCGAATTCCTGCACGGCCCGGACCATCAGGGGCCGTTTCGTGCGGTCGCGATTTCCGCCGCAGCCGAAGACGACGAGCAGGCGTCCCTTCGTGATCGGGCGCAGCATTCCGAGCGCATTGCGCAAGGCATCGTCGGTGTGGGCGTAGTCCACGAAGACGTCGTAGGGCTGCCCGGCGTCGATGCGCTCCATGCGCCCGGGCACGCCGGGAAACGACGCAAGCCTCGGAAGAAAAGCGGCGGGGTCGCGGCCGAGCCCCCAGGCCGTCGCGGCGGCGGCGAGCACGTTGCTCACGTTGTACCGGCCGACCAGCGGCGACTCGACCTCGATCGATCGCCCCTCGGGCCAGACGATCCTCACGCGGGTGCTCCTCGGGCCGAACACGATCCCCTCGGCCCGGAAAGTCGCCCGCGCGTCCTCCCCGAAGGTGATGAGCCGGACAGGCGAACCCATCTGCCCCACCCGCTCGGCGAGCTTCGCTCCGTACGGGTCGTCCAGGTTCACGACCGCCACCTTTGGAACGGGACCGAGGGAGCCGGTGAACAACCGCGTTTTCACCTCAAAATAGGCATCCAGTGTCTTGTGGTAGTCGAGGTGGTCCCGGGTGAGATTGGTAAAAACGGCCACCTCGAACGCGAGGTCCAGCACCCGCTCCTGATCGATCCCATGGGAACTGACTTCCATCACCGCATCGCGGCAACCCGCGTCGCGCATCTGGGCCAGCATCCCATAGATATCCAGCGCCTCCGGGGTTGTGCGGAACGCCGGCACGGTGCGGGCCCCCAGGTCGTAGCTGATCGTGCCGATCACGCCCACGCGCCGCTCCCCTTCGAGAAACTGACGGAGCAGATGGGTGACCGTCGTCTTGCCGTTGGTTCCCGTGACCCCGACGACGGACAATTCCCGATCGGGATACCGGTAGTAGCGACGGCTCACCCGGGCGAGAATCGCCCTGGCGTCCTTCACCTGGACGAAGGCGACGCGCGCGGGGACGTGGGCCGGCATGACGGTGGCAATGACCGCCGCCGCCCCCCTGCTGACCGCCTCATCGATAAATTGGGATCCGTCCGCACGCCGCCCCGGGAGCGCAAAAAAAACGTTTCCCGGGACAACGCGACGGCTGTCCAGGGACAGGCCCGAGATTGGGCAGTCGAGGTTTCCCTTGCTCGATAGGATTTCCCCCTCCTGCAAGTAATCTGAAAGTTTGGGAGCCATCGAAAAAAATCGGTTGAGTGCGGCGGTCTCGCGGCGCGTGCGGCGCAGTTTTCGCGACCCGAGTGCATGAATGAGCGCGTAATTCTGGGTCAGATACCCGATCACCGGCGGCCTCCTTCCAGGGCAAGCAGGGAACGGCCCAAGTTCGCCGACGACGACGGCGGCCGGATCGCCAAATAAGGGATGAGTTCTTCACCAAGATGATGGAAAGACGGCGCGGCGACAAGCGATCCGTACGCTGTTTTTCCCATAAAATGCTCGTCCGCGTCGTCCACGACGACCGATATCACCACCTGCGGGTCGCTGGCCGGGAAGAATCCGACGAAGGAACCCACGTGGTCGTGCTCCGAGTAGCGGACTACCACCTTGCCCGAGGCCAGGGTCACGGGCATGGGCTTCTGCGCGGTGCCGGTCTTTCCCGCCACCTCGTAATCGATGCCGTTGGCCCGGATCGCCGCCGCGGGTGCGGTCCCCTCCTCGCTTGCGACCCCCTGGAGCAAATGCGCCATCGTGTGCGCCGTCCGCTCCGAGATCGCGCGGCGCTCCTCCATGCGGTCGAACCGGTAGACAAGTTCGCCCGAGGCATCCTTCACCTGCTTGACGATCTGGGGCTTAAGCATGACCCCGCCGCTGGCGATGACGCTCATCGCCTGGTGCATCTGGAGCGGAGAGACGGCCACCGAGTAGCCCGCCGGCATACGCGTAATCGTCAGGTCATCCCAACGGTTTGTCCCGGGTTCGGGGACGTTTCTCCGGAGGGCCGCCGCTCCTGGCTCGCCGCCGACCGGAAATCCCGTCGGCTGGCTGAATCCGAAGGCCTGGACGAAGTGATAGAACCGTTCGTCTCCCAGGCGCATGGCAAGCTGCACGGCTCCCCGGTTGGACGATTTTGAGATGATCTTCCAAACCGGAATCGGGCCGGCAAAATGGTCTCCCGCGTCGTCGTGAAGCAGGGGCCGGGTTTTCCCCTTGTAATCGATCTTGTCGATATTGCAGTCGAACAGGGTGTCCGGAGTGACGAGCCCGTCCTCCAGGACCCCGGAAGCCGCCACAATTTTGAAGACCGATCCCGGTTCGTAAAGATTGGAGACTGCGATGTTCTGCATCGAGGCCATCTCCGACGGCTTGACCTCGTTGTAATGGTTCAGATCGAACGTCGGGTAGTTGGCCAGCGCCAGGATGAATCCGGTCTGCGGCCGGCTGATGATGATCGCGGCCCTTTTCGGCCGGAATTTCTGATAAATGATCTCGAGTTCGGCTTCGGCCAGATGCTGCACCGTCGAATCGAGCGAAAGGACGATGCTGTAGCCGTCGGCGGCGGGCACTTCCCTCGTCCGAAACTGCGCCAGCTCGTGGCGCAGGCCGTCCTTTTCCGTCTCCACCCAGCCGTTCTGCCCGCGGAGAAAGAAGTTCGCATAGTTTTCTATCCCGTTGGCAGGCTGCTCCATCTCATTGACATAGCCGATCAAGTGGGCGGCGGCCTCATTGTGCGGGTATTCGCGGCGGTGCGTGCTGTCGCCCCGTACGCCCCGGACGCCGAGTTTGAGGATCTGCGCGAAGACATCCTGGGAAACGGTAGCCTTGAATCTCGCATACTTGATGGGGCGCCGACCTGTGGAATCCGGCTCGTCGAGATCATTGTCTTTGTCGGCGGCCGCGGGATCCGTGGCATCCACCGCCGGAGGCGAAGCCTCCGCTGGTTTCCCTATGTCAAAATTTAACACCAAGTTCGCGGGCGCCCCTGCCTGAGCCTGGGCGACTGTGCGATACTTGGTGGTTAGAGTCTTTTGCACCTGGGCAAGCGGCACTTGGAGAAGCCGCGCCAGTTCCGGCCATTTTGGCGCATCCTCGGGGCGGACGATTCTCGGATCCGCCCACACCTCGACGCGCGAGACGCTCGTGGCGAGAAGCTCGCCGTTGATGTCCCGGATGTCGCCGCGCCTCGCATATTCGGGAATGACCTCGCGGCGCACCATCTCGACGGATGCCAGCACATGGTCCCGGTCGATCACATGCAGCCAGACCAGGCGCACTCCCAGCGCTCCGTAGCCAAAGAGGATCAATCCCGCAAGAAGGCCAACGCGGTAATTGGAGGCGAAGCCCTTTGACATGTCCTTTCCCTATGTCAGCGCTGCATCGCCACCCGGAAGGAGACCGGTTGAGCCTCGTTCGGGAGCAGTGCGCGATCCTGGAGCAGCCCGCGGTCGCGCTTGGCTCCATGGTAAGCGACAGGATCCTCGGTCATCCGCTGAATCTGTCCGTCCTGAGGAGCCGCAAGCCCCAGGCGCCATTCGGCGTTCCGCTTCAATAGCGCCGTGATGTCCTCCTCCTCGGCGATCCAGGTGCTCGTCTGCTGGGTCTGACGCTCCACCTCCGCGAGCCGGTTCTCGATCGCCTTGTTTGCCTCGGCTGTCACCGAAATCTGATGGCGCATCCACACCGAACCGATGCCGACCGAGCCGCTGACTCCGATCGCGACCAGGGTGCCGATGACCACCTGGTTCACAAAAGCCCGATTGTTCGTCGCACTCATAGTTTCCTGATCGCCCGGAGCTTGGCCGAGCGGCTCCGCGGATTGGTTTCGATTTCGGCGTCGCCCGGGGCCACCGGTCGGCGCGTAAGGGGTTCGGCCAGGCGGACCCGCAGATCCTGCGGGGTAGCGTCGCTCGCGTCCTCGGGCAGGCCGCACAAGCGCCGGAAACACCGCTTGACGGGCCTGTCCTCGAGGGAATGAAAGCTGATGACGCAAAGGACTCCGCCCGAGCCAAGGCGGTCGAACGCCGCCGGCAAAGCCCGTTCCAATGCCCCGATCTCGTCGTTCACGGCGATCCGGATTCCCTGGAAGGAACGCGTCGCGGGATGGATCCGGGCCGTGCGCCGGTCCCTTTCTGGAATTGCGTCGGAGATCAATTCGACCAGGGAGAGCGTGCGCGCAAGCGACCCTGTCCCCCGGGCGGACCGGATCGCCCGGACCACCCTGCGCCAGTGTTTTTCCTCGCCGTAGTCGCGGATTGCCCGGACGAGCATCTCCTCTGTCGCAGACTCGAGCCACATGCTCGCGGAAACACCCGTCCGGGGATCCATCCGCATGTCAACACACCCATCAGACCTAAAAGAAAAACCTCGGGTCGGATCGTCCAACTGGAAGGACGAAACCCCGAGATCGAAGAGGATCCCGTCAAACCCATGCAACGGGAGCTCCCCAAGCCGGGCGAAATCCCGGTCGATCAGCGAGAACCGCCCTGGAAACTGCTCGCGGAGAACTTCCGCGCGCTCTTGCGCCCCGGGATCGCGGTCCATCGCGACCACCTGCACCCCGGATGCCGAATCGAGCAGCGCTCGCGTGTGCCCTCCGCCCCCAAAGGTGCAATCCAGGAACCGGGCGTCCTTCCGAGGCGCCAGAAACTCCAAAACCTCTCTCAGGAGTACGGGCTGGTGGCCTGGGCTCATGATGGCAACGGCGATTTCCTCGGACCCGCGCATGTTCAGATGCCGAGCCGGCGCATGAGGTCGCCGAAATTCTCGCCCGCCGTGCGGGCTTCCACCTTCTCCCAGCGCGCGGGAGAATAGAGATTAAACTTGGTGAGCGTCCCGACCAGGATTGCGTCCTTGGCAATCCCGGCGTGCTTCAAAAGGCCAGGGTCCAGGATAACCCTCCCCTGCTTGTCGAATGTGAAAGATTGGGTCTGGGAAAAGAACCTGGCGGAAAAATCCTGCGCGGCACCGTCGCTGAGCGCCATCTGCGCGATCTTCGCGTGCAGCTTCTCCACCTCGCCGGGAGGAAGCACCGCGAGGTATCCGTCTGGATGCGGAGTCGCCAGGAACACATCGCCCTCCGCGTGCGCACCCCGCCAGGCCGACGGGATCGTCAGACGACCCTTTTCGTCGAGGGTATGCCTATAAAGGCTCGTGTACGAGGCTTTGCCTGTTTCGGCCATGGAGTGGGCTTCGAGGGGTGTGTGCCCCACAATGTCCCACTTCAACCCATTTCATCCCACTTCGCAAGCAAAGAAGGTCCAAAATCCGAAAAAACTTATTCACATTGTGCTGAGACAGAGAAGTTGTGACGTTTCAGAAATCGTGGCACTAGGAAGTGGACCCCGTCCGTTGGACAGCGGATCGAGTAAATTAAGTTAGATATAGGGGAGAGGGTGCAGGGAGAGGGGCGAAGCTCCTCTCCCGCTCCTGGATTGAGTTGGTTGGTTTGGCCGC
>Ga0181529_10003374_pt1 | contig 18223 bp, 11 predicted proteins | sample PEATcosm2014_Bin_36_FD_119763 | JGI IMG/M metagenome (GOLD analysis project Ga0181529, IMG submission 119763) | Peatland microbial communities from MTU Mesocosm Facility, Houghton, MI, USA - PEATcosm2014_Bin10_30_metaG | ecosystem: Environmental > Terrestrial > Soil > Wetlands > Peat | place... | reverse complement strand
GAGTAAACCATTATAATGCAATAAATAAATACAGCTTCGCCACATAAGTCACGTTAAGTATTTCTTTTCCCATAGTTTTTAACGATCTATTATTTTTGCACACGTATTCGAAATCGATTAAGCCAAATATATTGTATTTCATTAATTGTTGTCAAGAAAAATATTTTTTTATATTAAACTCAAATTAAATGCCATAAACATTCTTCACTTTCTTTTGAACTACAGAATCCATCAATTGTTTACTAAATTCATTATACTGTTGATATTAATTATAAATTCCGGAATCCATTAAAGAATAAAAAAGTGAAGGAAAATATTGGAAGCTAAAAATAATTCCATATGAATTAAATAACTTTATTTTATCTTTATTATAATAGTCATAAGAAGTTTTTTCATTCAAGATAATTGTATATGAAATATAAAATAATAAATCTGATATTTGTATTAAGTACAATCATTTGTAATAATTCAAATGCACAGTTAAAACCCGATACTTTAACTTATGAACCATTTGTTTGGAAATCAGAAATACCTTCAGATTGCCCTTTTCAAAAATCGGAATCTTTGAAAGGAATAAAATTTTTAGGAGTTAAAAGCGGGTTCCATTTTGGCGACACATGGTATCCTTCCTGGGCATCCGACGATAAATTGTATTCTTCATGGACCGATGGCTGTACATGGCGTTTAGATGGTTCAAATGATTGTTCCAATTCAGGAGATTATGCCGAATATGCCACAACCGGACAAGGGGTTATTGAAGGGAATGACCCGTTAACATTGAAGGCATTCAGTCTTGGATTATGCAAGGCTTCAGCAGCGCCTTACCATGGACGATATCCGGCGGGAAGTCTCGTCTATAACGGAGTTTGGTATTATGGTACTTACTGTTTAGATCCGGCCGGACTAACTAAATATGGAGATAATACTTATAACTGGCCCTGGTTAGGGCCTTTTGTCGGTTTTCGGTATTCAACTGATTTCGGGCGTAATTGGACTGAATGTCCTTTGAATCCAGAAAAGCCTCTTTTTAAAGAGACGGGAATTAACGGATATCCCGTTAAAGTAGGAACTCCTCATTTTATTGATTTTGGAAAGAATATGCAGTATTCGCCTGATGGGATGGCTTACCTGATTGCACATGGAGCAGATACTTCGGATACAAAACCGAGATTTTGGAATGACAGTTGGATTACGGGAGATCAGATTTATTTATTGAGGATAGCTCCTTCAATCGAAAACATCAACGACATATCGAAATACGAGTTTTTTGCGGGATACAACAGTAAAGGCGATGCAATATGGACTAAGCATTTCGATAAAATAAAGCCAATGATCGAATGGAATAATAATATGGGATGCGTTACGGTTACGTATAACCCGCCTCTGAAAAAATATTTAATGTGTATTACCGACGGCGGTAATACCTGTGCCAAAATGAACACTTATATTTTAGAGTCCGATAATATAACAGGTCCATGGAAAATAATTACCTATATGAAAGACTTTGGTGAACAGGCATATTTTGTAAATATTCCTTCAAAGTTTATCAGTGAGGACGGTAGAACAGCCTGGTTATTATATTCCAGCAATTTTGCACCTGATTGGAATGGAGTGAAGATTAAAGCAAATCCTCCGGGCTCGCACTATGGAATGGTTTATCAAAAAATAGAATTCTTAAAATAATATTTAATACTTCCAGCTACCATTATAAGCTTTAAATTCCTGCCGAACCTGAAAATATTACAGTTTAAAATGCAACAAGAAAATTATAATACAAACTTTGTTTTTCCAGGGGATTTTTCCACGCCTTAACGATTTCTAAGAATTTAAACAACTTCATAAGAATCCTTTTTGAAGAAAATATATTTTATTACTTGATTCTATAATATTCCTTTAATATTATTACTTAAAGGATTTCGTATTAAGTATTTAAATTATTCAATGCTAATGACCACAATTACGTCCTTATTTTTAAGTTTTTATTTAATGACAATAAGAATTTTAAATTAATTTCGCAAAACCCGAAAAGTTAAAAAAATCGTTTTCAAAATAGTTTAGAGATACTATCAGGATTTACTTTAGACACCAGGGTTATACTGCATTTAAAACAGGAACAAATCAAATTCCCAAATCAGTTTATAATAACAGGGAATGTTGACTGCATATAAGAGACGTAATTGTTCTTAATAACAATATGAGAATAAAATAGGAGAAAAAATGAAAACAAAAGTATTTTTAAAAAAGATGTTGATTATTTTATTCCCAGTATTTTCTTCATTTATAATGTCTATAACATTAACTAATTGCAGGCAAGCACCCAGTTTAATTATTTATCAAGCACCGGAAAGCGAAATACCTTCGACGGATTTTAAAGTCCAGGTTGATGGTAAAAATGTTTTTGTTTATCAGGCGAGGGTTTCTGCAAAACCTGTTGACCAGGTTTTTACCGGGTACCAGCGACCCGAAGATCAAACTGAAATAGCATCATTCGCTTATTTCGATATTTCAGGACAGCATTCAATCGAAGTAAAATCAAATACAGCTATCAAATCTGTGGAAATCAGACCAAAATATTATGGTATTACTCCAATAGTTGAGGGTAATTTAATAAAATTCAGTTTAACACGACCATGTAAATTTGTAGTTGAGGTAAACGGACAACACAATGCATTACATCTTTTTGCGAATGATATTGATAAAAATACTCCAAATCCAGATGCTCCAAATATGCATTATTTCGGCCCGGGTATTCATGACGAGGGGATTATAAAAATGAAAAATAACGAGACAATATATATAGCCGGAGGCGCAATTGTGCGCGGTGTAATTGAAGCAAGAGACGTATCAAATATAAAAATTCTTGGGAGGGGTATTCTTGATGCAAGTACAATAGCAAGAAGCAATATGATTAATTTATCCGGTTGTTCAAATGTTCTCTTTGATGGTATTATTTTAAGAGACTCTCCTGCCTGGACTATTGCATCAAGAGGCTGCTATGGTGAAAAATTTTCTGATTTGAAAATTATTGGTCAGTGGCGCTATAACTCGGACGGGATTGATGTTTGTAATTCACAAGATGTGAGTATTAGTGATTGTTTTATAAGGTCTTTTGATGACAGTATAGTATTGAAGGGATTAGCTGAAAGTAGAAATCGTAGTGTAAAAGATATTAAATCAGTGAAGACATTAGAAAATAAAAATAATACTAATGTAAAAGACGAAAATGTTAGAAATATTTCAGTAAGTAAATGTGTAATATGGAATGATTGGGGACGGGCGCTGGAAATAGGTGTTGAAACAGAAGTAGATTCTGTAGGCAACGTAGTTTTTAAAGACTGTGATATTATCCACTATGTTCATGTTGCAATGGATATACAACTTGGAGGCAAATCTGTAGTTCATGATGTGAAATATGAAAATATACATGTTGAGGATCCAATAATTTATAACGGACAAATTTCCGATTTTCGAATGAATCTGGTACATAACTATGACCCGACCGAATTAGGTAATTTAATTGTAATGACTATTAAAAAAACGGTTGACAATCAAAGTGAAGAAAGGGGAAAAATTAACAATATCTCTTTTAAAAATATTACATACGATGGGATTAATATATTTCCACAATCGATATTTGAAGGATTTGACGATAAACATATAATACAGGATGTAACTTTTGCGAATATTGTTATCAATGGAAGAAAAGTTAATACTATTGAACAGGGTAAAATGATTTTAAATCAATATACGAAGGACATTGTATTTCAATAATATTTATGTATAACATCAATAGGCCGGCCTCTGAATCCCGGTTCCTTCGTATCTTCGGGAAACCGTCCGTCGGCATAACTATATAATTCTTTTAACCGGTCGATAGAGAGTCCGGTGCCGAAGTCATCAAAATGCTTAAGCCACTTTTTAGTAAGTTTTTCCATCTCTATTAGCAAGGGAGCCGCATCTTTTTTGCCGTAAAGATTATTGAGTTGATGCGGATCTTTTGCCCTGTCATAAAGAACTTTCAATGGAGAGCCTAACATTTCAAAGTTTCCGGTATTTGATACTGTAAGACGATTCACAGTACCGTATGCGTAAGTGTACCGACGAGTATATACCCCCCGCCAGGCGGGGTTTAAGAAAAATAACGGTACGGATTCAACAAGATCATCGTTACCTTTTAAAATAGCTGATGAAAGATTTTGTCCCTGTACAGTCCCTGGAATATTCAATCCCAAAAATCCCAGAACCGTCGGCATTATATCCATTGGATTAATAAGCAGATTATTTGATTTATTTTTAGGGAGATAATTTGGAAAACGCATTAACAACGGAATTCTTGAGGAAGTATCTTCCGGATGTTCCTTTGCTATTGTGAGGTTATACGAATGTAAATTATCGCCATGATCCGAGGTAAAGACTACCAGCGTACTTTCATCAAGGCCTTTAATACGCAGCTTTTCCATCAACTGACCGAAAGCCTTATCAACACCGCTTATCATACCGTAGTGGCCCTGGTAAGCTCTTCGTACAGCAGGACTATCTTCTACGTTAGGACGGAGATGTATTTTTTCGGGATCATAAAGGTTCATTAATTCCGGTAAGGTATCATATTGATATACCATAGATTCAGGATGAATTCCCCAGTCATGAGGCGGATGCCACGAAACAAACAATGCAAAAGGGTCCTCAGATTCCTTTGAGCATCCATCAAGGAATTCCAGTGCCTGTCTGGTTTGTCCGTAAACTTCCCAGTCATCAAAAAATACTTTTTCTCCTTTATCGTTCCAGTAATAGCACATTTTTGGCTTAAAGTCGACGTGGCAATTATTCGAAAGAAAAGTACCATCAAAACCATAACGCATTTTTCCGGGGGGTATAGGCCTGTTCCGGTCTCCACCAAGCAGATGCCATTTTCCCACATACCCCATCTTGTACCCGGCATCCCTTAACACTTGTCCGAAATATTTTCCGTTATTTGCAAGAAGCGGGATATCGTTGCAAATTGCACCATTATAAAGGCTGTGCTGACCACTCATCAACATTCCCCTAAATGGTGTACAGAGAGGAGTGGAGGAAATACACTGCTCAAATTTAACTCCTTCACCAGCAAAATTATCGAGGTTAGGAGTAAGCAGATCAGGATTGCCGTAACAACCAACCATGTCTCTTGCCTGTTGGTCCGAAAAAATGAAGAGCAGGTTTGGTTTTTTCTTCTTACCTATCTGCCCGGCAATTATTTTGCCCGGTTTAATACCGGGCACCGGTATAATAGAAGAAATTGCAGCAGCACTGGAAAGTTTGCAGAATTGCCTTCTGCTTAAAGATTGTTTGTTTTTATTATTCAAGGATACTTCTTATAAATTTTTAACAGTATAATTTAATCCGGATTTATATTTCTTACTGAAGCTATAATCCTTTTTTAATATGACGGCGGTAAGGTTCCATCATGCCCCCAATTAGTGGGGGTAGAACTCATATTAAAATTAAGTACCGCACCGTTTTTTATATCATTATGCCTGAACCAATCCTTTTTAAGATTTTTTTCGTTTAAGGTTACTGATTTAACATACTTGTTTTCAATGGAAGCATTATTCCCGTATATCTTAATTTTCTTTCCGTTCTCCATTTGAATAGTTACTTTTTTAAAACCCGGTCCATACATTAAATAAACGTCCTGTCCGGCAACAGGGAAAAAGCCAAGTTGTGAAAAGACATACCACGAACTCATTGCTCCGGAATCCTCATCGCCAGGATAATTAAATCTTGAATATTTAGTAGTGGAAATATACCGGATGTACTTTGAAGTAAGATCGGGGCGTGCAGCATAATTGAAAAGAAACGGAATTAAAAAGACGGGTTCATTGTCTAATGTTAATTCATTAGCTACAAAATATTCCAACCGTTTTATAAACGTGGAGTCTCCTCCCATAAGTTGAATCACTTTATTTATTTGATGAGGGACGAAATAGGAATACTGCCAACTGTTGCCTTCGTAAAAATATTTACTGAAAGAACCGCCGGGATCATCGGAAGGATCTATAATATCCGGGTTACCGTTGGTATCTTTAGCCATAATAAAACCGGTGTAACCTTTACTTGAAGCATTAGGGGCCCAAAGATTAACCCAGTGCGTACTTCTGTTAAATAACCGTTCTTTATCCCGGTTAAAACCAAGGGCACCTGCAACTTCCGATGTGCAAAAATCATTGTATGCATATTCCAATGTTTTTGATACGGAAGCATAAGCCATTTTAGGCAGTGTATTAATCGGTACCCAGCCGCGGTCATTATCTATATAATAAGGCGTTCTTCCGGAAACTGTTGCATGGGCTTTAAGCATTTTGTATGCATCCGTCCAGTTAATTCCTTTTACTCCTTTTGTAAAAGCATCGGCAGCAACAATATCTACATCATCTCCGCCCTGCACCATATCTCCCAGTCCGCACAAAAATGCATCAGGTGCGTAACCATAATGCTTATATAATTCAACAAATGAATTTACATTATCTCTTACCATGCTTTCCTTTAAAAGTGTCAGTAACGGATATTGGCAGCGGAACATATCCAGGACACAAAGCTCATCATCATAATAGGGACCGGAATAATTCCACGGGCAATCGCCGGTACGGTTTTTGGGTGAAATAAAGGAATGGTATAAAGAAGTATAAAACATTGTTTTTTGATCATCTGAAACAGTATTGTCGTCAATAAGTATGGTACTTAATGATTTGTTCCAAATTTTTGCAGCTTTTGATTTCACTCTATCGAAGTCCCAACCGGTTATTTCATTTTTCAGAAATTTCTCCGCATTTTCAACGCTCTTTGTTGATATAGCAACCTTTAAATAAACTTTTTCGTTTGCCCTAGTTTTGAATTTTAGAAAACATCCTGCACCTTCGCCGGATATAGTATCATAATCATTATACATTTTTTTATTAACATTGTTAAACGTTCCGTACCTTTGCACGGGTTTGCTTAGTTCAATTGCATAATACATTGTTCCGCGGGCATAATACCAACCGTCATTTATATCAATGGCCCCGGTAATCGTATTTTTTTTAATATCATACTTAACCGTTGAATAATTTGCAGTGCCCCACAATGCCGATGACGGATAGATCACTATACTTGCTTCACCGTCATTGGTTTGAGGATAAGTCAGCCTGTAAATTGACGAGAAATGAGCTGTAGTAATTTCCGTTTTAATTCCATAACGGGTAAGATCTACTGAATAATAGCCGGGGCGGCAAATTTCATTGGCTTTCTTTGAATCATGGTCGGTGGGATTATTTTGTTCATTACCAAAGCATGCCAGGCCCGTTTGAGGCGATATTAAGAGTTTAACATATTTATAAACACTGCCTGTATTTATATTGGTAAAACCAGATATTTCTTCTTTGGGATTATACCCTGTTGACAGATCAAATGACCGGGTATCCGGAGTACGCGGGCATGAACGTACGGAACCGAACGGCAGGGAAACTCCAAACGAACATTTGCCTATATTGATTCCAAGATTTTCATCCACATACATTATCAGATCTCTAACAACAAATCCTGATTTAACACGGTTCGTATCCTTTATCCCATGGAAGGTGCCTGAATTCTTTTCCTGCTTAAGAACTGCCTTCTGTGTATTATCTTTTGAAAGACCAACACTATTAAGACACAAGGCCAAGGATACAATAACTCCCGTTTTTATAAGAAATGAAGAACTGAGGTGTTTAATTTTTTTATTATTGAAACCGAAGGAACTATTCATAAGATCCTCACTATTTTGTTTTCTGAAACCGGCAGATTTGATTCAGTACTTTTTCCCTTTCAGGGGTATTTAGTTACTTACAGCATAAATATTTTATGCAATCTGATTAACACAAAAATAAATTTAATTTAGCCTGATAATGAAGTTAAATGTATGATAGCGGCCGGGCATTCTGTCTTTACAAAATGTCGAAGCATCTCAATTTCACTTAATTATCCTTTTCAATTGAATAAGCTATATTAAAATAGATTCCTGAAACATGTACATTTTGACAAATTATATTTGCTTTTTGATAAAAATAGTTTTGAAATGATTGAGACTTAAGGCATGCACTTCCCCTTCCTAAGAAATAGTCAGGCATTAATTCCACAGCATTTTTTATACTTTATGCCACTGCCGCAGGGACATGGTTTATTTCTCCCGTGATTTACACCCGGAAATCCTTTATCTTTTTCCGAAGCCCACTTAATAACATTTGCAACCGGCCGGTTACTCCTGTATTCATTTACCATGTACTTCATATAAACATTTATATGATTAAAAAATTTTTTATAACCAGCACATAAATAATTCAACCCGTTTTCACCTCCAGGAGTTTTAATAAAACGGTGTTTGGGGCACTCACCTCTGCATGCAAATCTAACATCACAATTTTGACAGTAATATGGAAGAAGCGTCAGTTTATTATTTCCAAATATTCTTTGTTTTAAAGAGTTTACTAACAACTCCAATTGAACTTCCATAATATTACCGAGTTTGTTTTCAGGATACACATAATGATCGCATGAATATATATCACCATTATGCTCAATTATCATTGCATCGCCGCAGGTTTCCCTGAATACACAAAGAGACGGCTGTTTACCGTACCAGGCTTCCAATGATATATCAAATAATTGGACAAAGACATTGCCAACATCCTTTCTTACCCATTCATCAAAAACGGCACATAAAAAATTTCCGTATTGCAAAGATTCTACAGACCAATTGGTTACCTCTGCAGAATGTTCATAACCGGGCGGAATTAAATTCATTCCGTCTTTTGGGCTTTCCGCGCTCCTTTCAACTATTGGTATAAACTGTATATAACCACTGCACGTATTTTTAAGAAAATTATACACCTCTAATGGTTTGTATGAATTTTCACGGTGGACGGCTGTAAGTGTATTAAACTCTACCTGATGTTTTTTAAGATATTCCATTCCTCTTAATACACTGTCAAACGTGGGATTACTGCCTTTATCTAACCTGTATTTATCGTGAATTTCCTTTGGACCGTCAACTGATATACCTACTAAAAATTTATTTTCATTAAAAAACCTGCACCATTCATCATCAAGGCAAACACCATTTGTCTGAAATGCATTATTAATGGATTTCCCATTTGAATATTTTTTCTGATATTCTATAACTTTTCTGAAATATTCAACTCCTGCTATAGTTGGTTCTCCCCCCTGCCATGCAAAATTCACCTCCGGGACTTTATGAGCTTCAATTTTTTGTTTAATAAATGATTCCAGTATAGTGTAAGGCATTTTAAAATTACCGATACCTTTATATAATTTTTCTTTTTCAAGATAAAAACAATACTTGCAGTTCAAGTTACAAACCGGCCCCATGGGCTTTGCCATCACATTAAATGTTTTTATTGGATTCACATTGTTTATTTGACTCATTTCTCTATCAATTTTATTTTTTAACTTTATTTGATTTTAGAGCCGGGTTATTTACCCTATAACTTTCAGATAACTGGGATGATGTCAAGCCTGCAGAAAGATTTCCACCTCTTCCCAGCCATAATAATCCGTCAATAATTAATCTATTTTCAATTTTATTATCTAATGTAAATGAGAGTTCTTTTGAACTATCAATGTCATTATGCCCCATATTGAAATAAAGCATTTTGTAATTTTTGTTAGTCCATACTACCGGGTAATAACCGCTATGCCAAATTTCGTTTGGTTTTGGCCCGGTTCCAAGTGGAAAACTTGTTGAATCAATTGATAAAAGTATTTTTATATCGGAATTTTTTCGCAAGTCATTTGTCCACCGATACCATTCATTTGGAGAGGATTTAAATTTTTTGGGCAAATGTTTTGTTGCCGGATGTTTTTGATCTTCAACACGCAAAATAGCTGATGTTGGCTTCCAGGTATTGCTTAGGTATGATCCCGATCCCAGAAATTGGTTATGATACCAGTCCCAATTCTGTGGAAATTCAGATGGAGTTAAAGCAAATGCAGCAAAATGGAATCCCATCCACGCGCCTCCGTTTTCCATATATTTTTGAAATGCTTCTCTTTGTGCAGGAGTATCCGGACGGTTATCTAAAAAAAGTACAACCTTATATTTAGAAAGGAATTTGTCATTAAGATTATTCCAATCATCCGTGGAATCATAAGTAAAATTATATTTAGCCGCCATTTGGGGGAACCACCTGTTAGCTTCGTGAACAAAACTCAGATGCGCCTCCTCAGTTTTGGCATTGTAAAAAGCTATCACTTTAAATTTAGAGGGATGGCTTTTGGCATTAATACCGGGAAAGCAGAGACTTATTGATAAAAGCACAATCACATATAAAGAAGTTTTAGATATTCCTGATTTTAACATGATTATTCCTCAGATTACTTGTGAATTTAATTAACACTAATAATTATGGCAATGGACATCCAATTGAATTTGCCGACAATATTACTCATAAATTATCAATTGAAAATTACAAAATTATACCCCCTGCATGGACCAATTAAAACGCCGGACCTATCAAGGAATTGCAACATTCATCGTCCACCGGATGATCTCTTCAATTGATGCGGACGGCGCATCAAGATGGCCTGAATCCGGCTCGTATAGTATGCTGAGTTGATTCCCGGGAAGGGAGTTAAACATCAAACGTTTGGTTTTGATAAGAACCGGATAATCATCTTTTGGAGCGATAAACAAGACGGGAACAGCAGGGTTCATATTTTTTACAGCCAGCGTTTCGTTCATTGCACCATCCGGATCGAACCAGCTCAAATAAGCTGCAGGAGTTGTGTTGACTGGATAAATTCCCCGGGTTCCCTCGTAATCACTTAAAATAACTTTTTCCTCACCTTTACCATCTGCAACTAATTTTCGGGCCATATCAACGGAGCCACCAAGTTTATCCCGCATGAGAGCGCCACCGGCGTTCCCGCCAGGGGCGATAGCAATAATACCATCAACGACGTGCCTGCCCCCAAAATAGAGCGCAAACAATCCTCCCAAACTGTGCCCGGCTACAAAAAACTTTTGAGCTCCTCTGCTCCTCAGTGAGGTTAAAGCTGATTCAACCTCTTGTTCGGCAACACTCACATTGACATCGTAATTTCTCTTCCCGGACCAGGGCATTTCCAGATTTGCAACCAGAAACCCTTTTTTCTCCAAAGCGGAGTCCAACTCCAAAACATATTTAGTTGGTGAACCACCTTTGCCGTGCATAAGGACGATTCCGATCCTGATGTCACCCGTTTCTGCAATTGGAGTCACCGGTATGGTGATACCGGAAAGAGCAAGAATCAGTATCAATAGCAAACGTTCCGGATAATGAATCATATCTTTCTCCTTGACACAGCTTTCAATTCCCAGGGCCGAATTATTGGTCCTAGATTATGCTGTTAATTAAAAAATCTCCATTTAAATATTACCCCAATTAACTTAAACGAATTTTCTTTACGAATTATAAATTCCGGTATATCTTTTTCAAAAAAAAACCTGAATGTTCGCATAATATCTTTGTAAAGAATCAAATAGTTTAATAAACTTATAAACTATAATCAAACTTATTAGAAAAATAATATTTCCAACTGACATTTCTAATTTGCTAATAGAAAGGATAATATTTTCAAAAGAAAATAATTTAACATCTTTATTTAACCCCCGAAGGAGCAAATTTCAACATTTTTATTTAGGACTGTTACGCTGACAAATTCTTAATTGACTTGTAAGAAATATTATTGGGCCGGGATTGGAGAAAAAATGTTAAGAGCATTTAGTCATTTTTATAATTTAACATTAGAGATAATGGTATTCTTCCTCACACCTTTACAGCCTGCTAAAACAAAATATATTTTGACTGCAACAATAGTAAATTTGGACTCATTAATTTCTTTGCTGCTGTGTAACTTTGCAGCATCATAAAGAAGGAATTAGAAAAATGAAAATTATAGTAACAGGCTCGTTAGGGCATATCAGCCATCCATCGACCAAAGAATTAGTACAAAAAGGACATTCCGTTACAGTAATCAGCAGCAAGCACGAACAATAAACAGTATTTCGCCGGGTTATACTGTGACCGACCTGAACCAACACAAAGGAACGTAAACAGTAGTGCAAGGGGCAAAACCAATTGTAAAATTTGCAACTTTAGATAATAACGGAATAACAGGAAAATTTTCCCAGGAAGAAGAGGAAATATCATGGTAAAAACAATTGCCAACAATGAATTAATAAATTTGGTATTTAATTTTTATTCCATTTGCAATTGAATTTTATATGCCTGCCATAATATAAATTTTCCAAGTGGTTCCACCTTAACTTTTGCTGATGATAATTTTGTGAAAGGCCTCAACACGACATAAGAAATATTTTTTTGTTTTAATTCCGAAAGTAAAGCTCCATTAACACAAAAGACAGAGTCTTTAATCTTATCAAAATTATTCAGTTTTGTTATTACCATGTCCGGATTTTCGGAAACAACCTGTATTCCGAGATAATCCCACCCGCGTGGTTCAATGTATATGTTGAATTTATCCTTTTTAAAGCGCTGTTGAAGGATTTTCCCTATCTTAAAATCGTCCGATGAAATATAACTTGCCGAACTTATTCTCATTGTCTGCTCTATAAATAAGTAACTTAGGACCGCAAATAATATTATAAAAAACATTGATTTAATCAAAGTTGATTGGCCGGCATTATAGAGGTAGTATAAAAAATGCGCAGTGAACGGTAAAAGCATAGCGCTCCAGATCATGGAGAGCCGCCAAAAGTTGTGATTAGGCATAGCATTCATTTGATATGATATTACTGAAAAAATAATCAATGTAGAGAAAAGCAGAAACACGTATTGTTTTATACATGAGAAGGATTTACGTAGTATAAAAATGGAAATAATACTCAAGATATTCAAAGAAGTTATGTTAAATTCAAGAAAAGTATAAAATACGTAATCTTTAATGCAAGGTATATTATTATTGCTGAGATAATTTGAAGCAACCGCATCAGCCAATCCTAAAACACGGTGGGTATTAAGAAAAGAAAGGTGAATCCAATATAACGGGAAAGAAAAAAGAATAATAAATATTGCAGTAAGTAAAATTATTTTTCTACGATTGAGGCCTCCTGAACGATACAACCGATTAGCCATCATAATGTATAAAACGGCCGCAAATATCCAGGTTTCATATCTTGTGGTCATTCCTATAGACATAAAAATAATTGAAAGCCAAAGAGATAAAAAATTATCATTATTACACCATTTTATATAAAACATTACAGACGTAATTATAAAAAAGAAATAATAAATTTCGGATAAGGGCAGGATGCTGAATATAGTAAAAGCCGGAAATATAACAGCTAGGAAGCAGGTTAAAATTGAAATTATTTTATTGTGGAATAGTTCGTGCGACAGTGCAATTATAGAAAGAAGAGTCATTATACCAAATAGAAAGCTTATAAGCCTGGGCAAAAGAAAAAGATTGTAATAAAAGTATAATGCAGCGCTGTAAATTATTTTTTGAAAGGGCAGCCAGCAGGAATAAAAGCCGCTTCCATACCTGTAAAACTTATATGCCTCAAGTGTACGGCCCGATTCGTCGGCCGAAATAGCATAAAAGCCTTTATAAAACAGCAAATACTCCAGAACCGTAAACAGGAGAATAAAGCAAAATATAAAGAAATAAAAATATTTATTTTTCTTAAAGGAGTTAGTTTTCAAAAAGTAATTTCACAATCCTTATTTGTCATAAAACAAATCTTGTTTTATATATTCAAGAATTTTGGGTTTTATTATAGCCGGATTAACAGGGTAAACCTTTACTTGTTCCTCTTTAAAATTTCGTCCGTAATAAAAAATAATTAAATTATTTCAATAATAAAAGAATGTATTAATTATCTTAACTTTAACTTCCCGAAACCGGTAGTTCCTTATCCCGGTTAAAAGTAAAATCTATTGCGGCGCTTCCAATTTAATTTAAGAATTCCCCGATTTAGTCTTCTATACAAATTCTAAGGAAAAGTTTTAACAAGCAAGGGATTGAGTGAGGGACTTTGAAAAATTAAAATAATTTTTTAAAGTACTTAACATTAAGAGGAGGAAGGTTTATTTTTAATAGTATGATTTAAATTTAGATGACAAAGTTACAAATGGAGAGAACTCCTATTTTTCTTACTATTAAGCAGCTTTAGATAGAAAGATGTATATCTTCTTTGAAGAAAAAAATTAGAAACCCACACATCCCCGGCTATTCAGCAAAAGGCGGATGAGCTATTGCAAGCTGCAGCATAATAGTAATTATTTTTTTAGCAGTCGCAACTTTTAAGCCGGGGTGCTGTTAAAACAATTAAATAGCCGAACTTTATTACATTAAGGAATCTTTTTTGGCTAAAGTTAATTATTAGTTGTACATGAGGTAAAAGAAAGGTTAATGAATATGCTCTACCGGAAATTTGGCAAAACGGATGAACTGGTTTCCATTCTTGGATTCGGATGTATGCGGCTCCCGCTTTTACCCGGAGGAGATCCGACAAGAATTGATGAAAAATTAGCGACTGAACAAATTCGGTTTGCAATTGATGAAGGAGTAAATTATATCGACACCGCCTACCCTTATCACGGTACAGGGATGAGATCAGGAGGACAAAGTGAGCCTTTTGTAGGAAAAGTATTAAAAGACGGTTACCGGGATAAAGTTAAAATCGCCACCAAACTTCCAAGTTGGCTAATTAAAACCTGGTCCGATATGGATAAATATTTAAACGAACAATTAGAACGCCTGAAAACCGATACAATAGATTTTTACCTGGTTCATGCTTTAAATACTACATTATGGGAGAACGTTAAATCTGCCGGTGTTGCTGAATTTTTAGATCAGGCAGTCAGAGACGGAAGAATCAGGTATGCCGGCTTTTCTTACCACGAAAAGGAGGAGTATTTTAACGATATTGTAGATTCGTATGATTGGACATTCTGTCAAATACAATACAATTATATGGATGAAGAATTTCAGGCCGGTAGAAAAGGTTTAGACTATGCCACACAAAAAGGACTGGGTATTACAATTATGGAACCACTCAGAGGCGGTAAGCTGGCAGTAAATCTTCCGGCGGATGTTCAAACTGTATTTAATCAGGCTGATATTAAAATGACCCCGGCGGAATGGGCCTTAAGGTGGATATGGGATCAACCGGAAGTATCTGTACTGTTAAGCGGCATGAACAGCATGGAGCAGGTTATCGAAAATATTAAAATCGCTCAGAATGCTGCAGAGAACTCTTTCACCGCAAAAGAGAAAGACGTAATTGAACAGGTTAAAAATATTTTCAGGCAAAGGATAAAAGTTAATTGTACATGGTGCAGCTATTGTCTGCCCTGTCCGCAGGGTGTAAACATCCCGGGATGTTTTAATTTTTATAACAACTACCATATGTTTGGCCGGGAGGAAGCCTATCGTATGCTTCAGCCGGAACAAAGGGCATCCAATTGTATTGAATGCGGAGAGTGCGAAACCCATTGTCCGCAATCAATAAAAATCAGGGAGGAGTTAAAAAATGTTCAAGCCATTTTTGAACTTGCATAATATCAACCATAGAACATTATTTACTCAAAACCCGTTATGACAATAAAATGACATTCAGGGAACGGCATAGCCTAAAATAAATTTTTGACTATGTTTCTTCTATTATAAAGCTTAAGTTTGAAAGTTATTTTTGAAGACATGGAATTTAAATTAAAAAACTTCAGGAATATGAAAAAATACAAAGAGTTTGTTTTGCAAAATCCGGAATTAAAGTTGGTAAGTTATTATTAAGAAAATTTTTAATTTAAGTACATATCAAAAGCATTCCCACCCAAGTGTTTTTATGTTATTGATCCTGCCTTATGGTATTATGGGCGGATATATAACTGTCACAATTGCTTTTCTGCTTACGAAAGCCGGGATACCACTAGTGCAGGTTGCTCCACTTGTGGCAATGACCTTATTACCGAATATTTTAAAATTTCTTTGGGCTCCGCTTGTTGATACTACTCTTACTTTAAAAAAGTGGTATGTCCTTTCAAATATAATGACGGCAATTGGCATCCTGATTACCGGTATTTTGCCGTTCAAAGCCGGCTACCTGGCATTGTTCAGCATTATAATTTTTTGGGGGAGCTTTGCAAATACTTTCCTTGCTATGGCCACAGCAAGTTTAATTGCATATGATACACCGGACAATTTAAAGGGACGGGCAAGCGGCTGGTCGCAGGCCGGAAACCTGGGAGGATTAGGATTGGGCGGCGGCGCCGGATTATGGCTTGCCGAAAGATTACCCTCAGCATGGATGGCAGGCGCAGTTGTTGCTTTAATTTGTTTAGTATGCACCGTTGGATTGCTTTTTTTAACCGAGCCCGAATCAACAATCAGAGTAAAGAGTTACACGAAGACTATCCGCAATCTCAGCCTTGATATCTGGGCTGTTATAAAGTCGCGTATGGGATTTATGGCGCTCCTGTTATGCTTCCTGCCCATCGGATCCGGCGCTGCCTCAAACTTATGGTCGGCGGTATCAAACGATTGGAGAGCTTCGGCTGATACGGTGGCGCTTGTAATCGGTGTTGCAGGCGGAATTCTCTCAACAATCGGATGTTTAGCCGGCGGCTGGGTATGCGACATTATGGACCGTAAAAAAGCTTATATACTATTCGGCATAGTTCAGGCTTTGTGTGCGGTTGGAATGGCCTTTAGTCCCCGTACAGAACAAATGTTTATTATATGGACATCTTTGTATGCTGTAAGTACCGGCCTTGCTTATGCGGGATTCAGCGCATTTACACTTGAAGCTATCGGGAAGGGTGCAGCAGCAACAAAATACAATGTATTCGCATCACTATCCAATGCACCGATTTATCTTATGACTTTTGTTGATGAGTGGGCACACGAAAAATGGAATTCATTTGGTATGCTCAATGCAGAAGCAATTCTAGCGTTTATAGGAATGATCTTATTCATAACAATTTTTGTATCAGTAAACAGAGCAAAAGAAGAAGTAATATTCGAAACGGATTAAAAAAAATAAATTAGAAATTACGTCAAATTTGGGGCTTCAAAATCGTCATAAACGTTAATATGAGCCTGCCTGCAACTTACTGCTGTAAATGCTAAAATAAAAAGGAATAAAAAGTTAAATATTTTAGTATGATTCATAAAAAATATTTTTGATTATTTTATTAATAAAATTAAACTAATTTAAATAATAAATTCATTCTCAGAGGAGTTTCGCTTTTAATAAACTACTATTTCGAGTCTTCATTCTTGCAGCAAACATATCAACATATGGATTAAAAAATCATATAAGAAAAATAAGTTTTTTCGCCTACACAAAACCACCTACCTATTTGCTCATCCCAAGGAAGTAATCCCTTTTTCATCCTTTAGATCGATTGATTTATTGCTCTATTTTGTTGTATCATTTTTGTGCGGAGAAATTACAGATAATTCAACCGGGTTTCACGTAGTTAAAACCCGCAGAATATTAAAATAATTTCTTGCCGCTGTTAGCCTTAAAAAAGGAACAAATGTAATTAAGAAGCAATTTAAAATAAGGTTGATTGAACATATCTAATATACACTGCAAGATATACCAGCGTTAGAAAATTTTAGTTCAATTCACAGCCTCTATTTTGATAGTGTAAATATGTTGCATATAATTATAATATATTTGTGTATATCGGTTGTCAGCGCTTCACTATTAGTATTTCAAATAAACACAGCACCAAATGGTTATGAAGATGATAACGGCTTCCATTCTCAAAAAGGCAAGTTTAATGGAAAAATCATTGGGCTGAGAAGAAACAAACTAATGTAGCGGATACTAATCCTCATTCAATTTGTATTTCTTAATTTTTGAAATTAAACTAACTCTTGAGATACCAAGAATCCCGGCGGCACGTGTGTTATTGTTGTGGGTATATTGCAGCACTTTTTGTATATGCAACATTTCAATATTTTCCAGAGATTCCGGTATTTCCTCTTCTTCAAAATAAGCCGAGACATTATTATTTCCTAAAAAATAATTTGGAAGTGATTTTTTAGTCAGTACTTTTGATGATTCAACGATTATTGCGCTGTTAATTATATTCATTAATTCCCTAACATTGCCGGGAAACGAATAACCTTTCAAACAGTTCAGAACCGGATCGGATATTTTTTCGATTTTCTTTCCGTATTTTAAGTTAAACATATT
>Ga0181529_10003373_pt1 | contig 18223 bp, 11 predicted proteins | sample PEATcosm2014_Bin_36_FD_119763 | JGI IMG/M metagenome (GOLD analysis project Ga0181529, IMG submission 119763) | Peatland microbial communities from MTU Mesocosm Facility, Houghton, MI, USA - PEATcosm2014_Bin10_30_metaG | ecosystem: Environmental > Terrestrial > Soil > Wetlands > Peat | place... | reverse complement strand
CCGGCGAAGCGCAGGCGGCCGCCGCGCTCCAGGCCGATAAGCCGCCGGCGCGGTCTCAACCTCACCCCGAGCCGGTCGAGGCGCCTCAGCCAGGCGCGCAGCAGCGGGGTCGCCTTGAAACTCTTGGGAAAGACGCGGCCCGAACTGCCGACGAAGGTCGTTTCGCCGAGTTCCTCCGCCCAGGCGCGCAGGTCGTCCGGCGGGAAACGCGCGATTGCCCCGCCGAGGCGCTCCGCGGCGGATCCGTAGCGGCCGAGGAACGGCTTGAGCGGCTCGGAATGCGTGAGGTTGAGGCCGCCGCGGCCGGCGAGCAGGAACTTTCGCGCCGGCGAGGGCGCGGCGTCGTAGACGACGACGCGACGGCCACGCTCGGCGAGCGCCTCCGCCGCCGCCAAACCGGCCGGTCCGGCGCCGACGACGACGGCGTCGACGGGGTCCGCTTCCACCATGGTTTTCTGGCCTCTCCGCAAGCGTTACAAGTCAGCGGACCGCCGCCCGGCCGACCTTGTCTTTCACCCTCCATTAATCGCCCGCCCCTATCGTTCCAAGGCTTTGGCGGGAATACGACGCGCCGCCGCGAAAGTTGCTTTGCCCGTTGGAGGGCCCAGGAGTGCGCGCGAAACGACAGCGCCATCGCGACGAAGTCTCGGCCGGCGATTCCGCCATCGAGAGCCTGTTGCGCGCCGCCAATGACGCGCAGCACGCCGCCGTGAGCGGGCAACAGGCCGAGATCGGCCGCCTCGCTGAGGAGTCCAACCTCTACCACGCCGTGGTCGAGGCGCTGCCGCAAGGCGTCTGCGCCTTCGACGGCCAGGCGCGCCTGGCGCTTTGCAACCGCAGCTACGCCGACCTTTATCGACTCGATGTGGAGCGCCTGAAGGCGGGGACGACCTGGCGCGAGATCGTCGACTTGCGGCTTGCGGCGGGGACTTTGCCGCTCGACGTCGCCAATTATCTCGTGCTGCGCGCGCCGATGCGGCTCGACGAGCAGTCGCGCGAATGGCGCGACAAACTGCCCGACGGCCGGACGATCGCGGTCCGGCGGCAGGCGCTTGCTGGCGGCGGCTGGATTTCGACGCACGAGGACATCACCGAATTGCGCGACCAGCGCGCCGGATTCGACGAGCGCGTTTCGCTGCAGACCTTGATCGATTGCCTCCACGACAACCTTTGGGTCAAGGACGTCGAGAGCCGCTTCGTGATCTGCAACAAGGTCACGGCTGCGCGCATGGGACGCGCCGAGCCGGCCGACCTGATCGGCAAGAGCGACCTCGAGCTGTTGCCGCAGGAGATCGCGCAAAAGTTCTTCGACGACGAGCAGAAGATCATCCGCAGCGGCCGGCCGATGATCGACCTCGAAGAGTACCTTTACGACGGAACGGGCGGCAAGACCTGGATCCTGACGACCAAGGTTCCGGTGCGCAACGCGCGCGGTGACGTCTTCGGCGTCGCCGGCGTCTCGCGCGACATCACAGATCGGCGTCTTTCCAATCTGCTGCGCGACGGCCATGCGCAGATTCTCGAAATGATCGCGATGAGCGCGCCGCTCGGCTCGATCCTCGACGTGCTGGCGCGGCTGGTCGAGTCGCAGCTCAACGGCATCCTGTGCTCCGTGCTGCTGCTCGACGACGATGGACATCGGCTGCGCCACGGCGCCGCGCCGAGTTTGGCGCCTGAGTACGTCGAGGCGATCGACGGCACGGAGATCGGGCCGTGCGTCGGATCGTGCGGCACGGCGGCCTATCGTCGTCAGCCGGTGATCGTCACCGACATTCTCGCCGATCCGCTGTGGGCCGACTATCGCGAACTCGTCTGGCCCTACGGTTATCGCTCCTGCTGGTCGACGCCGATCCTTTCCAGCCGCGGCGAGGCGCTGGCGGTGTTCGCGATGTATTCGCGCGCGGTGCGGGCGCCGACCTCGGTCGAGTCGCGGCTGCTGGAGATGGCCGTCCACATCGCCGGCATCGCCATCGCCCGTCGGCGCGCCGAAGAGCGCATCCAGTTCATGGCCACCCACGACGAACTGACCGGCCTGCCCAACCGCGCCCGGTTCGGCGAACAGCTGGCCGAAGCGCTGCAGTCGGCGGCGCAGCGCGGCGCGTGGCTGAGCATCGTCTACGCCGACTTCGACAATTTCAAGTTCGTCAACGACAGCCTCGGCCACAGCGCCGGCGACACGCTGCTCAAGATCATGGCCGAGCGCATGGTCGCCGCCGTCGGTCCCAACGATATCGTATCGCGGCTCGGCGGCGACGAATTCGTCGTGCTGCTGATCGATCCGCCCAAGGACACGCCAACGATCGGCACGATGCTGCATCGCATTCGTTCGGCCGTCGTCGCGCCGGTGGAATTGGACGGCCGCAGCTTCCGCATCACTTCGAGCTTCGGCGCGGCGATCTATCCCAGGGACGGCGGGACCGCCGAGGCCCTGCTGGCCAACGCCGACGCCGCGATGTACAGCGCCAAAGAATCGGGCGGCGACGACCTGGTGTTCTACGTGCCGGAGATCAACGCCAATCTGCGCGAGCGCCTGACGCTGCTCGAAGATTTGCGCAACGCCGATCCGAGCCGCGACTTCGTCTTACACTATCAGCCGCAGGTCGATCTCTCCGACGGCAAGGTGTTCGCGGTCGAAGCGCTGATCCGCTGGCGCCACCCGCGGCTCGGCCTGGCGGCGCCGGCCACGTTCATCCCGATCGCCGAGGAGTCGGGGCTCATCGTGCCGATCGGCGACTGGGCGTTGCGCGAAGCCTGCCGGCAGAACAAGGCGTGGCAGGACGCCGGCCTGCCGCCGATCACCGTCAGCGTCAACGTCTCGGCGCGGCAGTTCCGCGAGAACCACATCACCGCCGCCGTCGCCGAGGCGCTCGCCGAGAGTGGGCTCGAACCGAAATATCTCGAACTCGAATTGACCGAAAGCCTGGTCATGCAGGACGTCGAACGGGCCATCGAGACGATGAAGGAATTGCGCGGGCTCGGCGTCCGGCTGTCGATCGACGATTTCGGCACCGGCTATTCCAGCCTCAGCGCGCTGAAGCGGTTCCCGGTCGAACGGCTGAAGATCGACCGCTCGTTCATCCAGGATCTTCCCGACGACGAGGACGACCGCGCGGTCGCCGCCGCGGTCATCTCGCTCGGCCAGAAGCTCAATCTCAGGGTCATCGCCGAAGGCGTCGAGACCGAAGCCCAGGTCGCCTTCCTGCGCGAGAACCACTGCGACGAATTGCAGGGCTACCACTTCAGCCGCCCGGTCGTCGCCGACGCCGTTCCCGCCCTGCTGGTTCGGCAGGCGATCGCGTCGACGCCGCCCAAGGCCAAAAAGCGTCGGCCGCCGCGGCGGCCGCGCGCCGTCCGTCCGCCGCGGCGCCGTCGCGCGTCGTAGCATCACGCGATCGTGAGCGCCTTCGCGCGAACCGCCGCCGCCAGCGGATCGGTTCCGCTGGCTTCGCGCGCCGATTTCGCCCAAAAGACGCTCCGAGGCGGCGAAAACGGAGGCGCCGCCCCGGGGGCGAGGATGGATCTAGGGCTCAAAGGCCGCAAGGCGATCGTCTGCGCGTCGAGCCGCGGGCTCGGCAAGGCCTGCGCGGCCGCGCTGGCCGAGGTGGGTTGCGCCGTGACGATCAACGGCCGCGACGCGGCGCGGCTGGCCGAAACGGCGAAGGCGATCCGCGCCGCGACCGGCGCCGAGGTTTTCGCCGTCGCCGGCGATCTCGACGATCCGGCGGCGCGCGACGCGCTCTTCGCCGCCTGTCCCGAGCCCGACATCCTCGTCAACAACAACGGCGGCCCGCCGCCGACCGCGTTCGCCGATCTGACGCGCGAAATGATCCTTGCCGGGCTCGAAGCCAACATGCTGACGCCGATCGCGCTGATCCAGCGCGCGCTGCCGGGCATGGCGGCGCGCCGCTTCGGCCGCATCGTCAACATCACCTCGTCGTCGGTGCGCGCGCCGCTCGCCGGCCTCGACGTCTCGTCGGGCGCGCGCGCCGGGCTGACCGCCTTCGTCGCCGCCAGCGCGCGCGCCTACGCCAAACACAACGTCACCATCAATTCGATCCAACCCGGCGCCCTCGACACCGATCGCATTCGCGTCACCCTCGCTAAGGCGGCGGCGAGCGGCGTGGACGCGGCGGCTCTGCGCGCGCGGCGCGAGGCCGCGATCCCCGCCGGCCGCTTCGGCCGGCCGGAGGAATTCGGCGCGCTGTGCGCGTTTCTCGCCAGCGCCTCGGCCGGCTACCTCACCGGCCAGAACATCCTGATCGACGGCGGCGCCTTCCCGGGAGCGTTCTGAACCCATCCAATGCTGCTCGGGATCGTTCTCAAGGTCGCCGCGACGTTCGCCTTCGCGGCGATGTCGGCCATCATCAAAACCGTCTCGGTGCGTTTTCCGGTCGGCGAGGTGGTGCTGTTCCGTTCGGTCTTCGCCATGGCGACGCTGGTCGTCTGGCTCATGCGGCGCGGCGAATTCCCGCACGCGCTCCACACCCACCGCAAGCTCGGCCACGTCGGCCGGTCGCTCGCCGGCTCGGGCGGCATGTTCGCCAATTTCATCGCCCTGTCGCTGCTGCCGCTGGCCGACGCCACCGCCTTCACCTTCGCCACGCCGCTGCTGGTCGTGCCGATGGCGGCGATGACGCTCGGCGAAATCGTTCGGCCTTACCGCTGGGCGGCGGTCGGGATCGGCTTCGTCGGCGTGCTGGTCATGCTTTCCGACGACCTCGGCCAGGGGGCCGGCGCGACGGTGGGTTATTCGCTCGGCGCGACGGTGGCGCTCGCCGGCGCGTTCTGTTCGGCGGTGGCGATGATCCAGACCCGGCGGCTGACCCGCTCCGAGGCGACCGGGGCGATCGTCTTCTATTTCTCGACCGTGACGGCCGTGATCAGCGCCGTCTTGCTCGTCCTCGCCGCTTTCTGGCCGGCCGGCGCGGCCGGCGCGGATTTCTTCGTCGGCCAGAGATTCGTCGCGCCCGGTCCGTTCGAATTTTGTCTGCTGGTCTCGATCGGCCTGCTCGGCGGCGCCGGGCAGATCCTGATGACCCACAGCTACCGCTTCGCCGACGCTTCGATCATCGCCGCCTTCGACTATGTGTCGATGATCTGGGCGGCGACGCTCGGTTACGCTTTCTTCGCCGAGACGCCGTCGGCGGCGGTTCTGGCCGGCGCGGCGGTCGTCGCGGGGGCCGGCGTGCTGGTCCTGTGGCGTGAACGATCGCGGCGCGGCGTCCGTCAATCCGCCGAGCTGGACGAGACGGTCGAGGCGCTCTGAACGCGCAAACGCCGGACGATTCCGTTCTATATTCCGTACGCTGCCCGCTATGATGGGCCGTCGACGATCGGAGAGCGGGCATGGGCGTCGAGGGCAAGGACAAAGCCAAGGTGCTGGAAGCCGGCGCGGCGGCGCTGTCGGGCCAGCTCGGCCGCACCGTCGCTAAACTGCGCAGGAGCGCCGGCCAGTCGCTCGCCGACCTGTCGGCCCAGTCCGGCGTCGCCAAGTCGATCATTTCGCAAATCGAACGCAACGAGACCAATCCGACGCTCACGACCATCTGGCGATTGGCCCATGCGCTCGACGTCTCGATCGGGTCGATCCTGCACGGAACAGAGGAGGGGCCGTTCGTCGAACGCGTCAGCCGCGGCGAGACGCCGATCCTGGTTTCCGACGACGGCCTGTGCCGGCTGGCGGTGATCGGCTGGCTGAAAACCGTCGACTGGCTGCAATGGTACGATTTCCAGGCCGAGCCCGGCGGCGTGCTCGGCTCGCAGCCGCACCCGCGCGGCTCGATCGAGTGCCTGTCGGTGCTCGAAGGCGAACTCGAGGTCGAGGTCGGCGAGGTGATCGAGGTCGCGCGCGCCGGCGAGACGCTGCGCTACCGGGGCGACCGCCCGCACGCGATCCGCAACCGCGGCGCGACGACCGCCCAGGCGACGATGGTGTGCATTCTCAAAGCCTCGGCGATGGATTGACGGCGCGGCGAATGAAGCGTGCGAATCGGCCAACGCCGATTCGACCCGCTTTCGTCCGCGCTTTGGCCGCCGTTTCCCGCGCCGGGACCGGTTGGCGGCCCGGCGATTGACCGCTCCTCAACCATGGCGGCGCGTTTGGCGGCGCGCGGCGCTCGGCGGACTTGCCAAGCGCTCGGTTGGAGAAGCGAATCGCGCAGCCCGCGATTCGTGCCGGGCTTGTTCGCGCTTTCGCCCGGACCGTCCCATTTCAGGTCCGCGGCGGACCCGGCGCCGCGACGAGGCGTTCACCATCGCCTGCGACCGGCCGCGGATTCGACTCGCCTTTTCCGCAAAATGCGGATTCGAGTCGCGCGTCGTCGATTCGTGCCGGTTTTGTTTTCGCTCTCGTTCACGCCGCTGCAAACGGGAACTGTCGACCAGCAGCCAATTTACGGTTGGTTCGCGACAAGGCGCGCACGCGCGCTCGACAGCGCCGCCCGCGGCGGCTAAGAGCCGATGGCGGACGCAAAATCGGATCGGGTTCGGTCGCGCGCGCCGCGTCGCCTTGGCGCTCGTTTGGGGGCGCGCGCAAACGGATCGCCCGCGCGCCGCGGCCATTCCCGGCGCCTCAGACGGAGGCTCAATGCCGATCGCCCCCGCCATCGCCTGCGAGCGGACCGCCGCCGGGGTCCGGCTGGACTTGTCTGGCGGCTGGACGATCGACGTCGGCGCGCGGCTCGAGAAAGAGGCCGACGCGTTGGTCGGCGACGCCGAAGGCGCCCACGAGGCGCTGATCGACCTGTCCGGCGTCGAGGCGATGGACACTGCCGGCGCCTGGGTCATCGACCGCTCGGTGCAGGCGCTCGCGACCCGCGGCGTAGCGACGCAGCTGATCGGCGCCCGCCCCGAGCACGCGATCCTGCTCAAGGAAGCCCATTATCGTCCGGTCGAGACGGCCGAGCCGTGCGGGCCGCCGACGCTGACCTCGCTGCTCGCCGACATCGGCGAAAGCGTCTACGGGGCCGGGTCCGACTTCGTCAACGGCGTCGCTTTCCTCGGCCGCTTGGTTTCGGTCGGCCTGACGGTTCTCGTCCGCCCACCGCGCTGGCGCTGGACCTCGACCTTTCACCACCTCGAAATCTTCGGACTGCGCAGCACGCCGATCATCCTGCTGATCAACTTCCTCGTCGGCGCGATCGTCGCCCAGCAGGGCATCTTCCAACTCGCGCGCTTCAACGCGTCGCCGTTCACCGTCGATTTGATCGGCATCCTGGTGCTGCGCGAACTCGGCGTGCTGCTGACCTCGATCATGATCGCCGGCCGCTCCGGCTCGGCGATCACCGCCGAACTCGGCTCGATGAAGATGCGCGAGGAGGTCGACGCCCTGACGGTGATGGCGCTCGACCCGATGGAAGTGCTGATCCTGCCGCGCGTGTTGGCGCTGATGCTGGCGCTGCCGTTGCTGACCTTTCTCGCCGACATGGCGGCTTTGGCCGGCGGCGGCTGCGTCGCCTGGGCCTACGGCGACATCGCGCCGGTCGTGTTCATTCAACGGCTGCATGACGCGATCGGCCTCAACACCTTCGCCGTCGGCCTGATCAAGGCGCCGTTCATGGCGCTGGTGATCGGCCTCATCGCTTCGGTCGACGGTCTCGCCGTCGCCGGATCAGCCGAGTCGCTCGGCCGGCAGGTGACCAGTTCGGTGGTCAAGTCCATTTTCATGGTGATCGTGCTCGACGGGCTGTTCGCCATGTTCTTCGCCGCGGTGCGCTATTGACCGGGCCCGAGATCGACGTCGTCGCGCCGCCGTCCGGCGTTCCCGCCGACGGCGCCCACGCCGGCGAGGTCGTCATTCGCGTGCGTGGGCTGAAGGTCGGCTTCGGCGACGATCTGGTGATGGACGGGCTCGACATCGACGTCCTTCGCGGCGAGGTGCTCGGCTTTGTCGGCGCTTCGGGCGCGGGCAAGTCGGTGTTCACCCGCACCGTGCTCGGGCTCCTGCCCAAGCGGGCCGGGACAATCGAAGTCTACGGCCGCGACATCGACGGTCTCACCGCCGCCGAACGCCGCCGCGTCGAACAGCGCTGGGGCGTGCTGTTCCAGCAGGGCGCCTTGTTCTCCGGGCTGACGGTCAAGCAGAACATCCAGGCGCCGATGCGCGAGCACCTCGACCTGTCGCCGCGGCTGCGCGACGAGCTGGCGATGCTGAAAATTGCGCTGGTTGGTCTGCCTCTCGACGCCGCCAACAAATATCCCGCCGAGCTGTCGGGAGGCATGATCAAGCGCGCGGCGCTGGCGCGCTCGCTCGCGCTCGATCCCGATCTGCTGTTCCTCGACGAACCGACGTCGGGTCTCGACCCGATCGGAGCGGGCGAGTTCGACGACCTCATCGCCACGTTGCAGCGCACGCTCGGCCTCACCGTCTTCATGGTCACCCACGACCTCGACAGTCTCTACGCGATCTGTGATCGCGTCGCGGTGCTGGGGCAAGGGCGGGTGATCGCGATTGGGCCGATCTCGGAACTGCTGCGCTCCGAGGATCCGTGGATCAGGACCTACTTCCACGGCAAGCGCGGAGCCGGCCGCGAGGCGGCGTTCAAGCTCGGTCACGGGAAGAGCCAACCATGAACCAAGCCGGCGGGTGGGCGTTTCGGGCCAAAATCTGCTATGCGAGTTGCGGGCCGGGCGGTCGAACCGCCTCGATGGGGCAGCGCCGACCGGCGATCGACGGGCGTGGACGGTAGTCGAAATGGAGACGCGCGCAAATTTCGTCCTCATCGGCGCCTTCACCCTGGCGGTCATCGCCGGGGCGTTCATGTTCGTCTTGTGGTTCTCCGGCCTGACCCGAACCGCCGACCATCAGACTTACGCCGTCCTGTTCGACGGCTCGGTCGCCGGCCTTTCGCGCGGCAGCGCGGTGCAGTTCAACGGCATCCGCGTCGGCGAGGTCACCGAGATCAATCTCGTCGCCGACGATCCGCACCGCGTCGAGGTGCTGATCCAAGTGGCGGGGCGCGTGCCGATCAATCAGGACACCAAGGCTCGCCTCGAGGTTCAGGGGCTGACCGGCGGCGCGGCGATCGCGCTCAGCGGCGGCGCGTCCGACTCGCCGCCGCTGGTCGCCAAAGACGGCAAGCCGCCGGTCCTCGTCGGCGAATCGTCCGAGCTGCAGAACATCCTGACGGCGGTGCAGTCGCTCTCGGCCAAGGCCGACACGGTGCTCGGCCGCGTCGACAAGCTGGTTGGCGACAACAGCGCCGCGATCAACGACGCAGTGCGCAACATCGACACATTCTCGAAGGCGTTGAGCGACAATTCCGCCGGCGTCAATTCGGCGCTGTCGGGCGTCGCCGATCTCGGCAAGAAGATCGGCCCGCTATCCGACCGGCTCCAGGGGCTCTCCGACGACCTCGACAAGCTGGTCAAGGCAGTCGACCCCGCCAAGATCAGCGGCATCGTCGGCGACGTGAAGTCGCTGACCGGCTCGCTCGCCGACAACAAGGCGGCGATCAATTCGACCATCACCGACGCCGCCGCGCTCGCCAAGCGGCTCAACGACACCGCCGGCAAGCTCGATTCCGCGCTCGCCGACTTCGACGCGCTGGTCAAGTCGGTCGATTCAAAGAAAGTGGCCACCTTCGTCGACGGCGCCAATTCGCTCGGGCTGACGCTGCAGCAGCGCCAGGGCGACATCGACGCGGTGTTGAAGAACGCGAACGAGCTCTCCGCCAAGCTCAATCATTCCGCCGACAAGATCGACGGCCTGATGACCAGCCTGCAGAGCTTCGTCGGTTCGCCCGACCTCAAGGGGCCGCTCGGCGACATCGGCGACGCGGCGCGTTCGGTTCGTACGCTCGCCGACAATCTCGACGCGCGCACCAAGGATATCGCGGCCGGCATCAGCCATTTCTCTTCGACGGGCTTGCGTGAATACGAGGCGTTGGCGATCGACGGTCGCCGCACGATCAACGATCTCGACCGCGCGATCCGCGGTTTCGAGCGCAATCCCAACGAGGTGTTGTTCGGCGCCAAGTCGAACCTTCCCGAGTATCAAGGCGGGAAGTGATGCGCGACGCCGCGATCGCACGCCGCCCGGTCGTCGTTCGTCGCCGCCTCGGCCTCATCGCGGCGCTGGCGCTGCCGCTCGCCGCCTGCGGCGGCGCGTCGCTCGACACTTACGATCTCAACGCCGCCAGGCCCGCCCCGGCCCATGCCCTCGGCGCGCGGGTGCGGGTCGCCGAGCCGCTCGCCGGGCTCGACCTCGACAGCGACCGCATCCTGGTGCGCGCCGGCCCGCAGCAATTGGCGACGCTGGCGGGAGCGAAGTGGCCCGACCGCCTGCCGCTGATGGTGCAGGCGCGGTTGACGCAGAGCTTCCAGAACGCCGGACTCGCTGGTCAGGTCAGCAGCAACCCGGCGGCGGCGGCCGATTACGAACTCGATCTCGACATCCGCAAGTTCGAACTCGAGGTCGCGCGCTCGCGGGTCGAGATCGACGTCGCCGCCAAGCTCGTCTCCGCTTCGGGCGGCGTCGCGGCGGCGGAGATCTTCAGCGCCGAGGTTCCCGTCGCCTCGACCGATCCGGCGACGGTCGCCGCGGCGATGGACGGCGCGCTCACGTCGGTGATGAAGCGCATCATCGCCTTCGTCGCGACGCGGCTCTGAGCCGCCGCCGCTCACGACAGACCCCATCCGGCGTTTCGCGCCGCCGCCGGCTCTTCGCCCGGGGGCAGCCCTTCACCCGCGCGAGCGGGAGAGGGCGAGTCGGCGCGCCGTGCTTATCCCAGCTTATCCCAGCCGGCCAGAGGCGTGGGCGAGCATGGTGTAGACCTTGCCCGCGTCGGACAGCAGGGTTGCGCGCGATTGCGTCCCGTCGCGGTCGTTTTGGCCGACCCTGGCGACCAGCCGCTCGAATTCCTGCGTGTAGCGGTTCACTGCGTCCTGGAACTGCGGGTCGGAGCGGTAGCGGCGACGGATTTCGTCAAACGACTGCTGGCCGGCGGCGGTATAGAGCCGCCGCGTCGCGGCGCCGGCGTCGCCGGCGCGCCAGCGATCCCACATCTCTGCCGCCGCTTCGGTGTCGACGAACTTGGCGATGTCGAGCGAGATTCCCTCGGGCGCGTCGGCCGCCGGGCGAGCGGAAGGGGCGGCCGGCGTCTCGTCGCGCGAGGCGGCGGCGAGCAGGTTCGACAGCCAGCCCGACTGGCTGCGCTCGCCGGGCGTTGCGGCCGCGGCTGGCGCTGCTCGCGTCGGACGCGCCGGCGTCGGCGCGGCGACGCGGGCGGGCTCGGGCGCCGGCGCGGCGGCCATCGCTTGGCCGTCGGCGTCGCTTTCTAGTGCGGCGCGGCGCGGCGCTTCCGCTTTGCGCAGCGCCTCGACGCGCGGCGAGGGCCTCGCCGGCGTCGGCTCGACGACGTCGAAATCCGCTCCCGAAGCGGTCACCACCGCGGTGAGCTCCTTGAGCGCCGCGATCTGGTCGGCGACGACGCGACGCATCGCGGTTGCGGCCTCGGCGGTCTCTTCCGGCAGTTCGAACACGCCGCGCTTCAGCTCGCGCCGCGTCGCGTCGAGTTGGCGCTGCACCTCGGCCGCCATTTGCCGCACTTCTTCGACCGATTCGCGGAACCGCTCGGCGGTCTTGGTCATGACGTCGTTGAGATTGGCGTTGGCCTGGTCGTAGGCGGCCTGCAACGCCTCGGAGGTCTTGAGGCGCTCCTTGCCGGCGCTGTCGCGGATCATCTCGAACTGGCTGACCGCGTTGGTGGCGGCGTTCTTGGTCGAGACCGCCAGCGAAGCGCTGATCTCCTGGGCGCGCGCCTGCGCCTTGGCGAAGCTTTCCTCGAACGACGTGGCGAAGTGGCGCGCCACCGCGTCGAATTCCTGGCTCTTCTCGGTGATCTCGCCGAACAAGGTCTTCAGGCTGGCGTGGCGAAGCGCCAGCGAGGCGTCGACCGTCTGCTGATTGACGGCGAGTTCGCGCGCGACATCGGCTAAGTCGGCGGTGTGGCCCGACAGGCGCTCGACCAAAACGCTGGATTCGCCGCGCGTCTCGTTCGACAGGCGGTCGAGCGCCGTGACCTGGTCGGCCATCGCGCGCAGCGCGCGCTGCAACTGTTCGATCCGCTCGCCGAGACCACTCTCGATCGCGACGAGCCTTTCGCCCGCCGCGCCGACCATGCGGTCGAGCACCGAGCCGACTTGGCCGAGCCGCTCCAGCACCTGGCCGAGTTCGGTGCGCATGCGCTCGCTCGAGGCGTTGAGGGTGGAGACCGAAGCGCCGGCGTTGGTCTCGACCGCCTCGCGCAGCGACGCTCCGGCCCGCTCGATCTCGGCCGTCAAATTGGCGGTCAGCGCGCCGATCGATCCGGCTGTTTGCGCCTGAGTCGCCGCGGCGGCGGCGCGCAGCGCGGCGGTGGAGGTGTCGACCTCCGCACTCAGGCTGCTGACCAGCGTCCCGATCGATTCGGTCGATTGCGCCTGCGTCGCCTCGGCGGCGGCGCGCAGGGCGGCGGTGGAGGCGCCGACCTCTGCAGTCAGGCTGGTGACCAGCGCGCCGATCGATTCGGCCGATTGCGCTTGCGCCGCCTCGGCGGCGGCGCGCAGGGCGGCGGTGGAGGCGCCGACGTCCGCAGTCAGACTGGCGACCAGCGCGCCGATCGATTCGGTCGATTGCGCCTGCGCCGCCTCGGCGGCGGCGCGCAGGGCGGCGGTCGAGGATTCGACCGCCACGCCAATCTGGCCGCTGAGCGAACCGAGTTCGCGCACCGAGCCGCCGGCGCTGGCGGTGATCGCGGCGAGCAGGTCGTCGCCGCGCCGCGTCAGCAGCGCGACCAGATTGCCGATCTGCTGCTCGAAGTTCTGCGACGCCTGCGCGCTGACGCCGGCGATCTGGTCGGCGACCTCGTCGCCGCGCGCGCCGAGCTTGGCGACGAGATCGGACGCCGGGCCTTCGACCAGCCCGCGCAATTCCTCGATCCGCGCGACGAGTTGCGCCGTGCTTTCGGCGCCGATGCGCCGGACATGGGTCTCGACCGTCTCTCCGAGATTGACCGAGTGGCGGGAGATCGCCTCGGCGATCTCGGTTCCGCCGGATTGCAGTTGGTTCGCCAGCGTGTGCAGCGGCGCGACGATGTCGTCGCGAAACCGGGTGACGCTGTTGCCGAGCGTGCCCGACATGTCGTCGAGCCGGTCGGCGAGCTTGGCGTTGATGTCGCCGGCGAGTTCGCCCAGCGCCTGCGACAGCGCTTCGGCGCGGCCGCGCAGGGTCGCTTCGAGCTCCGCGGACTTGGCGGAAATGCCCTGGACGATCTCGCGGCCGCCCTCGCTGAGCGTCTTGGCGGCGTCGACCGTGCTGCGCGCCAGGCTCTCGTTGATCGACCTCGCTCGCGCTTCCAGCACACCGTCGATGCGCTCAAGAATCTTTTCGAACGCGGTGCGCACTTCGTCGAGCTTGTCGGTGGAGCGGGCGTCGGCCGCCTCGATGCCGGAATCGAAGCTCGCCGCCGCGTCCGCGCTGCGCCGCGCGAGCCGTTGGTCGAGCTCGCCGCCGCGCACGACCACAGTCTGTTCGATCGCGTTCAGCGTCGCTTCGAGCTGAGTGGTGAGCAGTTTCGTCTCGGCCTCGACCCGCGCGACGACGTCGCGACCGCGCTCGGTCAACACCGTCTCGATGGCGACCACGCCGTCGCGCAGCGAATCGTCGACGGTGCGGGTGTGGGTCGACAGCGCCAGCTCGACCATCGTCTGATTGGCGGCGGCCGACGATTCGAATTCGGCCAGGCGCGCGGCGCTCGCTTCCTCCAGTCGCTGGCGATGATCGCTGAGGGTCTGGTCGAACCGGTTGCGATGTTCGGCGAGGCTCTCGTCGAAGCGGCTGCGGTGCTCTTCGAGCCGCTGGTTGAGATGAGCTTGGTGCTCGTTGAGCCGCTCGTCGATCTCGCTCTTGCGGCTGCTCATCACCGAGTCGATCGACTCGATCTGGGACGACAGCGATTCACCGAGCCGTTCGGTGTGGGCGGCGATGCGCTCGATCGCGCTTTCGCCGCTCTCGCCGACCAGCGAATTGAGCGCGCCGATCTGTTCTTCGATGCGGCGGGTCTGGTTGTTGAGATCGGCGAGCAGGGCGCCGCCGCGGGAACTCAGCGTGTCTTCGAGACCGCCGATGGTCGCGCCGAGCGCGTCGTTCATGCTGTCGCCGCCGACGGCGATCGCCGCGACCGCCTCGCTGGCGGCGGAGGTGAATTTCTCGCTGACGTCGCGGGTCTCGTCGCTCCAGCGTTCGAGCGCGGCGCGGGCGGCCGCTTCCAGCCGCTCCTGCGCGGCGATCGCCTCGGCGGCGACCGCGTCGGCGGCGCGGCGCGCCGATTCTTCGATCTGGCCGCCGATCACCCCGGCCGACTCGTCGATCAGTCCGCGCAACTGCGCGTGGCGTGCGTCGAAGTGCTCCGACCAGGCCGCGCCGGCCGATTCGAACAACGCGCGCGCGTCGTCGGTCTTGCTCGTCATGGTCGATTCGAGCCGCCCGTTGGCGGCGCCAAGCGAATCTTCGAGGGTCTGGCCGCGCACAACCACCGATTCATGCAACCGGTCGACCGCGAGATCGAGCCGCGTCGCGAGCCCTTCGCCGTGGGTGGTGACAATGTCGGAAATGCCGCGCGCGCTCGCCTCGACGCGCTCGATCAGTTCGTCGATGCGTTGCCCGAATTCGCGCGCCAGCGACTCGCTGGCGACCGCCAAGCGCGTCGCGACCGCGTCGCCGTGCAGGCGGACCGCTTCGGCGGCCTGCGCGCCGCTGTCGGTGATGCGGCCGACGACGACATGGTCATGCTCGTCGAGCGCGTGGCCCGCCGCCGAGGTCGCGGCGCTGAGTTGAGAGACGATGCTGTCGGCGTGATTGCGCAGCGACTCGACCGCCGAGACGCCGGTCGCCTCGATGCGGCCGACCAGATCTTCGTTGCGGCCGACGAAATCGGCCGCCAGCGCCTCGCCGGCGTTGCGGATGCGCTGGTCGATGTCGGCGACGCGGCCGATGATGTCTTCGGCGCTGCGGCCGCTCGCCGCGGCGAGCCGGGCGGTGACGTCGGTGGCGATGACGTTGATGCGCTCGACCGTCGACGCGCCGGCGCGATCCATCGCTTGGGCGACTCCCTCGGCCGAGGCGCCGATCGTCGCGGCGACGTCGCCGCCGACGCCGGAAACGCGTTCGCCGAGGCGGATGGCGATCGCCTCGAGGTCGTTGGCGACGCCACGATGCGCGTCGTCGATCACCGCTCGCACCCGGCCGCCGCTGGCGAGGATCGCCTCGCGCTGGTCGGCCATTTCGGCGATCAGCGAGCGGATGCGGCGTTCGTTGTCGGAATAAGCGCGCTCGAGCGTCGTCACTTCCGAGCGCACCAGCGTCTCGAGTTCGGCGGCGCGCGCCAGCGCGCGCTCGATGCCGTCGCCCATCGTGCCGATCTCGCGGCGGATCGCCTGCGCGAGCGAAGCGACGTTTTCGCTCGCCACCGTCTCCGGCTCGGCGAGTCGCAGCGCAACCTGGGTGATCGAGCGCGCCGACAGCCGCAATTCGTGCAGGCGGCGGGCGAGCGCGGCGAAGCCGAAGAAAAGGATCATCGGCCCGAGAGCGGCGAGCGCCAGCAGCACCGTCTCCGGCCGGGTCAAATATTGGCGCACGACCTCGGCGCCGCCGCTCCAGGGAAAATGAATGGCGACGTAGGCGCCGCACAGCGCCAGCCACAGCAGCGAGCCGACCGTCGCGGCGATCACCGGCGCCAGCGTCGGCCGGCCGACGGCCAGGGCCTGGAGGATCGGGCCGATTGCGGCGCGGTCGTCGTTGGCCGGCGGCTCGGCGACCAGCGGCGACTTGACGTCGTCGGCGGGCGGCAGGCGGCGCGAGACGGGCGGCTCGACCGGCGGAGGCGGGGGGGCGCTGCGGCCGGATCCGGAATCGGACGGCGCCGCGGCGGCCTCGTGGCCGTCGCCGGACAGGTTGAGGGCGTTCTCGATCGCTGACATTGCTGCCGAGACCGCGTCCTTCGCCGGTTGTTTCTGCGCCATCGTGCCCGCCTTGTCACTCTACTCCGCGGCGTCGCCGTACGCGGCCGCGCCGCGCGGCGCTCTTCCACCGCCGACGCTATTGGCCTCGCGTCGCAGCGTTGAAGAGTATTAACCACGCAGTCTACAGGTCGCGGATTGAGATGGAAACCTCTGCCGAATCGTATCTTTCAAACGTCGTTAACGGTTCGGTGACCATGATGGCGGAGGCTTGGGAACAAATGCGGCGCCGCGCTCTCCGGGCCTCGCCGCCGAGCGACAAAAATCCGTTGGAATCCAAGGGTTTTGAGGTCGAGATGCCCGCCGATCCGGCTGCCCCCCGTTCGCCGCCGCTCGCCGCCGCCGCCCCGGCCTCGGCCGCAGCCGAGCCGCCGGTCGACCTCGTCTATCTCGCGCGCCAGACCGACGGCGACTCGGCCCTCCAGCAGGAGCTTCTGGCCCTGTTCGACCGGCAGTCGGCGAGCCTGCTCGCGCTGGCGTCCGACCGTTCGGCCGAGCGCCGCCGCCGCGCCGACGCCGCCCACCAGCTCAAGGGCTCGGCGCTGGCTTTGGGGGCCGGCGCGGTCGCGCGCGCCGCCGCCGCGGTCGAGACGGCGCTGGCCGGGGCTTCGGCCGGCCCCGAGCCGGTCGAAAGCGCGCTGGCCGGGCTGGCCGCCGCAGTCGCCGCCGCGCGCGCCGCGCTCGCCGAACTGCGCGGCTAGTTCCCCCCCCCGCGTCGCTTTGGCGCGCTCCGGGTCGGAGGGCATGCGTTTTCGCCCTTCCGTTGGGCCGCCATGGGCCTTATGAAGGCGCCCGCGCAAGAGACGCCCGCAGACGAAACGTCAGCGCCGGCGGACGACGGCGGCTGAGGAGAAGGAAGTCGCGGATCCCATGACGAAAGTGACGTATATCGACGCCTCCGGCGCGTCGCGCACGGTCGACGCCCAGGTCGGCGCGACGGTGATGGAGACGGCGCTGCGCAACAGCGTCCCCGGCATCGAAGCCGAGTGCGGCGGCGCCTGCGCCTGCGCCACCTGTCACGTCTACGTCGCCGACGAATGGACGGAAATTGTCGGCAAGCCGTCGCAGATGGAAGAGGACATGCTCGATTTCGCCGCCGACGTGCGGCCGAATTCGCGCCTGTCGTGCCAGATCAAGGTGTCCGAGGCGCTCGACGGCCTCGTGGTGACCACCCCCGCCAAGCAAGGCTAGAAGATATGAGCGAGATCATTCAGACGGACGCCGTCATCATCGGCGCCGGCCCGGTCGGCTTGTTCGCCGTCTTCGAACTGGGGCTGCTCGACATCAAGGCCCATCTCATCGACATCCTGCCCAAGATCGGCGGGCAATGCGCCGAGCTCTATCCGGAGAAGCCGATCTACGACATCCCCGGCTATCCGATCGTCACCGGCCAGGGGCTGGTCGACGCGCTGACCAAGCAGATCCAACCGTTTCAGCCGACCTTCCATCTCGGCGAGATGGTCGAGCGCGTCGAAACGCTCGGCACGCCGGAGAAGCCCTATTATCGGGTCTCGACCGACGCGGGGACGACGGTCGAGGCCAAGGTGGTGATTGTCGCCGCCGGCGGCGGCTCTTTTCAGCCCAAGCGCCCGCCGACCCCCGGCGTCGAAGCCTACGAAGGCCAGAGCGTCTTCTATTCGGTGCGCAAGATGGAGCACTTCCGCGGCCGCCGGGTGCTGATCGCCGGCGGCGGCGACTCGGCGCTCGACTGGGCGCTCAACCTCCATCCGATCGCCAGCCGCATCACCCTCGTCCATCGTCGCGACGAATTCCGCGCCGCGCCTCATTCGGTCAACGCGATGCGCGCGCTGGTGGCGGAAAAGCAGATGGATCTCGTCATCGCCCAGCTTGCTGGCCTCAAAGGCGCCGACGGTCAATTGAGCGCGGTCACGGTGCGCAGCGCCGATCAGACGACGTTCGACGTCGAATGCGACGATCTGCTCGCGTTCTATGGCCTGACGATGAAGCTCGGGCCGGTCGCCGAATGGGGCCTCAGCCTGCACGAGAACCTGATCCCGGTCGACACCGCGACCTTCGAGACCAACGCGCCCGGCGTTTTCGCCATCGGCGACATCATCACCTATCCGGGCAAGCTGAAGCTGATCCTTTCGGGCTTCCACGAAGGCGCGCTGGCGGCGCAGAAGGCGCATCACTACGTCTATCCCAACAAGAAGCTGCTGTTCCAGTACACGACCTCGTCGACCAACCTGCAGCGCAAGCTCGGCGT